>Ga0182743_1000274_pt1 | contig 74162 bp, 72 predicted proteins | sample eDN3rd30CKraftOP_FD_128522 | JGI IMG/M metagenome (GOLD analysis project Ga0182743, IMG submission 128522) | Enriched Organic Plus compost microbial communities from Emeryville, California, USA - eDNA 3rd pass 30_C Kraft OP (version 2) (version 2) ... | reverse complement strand
CGCGATGGCAAAGATCAGGATCGACACTCCGAACAACACCAGGATCGATGTCCCGATGCGCTGGAGCAGAACACGGATGACGGGTGACATGCTGCGCTTTCAAAGACCCGGACCGGCCCCGCCGGGGCCGATCCGAAGAGGTTGGAACCGTTACGGCTGCATTTCCATCAGGCGGAACTGGAAGCCGGCGCTGTCGAGCGAGATGCGCTTGCTGTCATCGCTCAGGGCCGGAACCTTGACCTTGTTGGATGCCGCGAACACGGCCTGCGAGTCATAAGCGTAGATCGAGGGCGCGATTTCCATCAGGCGCTTGTTGAGCGCCGTGTAGGCAGCCGCACGCTCTTCTTCGCTCGTGGCCGCGCGGCCCTGGTCGAGGAGCTTGTCGACTTCTTCGTCCTTGAGATATTCCGGCGACTGCCAGGTGCCCGCGGCCGAGGAGTGGTACATCCCGTAAAGCAGGGTGTCAGGATCGCCGGTCACCGAGGCCACGTTGACCTGCGACACGTTCGGAGTGGTCTCCGGCTTGGTCACGGCGTCCACGAACAGCGCCCACGGCATCTTGGTGATCTTGGACTTGAAGCCGAGCTGCTGCATGTTGGCCTGCAGCAAGAGGGCGAAGCGCTCCTCGATCGGCACTTCTGCGATCCAGGAGATTTCGACCTCGGTGTCGGCCGGGTTGTACTTGCACTGCGACAGGAATTCCTTGGCCTTGGCCAGATCCTGCTTGAGCGGCTCGCCATTGGGGTTGCCGCCGAGCATCTGGGCCGGAATGGCGCCGGTCGGCACCTTGCCCTGCGACACTTCCGGGGTCACCGCGATCAGCTTGAGCGCCGACTGGTAGTCAAAGGCGTTGGACACGGCCAGACGGCAATTGACGTCGTCGAACGGAGCCTTGGCCGTGTTCAGCTTGATGTAGAACGCGCCGTTGCCGTGCTCGGTGAGGAGCTGGTTGCCGTCCTTGGCCAGCGAGGCCAGCACTTCGGGCGGCAGCCACTGCGAGGTAATGTCGTGTTCGCCCTGCGAAACGAGCGTACGCACGGTGGCCGCTTCGAGGCCATAGCGCAGGCGCACGGTATCGGGAGCGGCCGCATCCATCTCCTGGAAGTAGGATGGGTTCTTGGCCATCACGGTTTCGGACTGCGGATTGTGCGAGGTCACCGAATAGGCGCCGGTGCCGGCCGAATGGGTCGAGAGATACGCCTGGCCCCAGTCGTCGCCGGTGGTGTTTTCCTCGACCAGCTTCTTGTCCACGATCGGCAGGCGCACGAGCGCTGCCAGGAACGGAGCATAGGGCTTGGCCAGGGTGAACTTGACCGTGTGCTCATCGACGGCTTCTGCCGAGGTCACGTCGGTGAAGAGGTAGGAAAGGCCCTGCCCCAGCGCCTTCATGCGCTCGAAGGAATAGACCACGTCTGCCGAGGTGAACGGGTTGCCGCTCTGGAACTTGACGTCGTCGCGCAGCTTGAACGTGAAAGTCGAGCCGTCTGTCTCCCAGCTGGCGGCAAGATCCGGCACCATGCCGGGCGCGCCCTGGCCGGCGAAAACCAGCGTGTCGTAGACGTTGAACATCAGAATGGAGTCGGCATAGTCCGACGCCTTGGCCGGATCCAGCTCGCCCACCGGCACTTCGTCCAGACGCAGCACAGTCTCGGCATGGGCAACCGATGCCAACGCTGTCAGTCCGGTTGCGGCAAGGGCCGCCGCGGCAATCGCCCGATTGATCTTCTTCATGGTTTCCTTCCTTGAGACGCTTCCTGTCCGCCTTGCCTCTCCGGGCCGGCGGTTTCGTTAATCGTCCGGCGATTCCTCGCCGAACAATTCCTGGGTCCCGACCCACAGCGCGATCGCCATAGACTGCGTGTGGTTCCAGACCGAATGAGGATGTGTTGAGGGGAAATGCTCGGCATCCCCTGCCTGCAGAATGGCGTGGTTGTCGTTGACGATGCTCGTGACTTCGCCGGAGAGCACGTAGAGCATCTCCTCCCCGTCATGGGCGATCACCTCGGACTTGTAGCCGGCCGGAATGTTCATGAGCACCGAGTGCATGTGCCGGCCGGGAAAGTTGCTCGACACCCGCTCATAGGTGATCGGCTGCGCGCCGTTGCGCGACGGCGCCCCCACCAGCGAATAGACCTGGCGCTCGCCATGCCGCGACAGCCGGTTGGTATTGCGCGGCTGCTGGAGATAGGTGCCCACGTCGGTCTTGAGCACCTTGCAGATCGAAACGAGCGAGGAAAGCGAGGGCATGGTGATGCCGCGCTCAATCTGGGAGATGAAGCCGACCGACAATCCGGCCCCGTCCGCGACCTGCTTGAGCGTCAGCCCGATGGCGATGCGCCGCTCCCGCAGACGATGGCCCATCGGGTAGGTTTCGCTCTCGACCTGGCTGGCGAATTCGTCGCTCATACCGCCCTCTGTTTAGTGTGACTAAACTTTGAAGCCCGCCAATCGAAGCTGTCAAGTCGATTTTAGTGGGACTAAAGTTTGGGCAGAGCCCTGCCGAAATCCGCGGCTTTCCGGCCAAGATACGAGCAGGATTGGCCCCTCCCTGCCGCCGCCGAACTCTGCCATAGTGCCGCAAGGACGTTGAGGGACGCCCATGAAGCGGCTGGCAATCTTCTGCGACGGCACCTGGAACCGCCTATCGGCCAAGCATCCGACGAACGTGGTGCTGGCGGCGCGCTCGGTGCTGCCCTACGGGACCGACGGCGTGCCGCAGGTGACCTATTACGACGAGGGGGTCGGCACGACCTTCCTCATCAACGAGACCATCGAGCGCATGCTCGCCGGCGCCTTCGGGCTGGGGCTCTTCGACAAGATTGCGGCGGCCTATCGTTTTCTCGTTTTCAACTATGATCCAGGCGACGAGATCTACATCTTCGGCTTTTCACGCGGCGCCTTCACCGCCCGCTCACTGGCCGGCCTCATCCGCAAATGCGGCATCGTCACGCGCGACCGCCTCGACAAGGTCGAGGAGGCCTTCAGGTTTTACAAGGACAACTCGCCCGAGGCGCATCCGGACAAGGAGCGCGCCCAGCAGTTCCGCCTGGAAAACGCGCAGGACACCATCATGAAGCCCGAGGATCGGGCATTCCGCCAGTCGCTCGGTATCCCTGCCGAGCTGACCAGCCAACCGCTCTTCACGCTGCGCTACCTGGGCGTCTGGGATACGGTCGGGGCGCTGGGCATGCCCAAATACCTTCTGCTCGAAAAGCTCTTCCGGACCGCCCAGAAATACCAGTTCCACGACGCCTCGCTTTCTAGCATCGTCGCCGCGGCGCGCCACGCGGTCGCCATCGACGAGGACCGTTTGAGCTTCGAGCCTGCGCTTTGGGACAACGTGCCCGACCTCAACCGCATCGAGGGGCGTTCGGGCAAATATCGCCAGCTCTGGTTCCCGGGCGATCACGGCTCGGTGGGCGGCGGCGGAGACATCACCGGCCTCTCGTCTTCCCCACTGGCCTGGATTATGGACGGCGCCCGGAGCCAGGGCCTGGCATTCGACCGCGACGCCCTCAAGGCCTTTGCCGACCAGCGCGACGACTTCGCCCCCTTGCACAACATGACCGCGCCGCGCAGCTGGACCGAATTCATCTATCGGCGAGGGCCCCGCAAGGGGCCGCACACCCGTGCCGAACTGGGGGCAAGCAGCAAGGCCCGCATCGGGCGGGCGGAGGCCGCCGACTGGCCACTCTATCGCCCAGCGGCCCTAAAGGACCTGTTCGACCGCCAGTCTCCGACCCGCAGGCGACGCAACGACGAACGCCCCTAAGGAACCAAGCTCGGTTCCCCGAGTTAGTCGGGTGCCTAGACCTAGGAGGGTTGAACCATGGCCACGTCCAACATCAAGCCGATCCGCCAGGCCGAGCATGTCGTCGAAGACATGTCCGAGCACATGAGCGGCCAGATTGCGGCGCTGCGCCGCCAGCTAGCCGCCGTTTCCTCTTCGCTCGAGGAAATGCGCGAATCCATGAACACCCACGAAATCCGAGACGAGGTCGCCCATCGCGCCCGCGCCGCCGCGCGCTATGTGGGCCATCAGGCCAACTCGGCAGGCCATATCGTGCGGGAAAATCCGCTGCAGACCGCCGCGGCGCTCACCGCCGTCGCCCTGCTCGCGGCCCTGGTCTTCCGGCGCGACTGACCTCGCGCCGGGAGGGGTCGCCGGCCTCAGTTCGGCTCGTCGCCGATGGCGAGGATGTTCCCGTCCGCATCGCGGAACCAGGCGGCGTGGAACCGGCCCATGCTCGCGATCGAATTCACGGTCTTGAGGCCCGGCATGTCGTACTCCTCGAAGACGACGCCGTGCTTCTTGAGATCCTTGACGTCGGCGACCACGTCGGTCGAGCCGAACGACATGAGCGTATTGGGCGCCTTGCCCGCGTTGGGCGTCGGGTAGAGCAGGAAGCCGGTCCCGCCCCCCACATGATAGATGGCGCCGTTCTCGTCTTCGCTTACCGGCGAAAGCCCCAGCTTTTCCTTGTACCAGGTCTTGGCCTTGGACAGGTTGGCCGAGGGAATGGTGGCATAGGCACGATGGTCGGTCAGCATGACAACCTCCTGCTGGACAATCCGCCCCCAGAGGCGCGATTGTACCCCCGCGCCTCCCGGACGCCAATCGAAACCCCTCACGACAAGCTGAAGCAGGCTCGACCAACCGCCTAGGGACAGGCCGGGGCGTTTCCGCTAGTATGGTTGGCGCAGGCACGCGGTATCGTGTGACCAGCCGCTCCGGTGTGCTCTTCGCACGACCCGTTGTTCCTGTCTTCGAGAGGAGACGAGCAATGGCAGACTTTCATGTGATCGGAGGCGCCACCAAGACCCTGGCGCATCCGCAAATCCGCAAGATCCAGGTATCGGACCTGTCGGACGTCCTGCGCGCAGGCTTTTCCGACTTCTGGGACAAGCCCTCCCACTACGCCTTCCTGGGCCTGATCTATGCCGTCGTCGGTATCGCGCTGGCGGTCTGGTCTTCGGGCGCCAACGCCCTGCCGATCATCTTCCCCCTGGCCTCCGGCTTTGCCCTGCTCGGGCCGCTCGCGGCCGTGGGGCTCTATGAGATCAGCCGACGCAAGGAACAGGGAGCAGACACCTCCTGGCAGCACGCCGTCGAGGTCATCCGCTCGCCCGCCCTGCCCTCGATCATCGCGGTGGGCATCTTCATCTTCGCCATCTTCTATCTCTGGCTGACGGCAGCCGAGAGCATCTATCAATCCATCTTCGGCCTCGCCCCGCCGACCTCGATCACCGCATTCGTCCAGGAGGTGCTGACCACCGACCGCGGCTGGCACCTGATCATGTGGGGGTGCGGCATCGGCTTCCTCTTCGCACTCTTCACCCTCGCCACCACCTTCATCGCCTTCCCGCTGATGGTGGACCGCGACGTCGGAGCCTTCGCGGCGGTCGAAACCTCGATGCGGGCCTTCTTCGCCAATCCGATCCCGGTCCTGGCCTGGGGCCTGATCGTCGCGGCCCTGCTCGTCATCGGCTCGATCCCCTTCTTCGTGGGCCTGGCAATCGTCGTGCCGGTGCTCGGCCACGCGACCTGGCACCTCTATCGCAAGCTGGTCGTCTGACCCTCCGCCGGAGCCCATCGCGGCTCCGGCTTCCTTCCCCTCTTCACCCTCGCAGCGAAACGTGCTGAAAGGCGCTCAAGGCGCTTGACTTTCGTCGCCTCTCCCATCTTATGTACCGGTCCCGACGATATAAATCAGAAGATCGGGATTACTAAAGGGAGGAGGCCCCCATGAAGGCGACGGTAACCGCGCACAAGGACTACGCAATTTCCAGGATCGACGACCGCGTCTACGGCGCGTTCCTCGAGCACCTTGGGCGCGCGATCTATACCGGCATCTACGAGCCTGACCACCCCACCGCCGACAAGAACGGCATGCGTGGTGACGTCGCCAAGCTGGTCAAGGACCTCAATGTACCCATGGTCCGCTACCCCGGGGGTAACTTCGTCTCGGCCTATAACTGGGAAGACGGCATCGGCCCGCGCGAAGAGCGCCCGGTTCGCCTGGACCTGGCCTGGCATACCTCCGAGTCCAATGCCGTGGGCATCCACGAATTCGCCGACTGGTGCGACACCGTCGGCACCCAGATGATGCTGGCCGTCAACCTCGGCTCGCGCGGCCTCGACGCCGCCCGCAACTTCGTCGAATACGTCAATCACCCCGGCGGTTCCTACTGGAGCGACCAGCGCATCAAGAACGGCCGCAAGGACCCGTGGGACGTGAAACTCTGGTGCCTGGGCAACGAGATGGACGGCCCCTGGCAGGTCGGCCACAAGAGCGCCGACGAGTATGGGCACCTGGCCAACGAAACCGCCAAGGCCCTGCGCGCCTTCGACAAATCGCTCGAACTGATCGTTTGCGGCTCGTCCAACGCCAAGATGCCGTCCTACCCGCAATGGGAAGCGACGGTGCTCGACCACACCTATGATGCGATCGACTACATCTCGCTGCATATGTACTTCGCCAACCGCGAGAAGAACACGCCCAACTACCTGGCGCTCTCGGTCGAGCTGGAGAACTACATCAACTCCGTCGCCGGCGTGATCCAGTTCATCAAGGCCAAGAAGCGCTCCAAGAAGGACGTCTATATCTCCTTTGACGAATGGAACGTCTGGTATCACTCCAACCAGCAGGACCGTAAGATCCTGGAAGGCAATGACGGCTGGCCGCATGCCCCGGCGCTGCTCGAAGACGTCTACAACTTCGAGGACGTGCTGCAGGTCGGCCTCATCCTCAACGCCTTCATCCGCCGCGCCGACGTCGTCAAGATCGCCTGCATCGCCCAGCTCGTGAACGTGATCGCCCCGATCATGACCGATCCCAAGGGCGCAGCCTGGCGGCAGACGATCTACTACCCCTACTACTTCGCCTCGATCTACGGGCGCGGCACCGCCCTGAATCTGGTTGTGAATTCCCCCACCTACGACGCTGATAACGTTAAGGGAGTTCCCTTCGCCGACGTGACCGGCGTCCATAACGAAGACGAGGGCACGCTCACCTTCTTCGCGGTCAACCGCAACGGCAAGGAAGCCCTCGACCTCGAGATCGCGCTCGAAGGATTCGGCGACGCCACCATGATCGACCACCAGGTGATGACCCACGCCAACCTGGAGGCGGTCAACACTGCCAAGAACCCGGACGAAGTCGTCCCGGCAAAGGGCACCGGAGCCTCGATCAAGGGCGGAAAGCTCAGCGTTTCGCTGCCTCCGCACTCCTACCAGATGATCCGCGCCAAGCTCTGAATCGGTAAAATTTGAATCGAAAAAGGCCGCTTCCACACCAGTGGGAGCGGCCTCTTCTCATGCCGAAGTCCTCAGAATACGAATCAGAACATCGGGTCCGGATCACGACCCGCGCTATTCACCCCACCTGAGCGACAACCGCCGCCGCGCCGATTTCATAGAGCGCGGCCAAAAGGCGCGTCACCTCGCTCCTGAACCGGTCGTCGCCAGCAAGGTCGTTTCCGAAGATCTCGCGGATGGCCAGCAAGCCTTCGGCGAGCTTTTTCGGATCTTGGCCCGCCGCCGCGGCGACGGCCCGAAAGCGCTCGACCATGGGGTCGCGCACGTCGATGGCATTGCCCTGCTCATCGACGCCCGCGGCATAGCGCATCCAGCCGGCCACTCCCAGCGCCAGGCGCTGGTAGCCTTGCCCGGCGGCGATCCTGTCGCGGATGGTGCCCAGGAAACGCTGCGGCAGCTTCTGGCTCCCGTCCATGGCGATCTGCCAGGCGCGGTGCTTGAGCGCCGGATTGGCGAAGCGCTCCAGCAGGTCGTCGCGATAGCCGGGCAGATCGGCCTCCGGCATATCGAGGGTGGGGATGACCTCTTCGGTCATCAGCCCGAAGATCAGCTTGCGGAAGGCCGGATCGCCGATGGCGTCGGCGACGTATTGATGGCCCGCCAGATAGCCCAGATAGGCCAGGGTCGAGTGCGAGCCGTTGAGCATGCGCAGCTTCATGCGCTCGAACGGCTCGACGTCGCGCACCATCTGCGCCCCGACCGTCTCGAAAGCCGGCCGACCGGCGCTGAAGCGATCCTCGATGACCCATTGGGTGAAGGGCTCGGTGACGACCGGCCAGGCGTCTTCAAGCCCCAGCGCCTCACCTACCGCCTGCCGGTCGGCATCGGTAGTGGCGGGCACGATGCGATCGACCATCGTGCTGGGGAAGGCGGCGGTCGCGACATAGGCGGCCAGTTCGCTGCCCCGCGCGGCGGCAAATTCCGAGATGATCCGGCTGGCCGTATGACCGTTGCTGGGCAGGTTGTCGCAACTCATGACCGTAAAGGGCGCGAGCCCTGCCCGGCGGCGGCGATCCAGCGCCTCCACGATGAAACCGGGGGCGCTGCGCGGACTGGCGGGATTTGCGAGGTCGTGGACGATATCGGGGTGAGACCTATCCAGCCGCCCGGTCGCCGGATCGTGGCAATAGCCCTTCTCGGTCACCGTCAGCGAGACGATGCGGATGGCAGGGCTCGCCATGAGATCGAGCAGGCGCTCAGCCTCGCGGGTGGCGTCGATGATTTCGAGGACCGAGCCGATGACGCGGCAGGTGCTGCCGCCGGCATCGCGGACGAGAACGGAGTAGAGCCCCGATTGGGGATCGAGCGCGTCCTTAGTGTCGGGCCGGCGCAGGCTGGCGCCAACGATTCCCCAATCGGGAAATTGCGACAGCAGATCATCGACATAGACAGCCTGGTGTGCGCGATGGAACGCGCCGATCCCCAGATGCACGATGCCCGGCGTTACCGCGCTGCGGTCATAGGAGAAGGCGCGGACGCCCGGACGGGCCTCGGAAAGGGATTGGGGCGTAAGGCGGTGCATGGACAACTCCAGGGATTCCACCATTCTGGTATGGTAGATAGACCTGAGCGTCAATGCCCCGCCGTTTCCTCGGGCGCTACTGCAGGGTCGAAGCGAACCACTCGGCGGTCTTGGTGATCACTTTGTCCGCGTTGGTCTGATCCTGGCTGAGGACGCCGAAGATGTGGTCGGCACCCTCCACGATCATGGCTTCCTTGGGCATGCCCGGGGCGGCATCGACGAAGGCCTGCGCGTACTTGGCCGAAAAGTCCTCGCTGCCCGCGATGGCGAGATAGGCGCCGTCATAGGCCGCCAGCGCATCCTTGAGCGGGTGCATAGAGAGGCTGTCGAAGAACGCCTTCTTGAGCGCGATGGTGCGGAAGCCCAGGTCCAACCCGACAATGCCGTCGGCGGCCGCCTTGTCGAAGGCCGCCTGCCCCACCGAGCCCTTCATGTCCTCGGCGAAATCGCCCACCGAAGACCAGGTCACGCGGGACTTGAAGAAATCCGGCCGCTCGGCCGTGGCCAGGATCGCGATGCCGCCGCCCAGGCTGAAGCCGAGGATGCCAAGCTTGTTGCGGTCGATCTGGGGAATGCTGGCCAGGTAGTCGGCGGCGATGAGCGCGTCGGCAAGCTGCTGGTCGACCGTGGTCTCCCCGGTATCGCCATCGCTCTTGCCGAACCCCTCGAACGAGATGCGCAGGGAGGCGACGCCCTTTTCCGCCAGCGCCGCGGCCTCGCGCGCATACATGTTCCCCACCTCGTCCTTGGAGCTGCCGAAGCCGTGGAGCATGAGCACCGCCGGCGCGCCGACCGCACCATCGGGAACGTTGAGGGTCGCGTCGATCCCGCGCTCGAGCGTCATCCGGGTTTCATCCGCAAACCCCGCTCCCGTCGAGAGAATTCCCGCCAGGGCGACTACCCCCAAAGCCAACAGACGCATTCGCGCACCCCCATCCGCAGATTCCCCGAAGGCTGGCACGGTGAATTGGGGTCGTCAATGTGTGCGACGGCCTCAGGCGGTGCCGCGGACCACCAGCCGGGCGCGGATGGTCTCCACCATCGAGCGCGCCTGCGAATCGGCGGCGCGCGCCGCCACGATCCGGCGCAGCGCCTGCACCCGCTCCTGCAGGTCGACCCCGATGGTGGTGAGGTTATAGGCCTGCCAGGCCGCCTCCCGGATGTTGTCGAACCCGATCACCGCGCATTGCTGGGGCACCGAAACCCCCAGGTCGAAGCGCAGGGCATCGATGGCGCCAAAAGCACTGGTATCGTTGGCGGCAAAGATCGCGTCGGGCTGGCGCTCGCGCCGCCAGTAATTGTTCACGGCGGCCCGCGTGGTGGCGTAGTCGAAATTGCCCTCGATCGCGCCCTCGAAATCGATGCGGTATTCGGCCAGCGCCTCTTCGAGCGCCATCATCCGGTCGATATCGGAGGCGGCGCCCTCCCCGCGCACATAGAGCAGGCGCTTGCGCCCGGTGCCGGCCAGGAGCCGCACGGCATTGGCAATGCCCTCGTGCTGCTCGACATGGAGGCGGTCCACCATGTGTTCGTCATGCTCATGGGGCGGATGGATGCCGTAGACCGGGTAGATGGCCGGGGAGTTGCCGAACGCGCGCCGCAACTGCTGGGGCTTGAGATCATCCATGTAGGCGATGACCGCCGCCGGGCGGTAGGCGCGGATATGGGCGAAATTGAACTGGAACCGGCTCTTGTGCTCCATGCGGAACACCAGCACCGCCAGCCCATCCTCCTGGAGCACGGCGGTGAGCGCATCGATCTCCTGCGCTTCCCACGGGTTGGCGAGCGTGCTGACCACCACGGCGACCAGATTTGAACGGCGCGTGACCATGGCGCGCGCCGCCATGTCCGGGTGGTAACCCAGACCCGCCGCAACATCGAGAATGTGCTGGCGCTTGTCGGCACGCACGGATGCTTCGGGGTTGAAGGCGCGCGAGACCATGATGCGCGAAACCCTTGCAGCGCGGGCCACATCCAGCGCCGTTGGCCCCGCCCCCTGCTCGCGTGTCCGTTCGGCCTCGACGCCGTCCTCGCTCAATTTTTTCTCCGCTCTGCCAGCGTGTTCAATCGGCCTCTATCCTCGCCCGCCTTCATATCGAGGTTGTGACAGTCCGCCAATCTCCCCTTGACCAACACACATGATCACGTGTTCATTCAATTGTCACATGGCTGATATGCAAGCGTCACATGAGTGTCATGGGACGGTTTCAATCACCCCGTATGCCTCGCGTTGCCTAAAGCGTCCGCGGCCCAGCCGCACACGAACATCTAGTCGTCACAAGAGGAGAAACACCCATGAAACGCCGCGAACTGCTCCTGGCAGGTGCTGCCGCCGCCGGCGCGACCCTGCTGCCGCGCGTCGCCTTCGCCGAGGCCAATCGGATCGACGTCTACACCAGCTCGGATGCCAACATCACCGACTTCTGGGCCAACACCATCATCCCCGGTTTCCAGAAGGCCAATCCCGGCCTGACGGTCAACTGGGTGGACGCCGGCGACGGCGCAGGCCTGAACGCCATCGGCGACCGCACGCTCGCCGCCTTCCAGACCAAGAAGGACCCGCAGGCCGACTATTTCGAATCGTATGACCCGAACCTGCCCAAGGGCGGCCTCGAGGCTGGCCTGTGGACCGACATCAGCAAGGCCGGGCTCTCGAACTATTCCAAGGTCAACCCGCTGGCCATCCAGACCGGCTTCGACCTGCCCTATCGCGGCTCCCAGGTACTGCTGGCCTTCGACACCACCAAGCTCCCCGCCGACCAGGCTCCCAAGACCTGGGAAGACCTCGTCGCCTGGATCAAGGCCAACCCGGGCCAGTTCATCTACAACCGTCCCGACAAGGGCGGCTCGGGCGGCAACTTCGTCCGCCGCGTCATCCACCAGGCGAACGGCAAGGATCCGTCCAAGTTCACCACCTCGAACTACACGCCCGAATTCGGTGAGCAGACCCTGACCCCGGCTTGGGCGATCCTGAACGACCTGGCCCCCTCGCTCTATGAAAAGGGCGCCTACACCTCGGGCAACACCCAGTCGATCCAGCTTCTGGCCCAGAGCGTGGTCACCATGGTTCCGGTCTGGTCCGACCAGATCCTGCAGGCCATCGACCAGGCCGTGCTGCCGGAGACCACCGGTCTCGTCCAGCTCACCGACCTGGCGCTGTGCGGCGGCTTCTCGCGCTCGACCATCCCGGTCAACGCCGCCAACCACGACGCGGCCCTCAAGCTCGCCGACTACCTCCTCACCGAGGAAGTGCAGTCCGCGATCCTGACCGAACTCGGCGGCTTCCCCGGCGTTTCCTGGGATTACATCTCCGAGGATCTGCGCAACAAGTTCGCCGATATCGTTCCCAAGACCATCCCGACCTTCCCGGGCGGCGACTGGGAAAAGGCCATCAACGATGGCTGGTACCGCAACGTCGCTCCCAATATCGATCGCAACGCGTGACCACCGTCGTCGAAAGGACGGAGGCGCCGTCCACAACGCGCAACGGGAGGGGGCTCTTGGGCCTCCTCCTCGTCGCCGCGCCGGTTCTGCTGATGGTCTGGCTGATCATGTGGCCGATCATTTCGGCCATCATTGGCACTTTCTGGATCGAGGGCGCGGACGGCAGCCATCGCCTGTCGATCGAAAGCTACGCCTTCTTCTTCACCGACCAGTATAGCCTGGACAATCTCTACATCACGCTCTGGACGACCGTGGTCACGGCCGTGCTGCTGCTCGCCATCTGCCTGCCCATCGCCATCTATCTGCGCTTCGCCAAGGGAGCGCTGCCGGCCTATGTGCAGGGCCTTGCCATTTTCCCGATGTTCGTGCCCTCGATCATCCTGGCCTATGCGTTCATCCGCACCATCGGCCCCAACGGCACCGTCGACATCATGCTCAACGCTGTGGGCCTGCCCAAGATCCGCTCGCCCTACCTCACGCCCTGGGGGCCGGTGATCGGCCTCGTCTGGGACCACATTCCGCTGACCGTGCTGATCCTGCTTTCGGGCCTGGGGAGCGTTTCCACCCAATCGGTCGACGCCGCCCGCGACGTCGGCGCCGGCCGGCTCGAGGTGTTCTGGTACATCCTCCTGCCGCGCATCGGCAACTCGATCCTGGTGGCCCTCTCCTTTGCCGTGCTCGGCATCTTCTCGGCCTTCACCCTGCCCTATGTGCTCGGCCCGGCCGCGCCTGAAATGATGGGCCCGTTCATGCAGCGCACCTTCCGCGACGTGGGCGATCCCCTGGCCGCGACCACCCAGGCGGTCATCGCCTTCGGCTTCTGTATCGTCTTCGGCATTTTCTACGTGCGCTCCGTCGCCAAGAACCGCGGAGGCGCCCGCTGATGGCCACCCTCAGCCTTTCCCGTACCCGCATCGACTGGGCAGGCATCTTCATGGCGGTGGTTCTGACCCTCGTCATCGTGTTGCCGCTCGTGGTGGTGGGCACCTGGGCCTTCACCGAAGTTTGGCGCTATCCGGCGGTCGTCCCGCAGAAGTTCGGCCTGCGCTTCTGGAACGCCACCCTCAGCCGCACCGACGTCTGGGATTCGCTCTGGCTCAGCATCCGCCTGACCACGATGGTGACGTTCCTCTCCGCCGTGATCTGCCTGCCGGCGGCCTATGCCTTCGCCCGCATGAAGTTCCCGGCGCGCAACGTGCTGTTCTTCTCGTTCCTGGCCGGCCACGCCTTCCCCAAGTTCGGCCTGCTCGTCGCCATCGCCGCGATCTTCCTCACCATGAACCTCATCGGCAATTTCTGGGGCGTGGTGCTGATCCAGCTCGTGGGCACGTTGATGTTCATGATCTGGATCCCCGTCGCCGCCTTCCAGGGCGTCGACCGGCGCATGGAGGAAGCGGCGCGCGACGTGGGCGCCTCCCCGGCCCGCGTCTTCTGGTCGATCACCCTGCCGCAGGCGGCGCCGACGATCTTCGCGGCCGTGCTGCTCTCGTTCGTGGGCACCTTCTACGAAACGGAAGGCGCCTGGCTCATCGGCGCACCGGCCATCCGCACGATGCCCGTGCTCATGATCTCGTTCATCAACAACCAGATGGTCGTGCAGTACGGCGCGGTGCTCTCGGTGCTCCTGTGGGTGCCCTCGTTCATCGCCCTGCTCTTCGTGCGCCGCATCATCGGCCAGGGGGCTTTCGCCCGCGGCCTGGGTGCGTGACAATGACACTTACGGATTGGAGCTGATCCATGGCTCGCTTGGAAATCAACGGCGTCACCAAGAAATTCGGGACGACCACGGCTGTCGACACCTTTTCGCTCGATGTCGGTGACGGGGAACTGGTCTGCCTGCTGGGCCCCTCGGGCTCGGGCAAGTCGACCGTCCTGCGCATGATCGGCGGCTTCGAGACGCCCACGGGCGGCTCGATCCGCATCGACGGCGAAGAGGTGGCGCGCCTGCCGCCCGAAAAGCGCCCGACCACCATGGTGTTCCAGAGCCACGCGCTCTGGAGCCACATGACCGTGGCCGGCAATATCGGCTTCGGCCTCAAGCTGCGCCGCCTGCCCAAGAAGCAGATCGCCGAGAAGGTCGACCAGGTGCTCGAACTGGTGGGCCTGGCCGGTTACGGCAAACGGCAGACCAACCAGCTTTCGGGCGGCCAGCAGCAGCGCGTGGCCCTGGCCCGCTCGCTGGTGCTCGAACCCAAGATCCTGCTGCTCGACGAACCCTTCGCCAGCCTCGACCAGCATTTGCGCGAGCGCCTGCGCGAGGAAGTGCGCGACATCCAGCAGCGCCTCAAGATCACCGCGCTCTTCGTGACCCACGGACAGGACGAAGCCCTGGCGCTTGCCGACCGGATCGTGGTGATGCGCGACGGCCATATCGAGCAGATCGACCGGCCCGACGTGCTCTACCGCGAGCCGCAGACCCCGTTCGTGGCCGGCTTCATTGGCACCATGAATTTCGTGGAAGGCCAGGTGCGGAACGGCATGTTCACCGGCGGCGGCATGACCATGGGCGCGCCGGTCGCCGAGGGCCCGGCTACCCTCGCAGTGCGCCCCGAAGCGCTTTCACTCTCGGGCGCCCTGGCCCCGGATGCCGCCACGGTGCATCGCGTCGTCGATTTCGGCACCCACGCCATCATCGACCTCGACCTGCCGGACGAGGTGCGGGCCAAGGCCATGGTCTCGCCCGACCACGAATGGAAGGGCGCCGACCGCGTCTTGCTCAAGCCGGAGCGCTTCGCGCTCTTCCGCGACAACGCCGTGCTCTACCGTTCCCAGCCGTCAGCGATCCAGACCGCCCGCCATGCCCAGTGACATTTTCTGCCTGCGCGACGGGCATCGCACCTTCTTCAAGTGGCACCGCGGGCGGCGCACGATCACCGACCCGGTGTTCACCGGCCAGCGGATCATCGAAGGCATGCGGCTGGGCGCGAGCGTGGAGGTGGACCTCGTCCGCCATGCCTCGAACGGCTTCGCCGTGCTCCACGACGAAACGCTCGATCGCGAAACCACCGGACACGGCCCGGTTGCCGAGGCCTCGGCCGACGTCATCCGGCAATTGCGGCTGCGCGACAATGACGGCCAGCCGACCACGCACCCGGTGATGATCCTCGAGGACCTGACGGCCCTGCTGGCCAAGGGCGGCCTGCACCCGGACGCCCTGCTCCAGCTCGATTTCAAGCAAACCCTGGCTGACCTCACCCCGGACAACCTCGCCGGCTTCACCCAGGCGGTGGCACCGGTGCAGGAACACATGATCCTCTCCTCGGGCGATGCCGAGGCCGTCGACGCACTCGCCCGGGCTCTTCCGCGGCTCCATGTCGGCTACGACCCCTGCCACGATGGCAAGCTCGAAGAGCTGATGGAAAGCAAGGACTTCGCCGACTTCGTTGAATCAGCCCTGGAGGACTCGCCGCGCGCCGAGATGATCTATCTCAACTACGCGCTGGTGCTGTTCGCCGACGACAACGGGTTCGATATCGTCAAGGCCTTCCACGACGGCGGCCGCCGGATCGACGCCTATACGATCCAGTCGGCGGGCGAGGAATCCGCCGACACCGTCGAGCGGCTGCTCGACCTCAAGGTCGACCAGATCACCACCGACGATCCCGTAGGCCTGGGCCGGCTGATCACGAAGATCGACGCGGACGAAGCCGAGATCTAGAGCGAGGGGCGGCGGGCTCCGCACACTTCTATCCTCGCCTCCAATCCATCCCCTCCACCGCCTTTCCGCGGACGATCCGGCAACTGTAGTTCACGCTGCGAAGTTGGACCGGGCCTCATCATGGCGTTGAGGGTGAGAAGGAACCGCCTAACCAGGGCGGCGAGTTCAGCAGGTGAGCACGATTGCGCCGGCAGGTCTCCCTCCTCACAAGGGGGAGGGAACAAGGGTGGAGGAGAAGCGCGCTCGGAGTTTAGGGCTGCCCCCACCCTCAATCCCTCCCCACAAGGGGGAGGGAGGCGGTGCTGCACTGCTCCCCCCACAGCACTTCCCCGGGCGAAGATCCGGGTGGGGCAACGTCGTGGGATACCGCCACCCTCGCAAAGTTGCAGGGCCCTTGGCCCGCTTTAGTATCGGAAGCCTTCGACCAGCCAGGGGTGGATGGCGGCGCCGCCGGCGAGGATCGCGCCGCTCTCGGGGATCGGGGCGCCGTTGAAGCCAGTGACGATACCGCCCGCTTCGCGCACGATCAGCACCGAGGCGCCGTAGTCGAGCGGCGACAAACCATCCTCGAAGAAACCGTCGAGGCGCCCGCAGGCGACATAGGCCAGCGACATGGCGGCCGAGCCCAGGCGCCGCACGCCCGAGGTCGTGTCCATCAGCCGGCGCAAGGCATGGTGATAGGTCTCGACCGGTACCGATTTGACCTGGCCGGGCACCGGCAGGCCAGCGCCAACCACGGCATTGACCGGATCGCTGTTGCCCGTGGCCCTGATGGTGCGGCCGTTGAGGAAGGCGCCCTGCCCCTCCTCGGCCGAAAACAATTCGTCCTGCATGCAGTCGTAGACGACGCCCTTGTCGATCACGCCGCCGGATTCGCGCGAGATCACGATGCCGAAATGCGGAATACCCCAGGCGAAATTGGTGGTGCCATCGATGGGGTCGATGAGGAAGCGCGGCGCGCCGGCCGCATCCTCGGTATTGCCCACCTGCTCTTCGCCCCAGATGCCGTGGTCGGGAAACGCCTTCTTGAGCTCGCCCACAATGAACCCTTCGACGGCCACGTCCGCCTCGGTCTGGAAGTCGCGCGGCTTCTTGTGGACCATCTCGCCGGCCGCATAGCGCCGCAGCGAATTGCGGGCGATGCCGCCCGCTGCCATGGCGATACGCGCCATTTCCGCGAGCATGGGTGAAGCAATGGGTCCGAGGCGGTCGGCAGGCATGAGCATAATCCAGGTTTTTGAGGGCCGAAAAGGATCAGAACGAGATGACAACCGCATGTCGCGGCCGGACTCGACGGTACGTCTTGTGCCCTGAATCGCAAGCCTTTTAGGGCGTTTGCGCGTATTTCCCGCGCCGGCGCAGCCAGCTTGCCACAACCAGGCAGAATGCCGCCCAGGCCGAGCCCATCGCCCAGCCCGCCAGAACGTCCGTGGGGTAATGAACGCCGAGGTAGATGCGGCTGAATCCCACCAGTACCGTGAGCACCACCGCCACCCCGATGAAGTAGCCCTTGAGCCGCTTTCCGGCCACCGCTTCGGCCAGCAGCGCACCCAGCGTGAGGTAGGTCACCGCCGAAAGCATCGAGTGCCCCGAGGGAAAACTGGGGGTGAAGACCCGGGCGACCTCGGTCAGTTGCGGGCGCGGACGGTCATAGCTCATCTTGAGCACGGTCGAGATCGCCGTGCCGCCGAGTACGCAGACCATCACAAAGAGCGCCGTGCCCCGCCGGCGATCGAGCAGCAGGTAGAGCACCACGCCCGCCACCAGCAGGCCCAGCACCGCAAAGCTGCCCAGCGAGGTCACGTCGCGCGCCATCTCCTCGACCCAGGCCGGGCCAATGGGATCGGCGGGGTTGCCCGGCACGCGAAAGGCCAGCAGCACCGCGTTGTCGAACGCCTTGGTCGCGCCTTCGGCGACTTCGTCGGCGAGCTGCAGGAAGAGCACGACGAGCACCGCCACCCCGGCAAGGCCCGCCAGCATCCAACGTTCGGCCGCATCCAGACTGCGCCACCAGGACATGGCGCTCACCAGGTGGTCGCGATGTACTTGATCTCGCAGAATTCCATGATGCCGTGGTGTCCGCCCTCGCGCCCGAGCCCGCTTTGCTTGACCCCGCCGAACGGTGCCGCCGGATCGGAAACCAGCCCCCGATTGAGCCCGACCATGCCGGCCTCGATCCGCTCGGAGACCTGCAAGCCCTTCTTCAAGTCTTCGGTGTAAACGTATGCAATGAGTCCATATTCGGTGCGGTTGGCCATGGCCACGGCCTCCTCCACCGTCTCGAACACCGCGATGGGCGCCACGGGCCCGAAGATCTCGTCGTTGAGCAGGCGCGCCGTCTCGCGCACGCCCGAAATGACGGTAGGCGCATAGTAGAAACCGGACGACAGGTCTGCCTCTCCGCCCGTCAGGACCTGGGCGCCCTCGGCCGCCGCTTCCTTGACCCAGCCATCGAGCCGCTCGACGGCCGCCTTGTTGATCATCGGTCCCACCTGGGAGCGATCGTCATAGCCCGGCCCCATGGCCAGCGCCCGCATGCGGCTGGCGAGGCCCTTGGCGAAATCGTCGGCAATGCCCTTCTGGACGAGGAAGCGGTTGGCCGCGGTGCACGCCTCCCCGCCATTGCGCATCTTGGCGACCATGGCGCCATCCAGCGCCTTTTCGAGATCGGCATCGTCGAACACCACGAACGGGGCGTTGCCGCCCAGTTCCATCGAGCAGGACACCACGCAGTCCGCCGCCTCCTTGAGCAGCGTGCGCCCCACCTGGGTCGAGCCGGTGAACGAGAGTTTTCGCACCCGCGGGTCATGCAGCATGGCGCTGACCACAGGGCCGGACCGCGAGGTGGTGAGAACGTTGACGACGCCAGGCGGCACCCCCGCCTCTTCCATGAGCGCGGCCATGGCATAGCCGGTGAGCGGCGTTTCGGAGGCCGGCTTGAGGATGCAGGCGCAGCCCGCGGCAAGCGCCGGGGCGAGCTTGCGCGTCGCCATCGCCGCCGGAAAGTTCCAGGGCGTCACCAGCACGGAGACGCCGATGGGCTGATGCTCGACCAGGATGCGATAGGCCCCGCCCGGCGCCACGCTCATCTCGCCCACCAGCCGCACCGCTTCCTCGGAGAACCAGCGGAAGAACTCGGCCGCATAGGCGACTTCGCCGCGCGCGTCGGGCATGGCCTTGCCGTTCTCGAGGCTGATGAGGCGCGCGAAAAGTTCGGCCCGCTCGGTCATGAGGGTGAAGCAACGGCGCAGGATTTCCCCACGCTGGCGCGGCGGCACCGCCGCCCACTTCGCGCCCGCCTCGTGAGCCGCCGCGACAGCGGCCAGACCGTCATCGACCGTGGCATCGGCCACGGTGGTGATGACCTTGCCCGTGGAGGGATCGAGAACGTCGATCCGCTTCCCCCCGGCTCCCGGCCGCCAGTCTCCGCCGATCAGAAGGTCCGTCTTGACGGCCGCAGCCAACCCGTTGTCGGGAAACGCCTTTGGAAGGTCGAGCATCTCTCACGCCTCTTGTGCAACCTGGCGCCGCAGCGCCAGCCGGTCGCCCGAAAAGGCGGCCGAAACGATAGTCTGCATCGCGGCCAGGTCGAGCGGCCGCGGGTTGTTCTTGACGAGCCTGGCCGCGCCCAGGGACTGCTCGGCGGTCCAGCCGACCTTGTCCTCGTGCAGGCCCAGGATGCGCAGGTTCTTGGGGATGCCGATGGAGCCGAAGAGGCGCGCCACCGCATCGATTGCCGCATAGGCGCGCTCACGATCGCCACCCTCGGTGGGCGGCAGCCCCATGGCGTCGCCCACCCGCGCCATCTCGTGGACGGCCGCGGGCAGGTTGAACTCCATCGCATAGGGCAGCACGCAGGCCACCCCGGCGCCGTGCGCGGTGTGGGTCGCGGCCCCGACCGGATACTGGATGGCATGGGCGGCAGACGTCCCCGCCGTGCCGAAGGCCATGCCGGCGACCAACGCCCCGAACATGACGCCATCACGGGCATCGTGGTCGCTACCGTCCTTGACCGCCCGCTCGAGGCTCTGGCCGAGATGGGCGATGGCCAGGAGCGCATAGCTGTCGCTCATGGCGTTCTTGCCCAGAAACACGTGTTCCTGGCTCAGCCCCGGCGCGGGATCGCGCCGCGCCGCCGTATAGGCCTCGATGGCGTGGACCAGCGCGTCGGCGCCCGCGACCGCCGTCAGGCCCGGCGGGGCGGAATAGGTCAACTCGGGATCGCAGATTGCAGCGTGGGGAATGAGATAGGGGCTGGCGATGCCTACCTTGAGCGTGCGCTCGCTGTCGGCCACCACCGCCACCGGCGTCGCCTCCGAGCCCGTTCCTGCGGTCGTGGGAATGGCGATGACGGGCAGCGCGGGCCCGGGCACCTTGAACTCGCCGAAATAGTCGCGGATGGAGCCGCCATGGGTAAGCATGAGCGCGGTGACCTTGGCCATGTCGAGGCACGAGCCGCCCCCGAGCCCGATCACCATGTCCGGCCCGAAGGGCTTGCCCAGGGCAACGCTGCGCTCGATCGAGGCCAGCGGCACCTCGGGCATGGTGCGATCGAAGACGATGGCGTCCACACCCGCCACAGCCAGGGCATCAACGAGTTCGGCGAGCTCCCGGCTGCCGCCGAGGCGTTCGTCCGTGCAGATGAAGGCACGATTGCCCAGCTCGCGCGCATAGCCGGCGGCGGTGGCCCGCTGCCCTCGCCCGAAGACCACGTGGCGCGGCGTCCTGGCCGCGGCGAACAGATTCATCTCTTGCCCTCCTCGCTCAAGCGCAACACCTTGTCCCACACCGCCTCGGCCAGCGGCAGGCCGGCCTCGAGCCGTTCCTCGCGCAGGGCCCGTGCCCGCTCGTGGGAATGAGCACACGGTCGAACCCGGCCTCGGGCGGCGTATCGCGGACAAGATCGAGATAGCGCGACAGCGCCTCGCCCTGCCCGCTATTGCCTTCGATGACGATGAAGAGGTCGCCCTTGTTGCAATAGGCGGTGTCATCGAGCGTCCCCCTCACGTCGCGCCCCAAGGCCGCCCCCGCCAGCGAGGATACCATCAATTCGAAAGCCAGACCCAGCGCATAGCCCTTGGCCGCGCCGAATGGCGCGATGGCGCCGGCCTTGGCCCTCTCGGGATCGGTCGTGGCTTCGCCGTGGGCATCGAGCGCCCAGCCTGGCGGAATCGGCTGCCCGCGATGGGCGCGGTCATGGATCTCGCCCATCGAGACGAGGCTCGTCGCCAGGTCGATGACGAAGGGGCCGTTCGCGGTCGGAACGCCGATGGCGATGGGGTTGGTGCCCAGCAGCGCCGTGCGCCCACCGAACGGATGGACGAGCGCCTCGCTGGTCGTGAGCGCGATAGCCACCTGGCCGCGCCCGGCGACCGCCTCGGCGTAGTAGGACAACATGCCGATGTGATTGCTGGCCGAAATGGCGGCAACGCTCACCCCCAGCCGCCGCGCCCGCTCGCAGATCGCCGCGAGGGCCGCGTCTGCCACGACCGGGCCAAGCCCGTTTTGCCCGTCGACGTGGAGGAAGCCTTCGCCGCGCCATTCGTGACGGCCGGTGGTCCTGGGATCGATGACGCCGTTGCCGATGCGGACGATCAGCCGCTCGAGTCGCAGCAGGCCGTGCGAGGGAATGCCCCGCAACTCCGCTTCGATGAGCAGGTCCGCCTGCAGCGCCGCGTTGGCGGGCGTCGCACCCGCGCGCAGCAGCGCCGCCTCTGCCCTGCTCCTCGCCTCGTGCACCGCGACCAACGCCATATGACAACCTCCAGCCCTGACGCGAGCGAACGCGCATAGAGCCGTTGAGTCAACTGGCGCTTTGGGTTGGGGCTAGAAGTCCCCGCCGGTGTCGAAGTCGCCGCCGCCGAACATGTCGTCGTCGTCCTGGCCACCGGCGTCCTGATCCTGATCGGGTCCCGAATCCTGGCCAGAATCGCTTTCACCGGCATGTGCCGAACCCGCCGAGAACAGCCCGCCGATCATGTTTCCGAGCATGACGCCGCCGGCGACGCCCAAAGCGGTCTGGAGCGCACCGGCCATGAATCCGCCGCCACCGGCGCCGCCCCAGCCCTGCTGCTGGGGACGCTGGCGGTCATAGGCCGGCTCGTCGCCGCGATCCCAGGGGCTGCGGCGCTGCGGCTGCTGCTGGCTCTGCAAACGCGCCTCGAGTTCGGCTATGCGCCGCTCGGCCTGCGTGAGCGCCTGCTCCTGAACCACGATCGTCTGGGCCATGTAATAGGTCGAATGGGGCGCGCGGGCGATTTCCTCACGGATGAGCGCCTCGGCTTCCGGGTCGCGGTGCGCCCCGTCGCGCTCGACGCGCGCCAGCCGGTCGAAAAGGCCCTCGATGGCGTTTCGGTCTTCCCTGCTCAGCATTGGGTTCCTCCTTGAGAACTGACCCACACATGGGAACGGCACAAAGCGCGGGCAATAGTGGCTGCGCCGATTGTTCGCGGTGTTAGGGGGCGACAGCGGCCACAAAATCGGACAAATTTGCCGCTTAGGGGAAACCCTTGCCTTTGCGCCGCGGCGCGGGCGCGACCAACGGGGGCAAATGAGTGAAGAGGACTTTGGCCCTTCTGGCGCTGGTTCCGATTTTGACTGCCACGGGCGGTGCGGCGCAGGCCCAGCCGGTCGCGACGGGGCAGAGCTGCGCGCGCATCGACGACGAGGCCAAGCGCCTGTTGTGCTACGATCTGGTGTTCCGCACCGGCGTGCCCGGCGTCGATCCTTCCGCACCGCCGCCCCAGAAGGCGGCGACCCTGGACGATACGCTCGTGGAAGGCTGGCCGCTCACCACCGCCCCCTCGCCCACCGGCAAGGGCACTTTCATGACCTTGACCAACATCTCACCCGAGCCGATGACGGACAGCGACCAGTCCGCCAAGCTGACCATCAGTTGCGCCGGCACCAATTCGAGCCTGAGCTTCTGGTTCCCCGGCCGCTACATGAGCAGCGACAACCGCGTGCTCGAAGCGAGCTACGACGGCGGCAAGACGGAAAAGTACGATGTGGGCGGCTATGACAGCCAGATGAGCCTGAGCGGCCCGAAATCCATTCCGGTGATCAAGCAGTTGATGGCGGCGAACAAGGTCAAGGTGTCGGCAACGCCGAGCTCGGGCCCGAAATTCTCAGCCGAGTTCGACCTGGCCGGGCTCACCAAGGCGGTCACGCCGATCCGCGAGGCCTGCGGCTGGTAGGATCAGTGCGGACGGATGTCCGTGTAATCCTTGGTCTTGGGACGCCCGACGAAGGTGACCCAGAAGAAATTGAGCACATAGGTGGCCCCGGTGCGGAAGACGCCTTCCTTCTCGAGGCGCCGGCCCGAGGTGAGCATGGGCAGCCCGAAGGTCCACTTGACCGGCCCGACCTTGCTCATGCGCACGGCCACGTCCGTATCCTCGCCGTAGAACGAGATGGTGGTGTCGTATCCGCCCGCCTTGATCCACGCATCGCGCTTGAGCACGAAATTGCCGCCCTGGATCATCGCGCCGACGCGGAAGAGCTTGGCGATGAGGTAGACGAAGTAGGAGACGTAGTAGAAGAGCCGCACCAGGAACCGGTTCCAGGTCGAGAGGTCGTAGTAGATATAGGGGCCGCTCAGAGCGACGAGCTTGGGGTTCTTCGCGAACTCGTCGAGAACCGTGGTGACCCAGCCCTCGGGAACCATGGTGTCGGAATCGATGTTGGCGACGAGCTCGGCCGTGGTGGCCTCAAAGCCTGCCGCGCGTGCATGGACGAGCCCCTTCTTGGTCTCATCGACCACGACGACGCCTTCATAGCTCTGCGCGATTTCCCTGGTGCGGTCGGTCGAGGCGTTGTTCACGACCACGATCTCCACATCGGCACCCGAGCGCGCGACTTCCTTGAGCACGGATTCGACGCACTGGCCGATTAGAGCCTGCTCGTTATAGGCCGGGATCACAAAAGCCAGTTTCGCCAAGACTACCTCCAGCCGCGTCAAAAAGCCGTGCGGCGCCGCTTCCAATGGCACAGGCGGGCACGAAGACGCAAATATGTCGTTCGACGACGTTCATTTCTCTTTCATATTTATGGTGAAAACGCCCGTTGCGGGCGCATAATCGCCCGACAAGGAGTGTGCCATGGCCGACGAGAGCAAGCTAACCCGCACCAAGCAGCTTTGGGCCCAGACGGGGAAATTCCTCACCGGCCACACCACCCGCCCCGAAACCGACCGCCTTCCGCCGGGCCAGCACCTGGTCAACAACTGGCCGATCCTGGATCTCGGCCAGACGCCAAACGTGCCCAGGGAACGCTGGCGGCTCGATGTCGGCGGGTCGGTCGAGAACCCGGTTTCCTGGGACTGGAGCACGTTTGCCGCCCAGCCGCAGGTGCAAAAGACCACCGATATCCACTGCGTCACCTCCTGGTCGCGCTATGACAATGCCTGGGAAGGCATCTCGACCCATCACCTGCTCGATGTCGTGATGCCCAGGGACGACGCCGCCTTCGTGCTCTTCACCAGCAATGACGGGTACACCACCAACATGGCGATCGAGGATTTCGCCAGCCCGGACGCCATGCTTGTCCACTCCTGGCAGGGCGAGCCGCTGCCGCTCGAACATGGCGGCCCGGTGCGCGTCGTGGTACCCCATCTCTACTTCTGGAAGAGCGCCAAGTGGATCCGCAAGATCGAGTTCGTCCCGCGCGACCAGCTTGGCTTCTGGGAGGTACGCGGCTACCACAACCACGCCGATCCCTGGCTCGAGGAGCGCTATTCCTGATCTATTCGAGCGGCTTGAGCTCCTGCAGCATCGTCGGAATGAGCTCGCTGACGGTCGGGTGAATGTGCATCGCCCGCTTGATCACGGTGTAGGGCACCTTGCCCGCCATGGCATCGAGGATCGTGTGGACGATCTCGTCGCCTTCCGTGCAGAGGAACGCCGCGCCCAGGAACTGCTCGCTGTCGGCATCGACCAGCACCTTCATGAAGCCCTGCGTCTCGCCCTTTTCCTTTGCGCGTCCAACCCGGGTCATCGGCATCTTGCCAGCCAGAACCCGCCGGCCGCTCTTGCGCGCCTCCGCCTCGCTCATTCCCACCCGGCCCAGCGGCGGATCGACGAAGAGCGCATAGGTATCGATGCGATCGCTCACGCGCCGCGGGTCGTTGTCGAGGAGATTGCCGGCCACCACTTCGAAGTCGTTGTAGGAGGTGTGGGTGAACGCGCCATGCCCGGTGACGTCCCCCATGGCCCAGATGCCCTCGGCACTGGTGCGCAACTGGTCATCGACCTTGATGTAGCCGCGCTCGTTGGTGACCACCTCCGACGGCAGGTCGAGAGCTTCGACATTTGGGACCCGCCCGATCGCCAGCAGCAGGTGGGAGCCTTCCGCCGTCATGCTCATGCCCCCGGCATTGGCATTGAGCTTGACCCCGCCGCCCTCCATGGCCGACACCGCTATGTCCCGCGCGTTGAGATGGATGGCGATCCCCTCCCCCTCGAGAACCTGGCGGATGGTGTCGGAGACGTCAGGATCCTCCCGCCCGATGAGGCGGTCGCCATGCTCGACAACGGTGACGCGCGAGCCGAAGCGCGCGAACATCTGCGCGAATTCCAGCCCGATATAGCTGCCGCCCACGATGATCAGGTGCTCGGGCAGAACATCGAGGTCCATGATGGACTCGTTGGTGAGGTAGGAAATGCCGGCCAGCCCCGGCCAATCCGGCACCACCGGCCGTCCGCCGGTATTGATGAAGATACGTGGCGCGGCGAACACGCGATCGCCCGCCGTGATCTCGCGCGGACCGGAGAACCGGGCGGTCTCCCAGACCAGTTCGAGGTTTTCCGTGCCCTCGATCCAGTCGACGAGGCCCTTGGCCGACGTCTCGACGATCTTGTCCTTGCGCGCCTTGACCGCCTTCATGTCCACGCTCACCGCCCCCCCGACTGAGACGCCGTAGTCGGAAGCCCTGCGGGCCATGTGCGCGACCCTGGCGCTGGCGACCATGGCCTTGGTGGGCATGCAGCCGTTGTTGACGCAGGTACCGCCCATGTGGCTGCGCTCGATGATGACGGTCTTCATCCCCGCCTGAGCGAGCCTGACGGCCAGGAACGGTCCCGCCTGGCCGCCTCCGATCACGATTGCATCGACTTGTTCGGCCATGGGTCCGGTCTCCCTGATTTGGCGCGGAGCCTAGCAGGGAGCGCCGGCATCCCCAAGCCGGGCCGCCTTATTTATGGATAACGAAACCTTAAATCCGTTCCGCTAGGGTCTGGATGCTTCACTAGCCAGGGATCCCTCGATTGCCCGCTTCCGCCGCCAGCTTCTTCAGTCTCAACACTGCCGCGAGCAACTACAGCCAGCTCACGCAGATGACGGAGAACGGCTATTTCCGCGGCACGGACGGCAAGATGCACATGAACGGCTCGTTCAAGGGCCGCGACGGCAAGTACCACCCCAAGGGTGCGTTCGTGGGCAATGACGGGCTCTATCACGTGCAGGGCTCCACGCTCGGGCGCGACCGCAAGTATCACCTGCCCGGCTCCTTCCTCGGTCGGGACGGCGCCTATCACATCAAGGGCTCGTTCGTCGGCACGGACGGCAAGTACCACGGGCCGGGCGCAGTGCGGCAGCGCGACGGCACCTACAAGGAAACCCGCTCGAGCGTGAGCCTGATACAGCTCGAAGCCAGCAATTGCGTGGTGTGAATAGAAAAGGCCCCGATCACCATCTCTGATGATCGAGGCCTTTGGAGAAACGTGCCCGCCGCACTGTTGAGGGCTTGGGGGACAGCGGCGTTCGCGCCTCTCTCGCTCACCGGTGCATGGGTCGTTTGCAGGGTCCAGTGAACTGCCTCACTAGATGGGGTGCATTTGCGGCAGAAAAAGTGCGCTTCACTCAATGGTGAACCCGTTGTTAGCAATGCGCTCACGGTTGCCCAAACGCGACGAAGCTGTCATGGCTTTGCGCTAGAGCGCTGCCTCGAAAAGGTTACGCGAAGAGAGCGAACAATGCCCACGATCAGCCCCGAATCCATGCCCCTGAAGGGCTTCACCGACCCGCAGGAAGCCTGGGCTTACATCGACGAAATCTATAAGAGAAACACGGGCTTCATCCGCATGCACCTGGACGCGCTGGCGCGCGGCGTTGTGCCGGCGGGCAAGGTGCGGGCCTATTATCCTTCCGTGCAGGTGACCTCCAAGAGCTACGGCAAGACCGACTCCACCCTGCCCTATGGATACCTGCACACGCCGGGCGTCTACCGCACGACGATCACGGCGACGGACCTGTTCAAGAACTACCTGATCGAGCAGTTCGCCGTGCTCCTCAAGAATCACGGCGGCACCATCGAAGTGGGCGAATCCGCCACCCCGATTCCACTCCATTTCGCGGTACAGCCGACCGAGCGCGTCAACGGCGAAGCGCTCAACGCTTTGGGCATTCCGCTGCGCGACATTTTCGATGCGCCCGACCTCGCCCATGCCGACGACGAGATCGCCAACGGCACCTTCGTGCCGCCCCAGGGCGGCCCCTACCCTCTCTCGGCCTTCACCGCCCCGCGCATCGACTATTCCCTGCACCGGCTCACCCACTACACGGGCACCGATGCCGAGCATTTCCAGAATTTCGTGATCTTCACGAACTATCAGTTCTATATCGACGAGTTCTGCCGCATCGCGCGCGACCACATGGAGAGCGGCCACGGCTATTACGACGCCTTCGTCGAGCCGGGCAACGCCATCACCATCAACAAGCGCCATGGCGGCGGCACCGAAGGCACGCCCTCGACCCGCGTGCCGCAGATGCCGGCCTATCACCTGGTCGGCGAGCGCGGCCGGGGCATCACGATGGTCAACATCGGGGTCGGCCCCTCCAACGCCAAGACCATCACCGACCACATCGCCGTGCTGCGCCCGCACGCCTGGATCATGTTGGGCCACTGTGCGGGGCTGCGCAATTCCCAGGAGCTGGGCGACTACGTGCTGGCCCACGCCTATGTGCGCGAGGACCACGTGCTCGACGCCGACCTGCCGCTCACGGTGCCGGTGCCGGCGCTGGCCGAAATCCAGGTCTCGCTCGAACAGGCGGTGGCCGAGGTCACCAAGCTCGAGGGGCTCGAAACCAAGCGCATAATGCGCACGGGCACGGTAGCGAGCTTCGACAACCGCAACTGGGAACTGCTCGACCAGCGCGAGATCGTCAAGCGCCTGAGCCAGTCGCGCGCGGTGGCGCTCGACATGGAAAGCGCCACGATCGCCGCCAACGGCTTCCGGTTCCGCGTGCCCTACGGCACCCTGCTCTGCGTCTCGGACAAGCCGCTGCATGGCGAGCTGAAACTGCCGGGCATGGCTTCGGACTTCTACCGCACCCAGGTGAGCCAGCACCTGCTCATCGGGCTGCGCGCCATGGAAATCCTGCGCGACCAACCGCCGGAACGGCTGCACTCGCGCAAGCTGCGCAGCTTTGCGGAGACGGCGTTCCAGTAGAGCCCGTCACCCGATCTTCCTTCACCCCGATCTTCCCCGGCCGCAGAGCCGGGGCCCACGTAAGGCTCCACTCGGGCGGAGGGGTGCAATGGGCCCCTTTGCATTTGCGTTATGGTTAGATTGCGGGCGTGACAGACCGGGACGGCTCGCTTCCCTCCCCCTTGTGGGGAGGGATTGAGGGTGGGGGGCAGCCCAAAGACTCCGAGCTCGCTTCTCCCCCCACCCTTGTTCCCTCCCCACAAGGGGGAGGGAGACCTGCTGGCGCGATCGTGCTCACCTGCTTGCGCTCGCTGCCCTGGCTAGGCGGTTCCTTCTCACCCTCAACGCCATGATGAGGTCCGGTCCAACTTCGCAGCGTGAATTACAGTTGCCGGATAAGTACGGGAAGGTGAGTGGGAGTGGCGAGTGTTGTGGTCAAGCGCACCAGTGGTTAAGCGCGACAGTCGTGGCTTAAGCACACCAAAAGCAAAGGGGGCCGCAGCCCCCTCTTCATTCCACGCCCAGCGAACCTCACAGCTCCGCGGAGATCGATTCCGTGGCGGCGATGGAGGCCATGTTGACGATGCCGCGGCTGGTGACCGATGGGGCCAGGATGTGCGCGGGCGCGCGGGTGCCCATCAGGATGGGGCCGACTGCAAGTGCGTTGTTCATTTCCTTGAGCAAGGTCATGGAAAGATTCGCTGAATCCAGGTTCGGGAAGATCAGCAGATTGGCTTCGCCCTTGAGCACGGTATCGGGAATATAGCGCTCGCGCAGGTCGGGATTGAGGGCCAGGTCACCCTGCATTTCGCCCTCGGCGATAAGGTCGGGCGCTACCGCCTTGAGCTTCTGGTAGGCCTCGCGCATCTTGAAGGCGCTGTCGCCATCGCGTGAACCGAAGTTGGAATAGCTCAGCAGCGCCACCTTGGCTTCGATGTTGAAGCGCTTGAGATGGTCGCGCGCCTGGAGCGCGATCGCCACGATCTCGTCGGCGGTCGGGTCCTGGTTGACATAAGTGTCGGCCAGGAAGAACGCGCCGCGCGGCATGATGAGCATCGAGAGCGCCGAAACGTCCTTCACCCCATCCTGGAGCCCAATCACGGAACGGATGTCACGCACGTGCTTGATGTAGCGGCCCTGAAGGCCGCAGAGCAGCGCGTCGGCTTCCCCGCGCTTGACCGCCAGCGCGCCGATGACCGTGGTGTTGGTGCGCACGATGGTACGCGCGGTATCGGGGGTCACCCCGCTCCGGCCCACCAGGGAATGGAAGAGAGCCACATAGTCGCGATAGCGCGGATCGTCCTCGGGATTGATGACTTCGAGGTCGCGCGAAAGGTCGAGCGAGAGGCCGAAGCGCGCGATGCGGGCCTCGATGACGCTCGGGCGGCCGATGAGGATCGGGCGAGCGATCTGCTCTTCGAGCAGCACCTGGGCGGCGCGCAGAACGCGCTCGTCCTCGCCATCGGCAAAGGCGATGCGCTTGTTCTGGCCATGGGCGCGATCGATGATCGGCTTCATGACCAGGCCCGAGCGGAACACGAAGCGGTTGAGGCTGTCGTTGTAGGCGACGAAATCCTCGATCGGCCGCTTGGCCACCCCTGAGTCCATCGCAGCGCGCGCCACGGCCGGCGCGATGCGAAGAATCAGGCGCTGGTCGAACGGGTTCGGGATGATGTGCTCGGGGCCGTAGATAGCGGGAGCGCCCGAGGGCGAGACTTCCAGGCCCGGCTCATGGGCGAGCTTGGCGATGGCCTTGACCGCGGCGAGCTTCATCTCCTCGTTGATCGCGGTTGCGCCCACGTCGAGCGCGCCGCGGAAGATGAAGGGGAAGCACAGAACGTTGTTGACCTGGTTTGGGTAGTCGGACCGGCCGGTGCAGACCATGGCGTCCGGGCGCGTGGCCTTGGCGACTTCCGGCATGATCTCGGGATTGGGGTTGGCAAGCGCCATGACCAGCGGCTTGGGCCCCATGCGCGAGAGCATTTCGGGGGAAAGCGCGCCTGCGGCCGACAGGCCAAGGAAAATGTCAGCGCCATCAATGACTTCGGCAAGCGTCGTTGCTTCGCTGGTCTGGGCGAACTTGGAGCGCCATTTATCGAGCACGTCGGTACGCTTGTGCGTGACGAGCCCGTCCTTGTCGCCGACCCAGATATTCTCGATCTTCGCGCCGAGCGCCACGAGGATGTTGAGGCACGCAATGGCGGCCGCACCGGCGCCGGACGTGCAGATCTTGACGTCCTCGATCTTCTTGCCGGCCAGTTCGAGACCGTTGAGCACCGCCGCGCCCACGATGATGGCGGTGCCGTGCTGGTCGTCATGGAACACCGGAATGTTCATGCGCGCCCGCAGCGCTTCCTCGATCTCGAAGCAGTCGGGCGCCTTGATGTCCTCAAGGTTGATACCGCCGAAGGTCGGCTCGAGCGGGGCCACGACCTCGATGAACTTCTTGGGGTCGAGTTCGTCGATCTCGATGTCGAAGACGTCGATGCCTGCAAACTTCTTGAAGAGGACCGCCTTGCCTTCCATGACCGGCTTGCTGGCCAGCGCGCCGATGGAGCCCAGGCCGAGAACGGCGGTGCCGTTGGAAATGACGGCCACGAGGTTGCCGCGCGACGTATAGCGGGTGACGGCGTCCGGATTGGCGGCGATTTCCTCGCACGGAGCGGCTACACCGGGGGAATAGGCGAGCGCCAGGTCGCGCTGGTTGCCCAGCGGCTTGGTCGGCTGGATTTCAAGCTTGCCGGGCTTGGGAAACTCATGGAAATGCAGCGCCGCTTCGCGCAACGCTTTTTTCTGCTCGCTCATGTCCGACGACATGCTGGCCCCCTGCTATTTTCGTGGGGTTGTCCTGCCACTAAACCGAGACAAATGAAAGGCGCAAAAACGGGTTTACGCCGCTGCCGGCTTGAGCTTTCCGCCCGAGGTGACGCCGCCCTTGGAGGGAACGTTGAGCCCGCGCGCGAGCTCGCGGAACTGGGCAACCTTGAGCGCGGGCGCAAAGAGGAAGCCCTGGGCCATGAGCACGCCGTGGTTGCGCAGGTAGATGGCCTGCTCCTGCGTCTCGACGCCTTCGGCGATGACCTCGGTACCGAGGTCCCGCGCCATGGCCACCAGGCCATCGAGCACCGGGACGGTGGTGGTATCAGCCTTGACCATATCCACGAACACCCGGTCGATCTTGATGATATCGACGCCCAGCGTCTGCATGTAGGCAAGGTTCGAGTGGCCGGTGCCCACATCGTCCATGGCCAGCTTGCAGCCCAGGGCATGAAGGCCCGCGATGACGCTGTTGGCAGCCGTCGAATTGCCGATGGGCCGCCGTTCGGTGATTTCGAAGCACAGCTGGCGGAAGCCGATGGGGGAATCCCCGAAAATGGCCTGCACGTCCTCCACGATCGTCGAATCGCGGAAATGGCCCTCGAAGAGGTTGATGGAAATCTTGAGGTCCGGGATCTCGCGGGCGAGATCGGACATATCCACCCTCACCTGTTCCATGAGGCTGAGCGTCATCGGCACGGCCAGGCCCGTGACCTCGGCATAGTCGATGAACGAGCCGGGCGGCACGATCTGGCCGTTGCGCTTCTCCCAGCGGCAGAGCACCTCGCAGCCGGCGATCTTGCCCGTCGCCAGGTTCACCACCGGTTGGTAGTAGGGCTTGATCTCGCCGGCCTGGATGGCGCGCTCGAGATCGAAGGCGGGCAACTGGGAACGGCGCACATACTGAAGCATGAGCAGCAGGAACGCCCCGCTCATGGCCGCCGCGATGACGGTGAAACTCAGGTCGAGATCGGAATAGGTGGAGCGCACGAGCGCGAACGGCAGGGCTGCGTCGACGCGCAGCGGCAACTCGCCTGCGAAGGCCTGGGCGGTGATGAACTCGGCGTCGCTCGAGCGGCGCTCATAGGGCGTGGGATCGCCCGAAGTGCTGATCGGGGTACCGTTGGTCAGCGAGACCTGCGCCATGCCGCCGGTCGTCAGGTCCTGCGCGACGGTCTCGGGCGGGAACGGCAACACGGGCACGAAGGCCGAGATCCGGCGGGTCGTGCTGTAGCTCTGCGTGATCTTGAAGGCCGGCACGTCCAGGTCCGCCAGACGCACCACTGCAATCGTCTCGGTGCGGCCCGGGATGCCCAGGTCGTCGGAAAGACGGGTATATTTCACCTCGCGCCCGAAGGCGTCGCAGAACTGGGCCCCATCGGTGTTCTCGACCAGGATCTGGCGCAGGTAGAGGTTGGATTCCATCTCCTTGAGCACGTTGCCGACGAAGGTCGGCGTGCACAGCGACGGACTCTCGGCCACGATGGTCCGCAGACCGGCAATGCCGGCATTGGCGGTGGCCTGGATCTTTTCGGTGACGTGCTCGATGCCGGCCTGCAGCACCCCCTGCTCGCGCACCCGCACGTAGTTATCGAGGAGATAGTCCACGCCCAGGACCGGCACGAAGGCTATGAGGGCCGTCAGCAGCACGACGATGTGTGAGTACCGGGATTTCACGCTGCGCGGTTCCAAGGACACGGATCCCTATTACCGCTAGCAAGGGCCGCTTAAATTGGCGTTAAACGCGCAACAGGCAAAAGGCGGCACAAGTGCCGCCTTTTCAGATGTTTGGCTTGATGGGGCGTGAGCCCTATTCCTTGACGTTCAGGCGCACGTGCAGTTCGCGCAACTGCTTGGGCGAAGCCGGCGACGGCGCGCCCATCAGCAGGTCTTCGGCCTGCTGGTTCATCGGGAACAGCGTGATCTCGCGCAGGTTCTGCGCGCCGCAGATCAGCATCACGATGCGATCGATGCCGAACGCGGCGCCGCCGTGCGGGGGCGCACCGTACTGGAAGGCGCGGTAGAGGCCACCGAAGCGCTCCTCGACGTCCTGGCGGGTCAGGCCGACCTTTTCGAAGGCCTCCACCATCGTCTCCGGTTCCTGGTTACGGATAGAGCCCGAGGCGATTTCGAAGCCGTTGCAGACGGCGTCGTACTGGTAGGCCTTGATCTTGAGCGGATCCTGGTTGTGCAGCGCGTCCAGGCCCCCCTGCGGCATCGAGAACGGGTTGTGCGCGAAGTCCAGCTTCTTTTCTTCCTCGCTCCACTCGTAGAACGGGAAGTCCACGATCCAGCAGAGCTCGAACCGCTCGGTATCGACCAGGTTCAGGTCCGTGCCGGCCTTGGTGCGGGCCTCGCCAGCGAACTTGTAGAACTTGGCCGGATCGCCTGCCACGAAGAAGGCGGCGTCCCCGTCACCCAGGCCCAGCTGGTTGCGGATGGCCTCGGTGCGCTCGGGCCCGATGTTCTTGGCGATCGGGCCAGCGCCCTCGATGACGTCGCCTTCCTTGCGCCAGAAGATATAGCCGAGGCCCGGCTGGCCCTCGCCCTGCGCCCAGGCGTTCATGCGATCGCAGAACGCGCGCGAACCGCCGGTCTTGGCCGGAATGGCCCACACTTCAGTCTTGGAATCGGAAGCGATGAGGTTGGCGAAGACCTTGAAGCCCGAGCCGGCGAAATGCTCGGTCACAGCCTGCATCTCGATCGGATTGCGCAGGTCCGGCTTGTCCGAGCCGTACTTGCGGATCGCGGTGTCATAGGGAATGCGCGGCCATTCCTTGGTGACAGGCTTGCCCTCGGCGAATTCCTCGAAGAGGCCGGTGATGACCGGGCTCATCGTGTCCCAGACGTCTTCCTGGGTCACAAAGCTCATTTCCAGGTCGAGCTGGTAGAACTCGCCCGGCAGGCGGTCGGCGCGCGGATCTTCGTCACGGAAGCACGGCGCGATCTGGAAGTAGCGGTCAAAGCCCGCCACCATCAGGAGCTGCTTGTACTGCTGGGGCGCCTGCGGCAGGGCGAAGAACTTGCCCGGATGGATGCGGCTGGGCACCAGGAAGTCGCGCGCGCCTTCCGGCGAGGACGCCGTCAGGATCGGAGTCGAATACTCGGCAAAGCCGATCTCGCCCATGCGCTGGCGCATCGAGGAGATGACCTTGGTGCGCTTGACGATATTGGCGTGCAGCGTTTCGCGGCGCAGGTCGAGGAAGCGGTAGCGCAGGCGCACGTCTTCGGGGTAGTCCGGCTCGCCGAACACCGGCAGCGGCAATTCCTTGGCGGCGCCGAGCACTTCGATCTCGCGGATGAACACTTCGACCGAGCCGGTCGGCAGGTTCGGGTTCACCGTCTCGGGCGTGCGCAGCTTGACCTCGCCATCAATCCGCACGACCCATTCGGCGCGCAGCGTCTCGGCGAGCGCGAAGGCCGGGGAATCCGGGTCGATCACGCACTGGGTGAGGCCATAATGGTCGCGCAGGTCCAGGAACAACAGCCCGCCGTGATCGCGGATACGATTGACCCAGCCGGCAAGGCGGACGGTCTGCCCTACCTCCTGGACGGTGAGTTGTGCGCATGTGTGCGAACGGTAGCGATGCATCTTGATACTCTTGCGGGAAAAAACCGGCGGATTCTGCGCCGGGAAAAGCGCATGCAAGGGCCGCTTTGTCAAGGCGAGCCGCCCTTTCCATTTACCTTAGGCCAACGTTTCCGCGAGCGCGGCAAATCGGTTCTGGAGTGATCCGGCCACACCTGTTAGGAATTCGTTAATTGTGTTTGGTGGGCGAATAATGGATCTAGTTACCTCCACCGCTGTCTTGGCCGAGTTCAGCGCCAGGGCGGCGGGGTATGATTTTGTTACGGTTGATACCGAATTTCTTCGCGAAACAACCTATTGGCCGAAGCTGTGCCTCATACAGGCCGCAACGGATGATGAAGCTGTACTTATCGACCCGCTGGCGCCCGGTCTGGACCTCGCCCCGTTCCTCGAACTGATGAACAATCCCGCCGTGGTCAAGGTCTTCCACGCCGCGCGCCAGGATATCGAAATCTTCGTCAAGCTTACCGGCCAGGTCCCCCAGAACATCTTCGATACCCAGGTCGCCGCAAGCGTTTGCGGATTCGGGGACAGCGTCTCCTACGACAACCTGGTGCGCTCGATCACCAATGTCGATCTCGACAAGAGTTCGCGTTTCACCGACTGGTCGGCCCGCCCGCTGACCGACAAGCAGAAGCTTTACGCGCTGGCGGACGTCACCCACCTGCGCGACATCTACAAGGCCCTGCGCAAGCAGATCGAGGATACCGGGCGCGGTGCCTGGGTGGAGGACGAAATGTCGGTGCTGCGCAGCATCGATACCTATGTCGTCCAGCCGGATACGGCCTGGGAGCGACTCAAGCTCAAGATCAATCGCCCGCGCGACCTGGCCGCCCTCAAAGTGCTGGCCGGCTGGCGCGAAAAGCGCGCGCAGGACACCGACCAGCCGCGCAGCCGCATTCTCAAGGACGACGCGCTTTACGAACTCGCCCAGCAGCGCCCGCTCTCGCCGGAAGACTTCGAAAAGCTGCGCGCCGTGCCGCGCGGCTTCGGGCGCTCGAGCGCGGCCGGCGAGATCATGAACCTGCTCAAGAGCGTCGAAGCGCTGACCAAGGCGCAGCTGCCGCCGATGCCCGAGCGCTATCGCGGCCCCTCGCCCAAGGGCGCCGTCGGCGACCTGCTGCGCGTGCTGCTCAAGGCGGTCTCCGAACAGCACGGCGTCGCCACCCGTATCATCGCCACGTCCGACGACATCGACGCCATCGTGCTCGATGACGAGGCGGACGTCCCTGCCCTCAAGGGATGGCGGCGCAAGCTATTCGGAGACAAGGCGCTGGCGGTCAAGCACGGCCGGGTCGGGCTGGCCGCGACCCGCAAGGGAATCATCGAGATTCCGATCAAGGAATCCTGATCACCGCGCCTTTGAGATCGGCCACGGACGCCAACTGATCGAGCCGTCCTTGCAGGTGCTCGCCTGCAAGGAACGCCAGGTCCTTGGCGAGATTGAGCACCAGCGTCTCCCCGTCGAGCGAGAAGCTGGTCCGCGGCAGGACTCCGGGCATGGCAGCCGACATCGGATAGGCTACGCGGAACAGCGCACCCAGCAGGCGCGCCCGGGTGCTGTAGATGGGCCCGGAAAGGCTCAGGATCGCGCGGCTCACGCTCTTCTGCTTGAGGCCCATGTAGCGCACGGCCAGGACCTCGGCGAGGAAGGCGCGGCCCGGATGGTCGATGCCGGTCATCGAGCCATAGGCGACCATGTCGATACTCTGCTCGCCGCGATAATCCGGATGCCCGCGCCAGCCGATATCCGAGATGAGGCAGGCAACGCGCCGCAGACGCTTCTCTTCCTCGGTCTCGGAAAAGCCGATGGCGCCGAGGAAATTGTCGGTGAACCCCACCAGATCGATGGCATGAAGCGGCGAGCGCGAACGCAGTACCGAGACTTCCTCGGCCGCCTGCACCAGCGGATCGACGTCCTGCTCCCCGGCTTCGAGCAGGCTGTAGAGGTAGCCCTCGCGCACCCCGAGGGCGGAGAACACCACGGTCTTGAAATTGCCCGCCTTGATCACTTCGCCCAGCACCGCCGCGCCATAGGGCACGAGGTCCCGACGCGAGGACGAAGCGGTATCCATGCCAGGATAGGGCTTGCCCGCCTCCGCGGCCTCCACGATGTCGTCGCAAAGCTTGACCAGGTCAGGCCCTTTGGCTGTGTAGTGCTGGACCATATGGAGCGGGTAACGCCGCTGGACCTGATGCACCTTGGCCAAGGACCGCCAGGTGCCGCCGATGGCGCAGAAGGCGCTGGCCGGCGTCTTGATGAGCTGGGAGTCCTTGAGACGCGCCCGCACCAGCGCCGCGGCCTTGACCGGCGAGACCTCGCTGTCGTCCTGAAGACGGATGACGCCGAGTTCGTGGGTTTCGCCCACCGCGTCGAGGCCATCGGCGATGCTGGAAAGTTCGAGGCTGCCGCCTCCGAGATCGCCCACGAGGCCGGTAAAGTCCGGGATGCCCGCCACCACGCCGAGCGAGGCGAAATGGGCTTCCTGCTCCCCGCTGAGCACCTTGACCGGCACGCCCATGATGCGCTCCACCGCCGAGACGAACTCGGCGCGGTTGCTGGCATCGCGAACCGCGGAGGTCGCCAGGACATGGACGGTGCCGGCCTTCATCAGGCGCGCCACGAGCGCGAACCGCTGGATGGCGGTCAGCGCGCGCGTCATGTTTTCCTCGGCCAGCTTGCCGGTAGTGGCGATCCCGCGCCCGAGGGCGCAAGACGACTTTTCGTTATAGAGCGCAGTCAGCGCCCGGGCGTGACGTTCGTAGACGACGAGTCGAACGGAATTGGAGCCAATGTCCAGAACCGCGACCGGCCGGGCCCCTTTGATTCGCCCCTGCGCAGTCGGGTCGGCATCAACGCCCCAGTATTGGTTCAATCGTCGCCCTCGTCGCTATCGTGCGCAATGGCACTGCCCCGCCCGGAAAGACTGGGGTTGGTCATGAAGTAGTCGTGCGCGTTGAAGGGCTCTTCCCCCTCTTCGATCCGCACACGATGCGAGCTGCCGTCGGGCAGCACTTCCCAGCTCTGCTGGTTGTCCCGAAGATACGCAACCAGGATGCGGTCAACAATCTGCTTATGCACGGTCTTGTTGAGAATGGGCACCATCACCTCGACGCGCCAGTCGAGATTGCGCTGCATGAGGTCGGCCGAGGACATGTAGACCTTGGCCTGGCGCGAAGGCAGCGGGGCACCGTTGCCGAAGCAGTAGATGCGCGAGTGCTCGAGGAAGCGCCCGACCACCGACTTGACCCGGATATTGTCCGAGAAGCCCGGAATCCCGGGCCGCAGGCAGCAGATGCCGCGCACGATCAGCTCGACCTTAACCCCGGCCTGGCTGGCATCGTAAAGGGCGTCGATGATCTGCGGATCGACCAGCGCGTTCATCTTGAGCCAGATGGTGGCCGGCTGGCCGTTGCGGGCGAACTCGACCTCGCGGGCGATGTTGTCGAGCAGGGTCTGGCGCAGGTTGACCGGCGAGGCCGCAATGACTTCGAGTTCGGTCGGACGCGCATAGCCGGTGATGAAATTGAAGACCCGCGCCACGTCCCGCGTGATGGCGGGGTTGCAGGTGAAATAGCTCAGGTCCGTATAGATCTTGGCGGTGATCGGGTGGTAGTTGCCGGTGCCCAGGTGGCAGTAGGAAACGAGCTTGCCGTGCTCGCGCCGCACCACCTGGCTCATCTTGGCGTGGGTCTTGAGCTCGATGAAGCCGAAGACCACCTGCGCCCCTGCCCGCTCGAGATCACGGGCCCAGCGGATATTGGCCTCTTCGTCGAACCGCGCCTTGAGCTCGACCAGCGCCGTCACCGACTTGCCGGCCTCGGCCGCCATCACCAGCGCCTTGACGATCGGGGAGTCCGCCGAGGTGCGGTAGAGCGTCTGCTTGATGGCCACCACATCGGGGTCGCGTGCCGCCTGCAGCAGGAACTGGGCCACGACGTCGAAGCTCTCGAACGGATGGTGGACGAGGATATCCTTCTGCCGCACCGCCGCGAACACGTCTCCGCTATAGTCGCGGATCCGCTCGGGAAAGCGGGCGTGATAGGCGGCGAACTTGAGGTCGGGCCGCTCGATGTCGCAAATCTTGCGCGCATCCGCCAAACCGAGGAAACCCTCGACCTGGAAGATGTCTTCCGGGCTCGCATGGATCTGCTCGCTGATCTGCTTGCGCAGCGCCATGGGTGCGGACTTTTCGATTTCGAGGCGGATCACCTGCCCGCGCCGGCGCTGGCGCAGCGCGGATTCGAACTCGACCACGAGGTCGGCCGCTTCGTCGTCGATTTCGATTTCGCTGTCACGGATTACGCGGAACGCGCCTGACCCGATGACCTCGTAGCCGGGGAACATCTTGTGGAAGAAGATCTTGATCAGCGTCTCGATGGCCACGACCTCGATCCGCCCCTCCGACACCAGCCCGGCCGGCAACGAAATGAAACGCTCGAGATTTGCCGGAATGCGCACCAGCGCGGTCAGTTGCTGGGACGAATTGGGGCGCTGGAGCTGGAAAGCCAGCGCAAAGCCGAGATTGGGAATGAACGGGAAAGGATGGGCCGGGTCGATGGCGATCGGCGTCAGGACCGGGAAGATTTCCTCCCGGAACAGCCGTTCGAGATAGCGCAACTGCTCGGAGGTCAGGTCGTCCGCCTCGTGGATCACCACGTTAGCGGCGAACAGTTCCTCGCGGATCGACTGCCAGTAATCCTGCTGCTCGAGCTGGAGATGCTGGGTGAGCGTGATGATGTCGTCGAGCTGTTCCTTGGGCGTCAGGCCGTCATCGGACGGCTTGGTGAGCCCGGCGCGCAACTGGCCCTTCAGGCCCGCCACGCGCACCATGAAGAACTCGTCGAGATTGTTCGCGGAGATCGAGACGAACCGCAGCCGCTCAAGCAGCGGGTGATGAACGTTCCCCGCCTCCTCGAGCACGCGCATGTTGAACTGGAGCCAGGAGACCTCGCGGTTCACGAACCGCGCCGGGCTGTTGCGCAGTTCGGCCACGTCCGGAACCGCCCCTTCGGCTTCGGCAATCTCGGTTATCTCATTCATCCTCTTGGTCGCTTTCCAGCTCGCTGTCCGCGGCCACTTCGCCGCTTTCCCCCCGGCGCATCGCCAGAGCTTCGGCCGCCAGCGCCCGTGTGATCCTGCTCCCGCGCTCGAGCGCAAGCCGATCCAACAGGTCCACCAGCGCCGTCGCCTCCTCGGGCGACCGCTCCATCCGCGCCACCAGATAGGAAATGATCCGGGGATCGACCGCCACCTGGCGATCTCCGAACAACTTCACGAAAATCTGTGACAATTGAATGTCGTCGGTCTGCTCGATGGTAAACGATGCGGCCAGCCGCGCACGCGATTTTACATCGTCCGTCACATAGGGCCAGCTTGAAACCGGCTCGCGCGCGGTCATCAACAGCGGCCGTCTGTCGCGCATGGACTGGTTGAGCAGGTGGAAGAGCGCCGCCTCCTCATAGCCGGCCCGATCCACATCCTCGATGACGAGCGGCGCCGTGCCACCCTGACGCGAGAGCTCTTCGAGCTCCTCGGGCCTGGCGGTACGGGCACCGGTACGATCGGCCCAGATACGGGCCAGATGCGACTTGCCTGCGCTCGCCGGTCCGGTGACCAGCGTCAGCGGCCCGGGCCAATTGGGATAGGCGAGCAAGTGCGCGAGCGCCAGCTCGTTCCCCTCTCCAACCAGGAAATCAGCTTCTGCATGCGAAGGCGTGTGGCCGAGTTCGAGCGCCAGTTGCACACTCGGGAGAGCACCTTCGCCCGCCTTAGGCGGCCGCGTCGGGCTTGTCACCGCCGCCCCCGTTCGGCCCGAGATAGAGCGGGCTCGCCTTGTACTTGCGCACGCTGTAGCGCAGCAGCACCGCAGCGATGGCCGAAAGCGGCACTGCCAGCAGCAGGCCGAGGAAACCGAAGAGCTGGGCAAAGGCCAGCAACGCCAGCATCAGCCAGACCGGGTTGATGCCGATGCTGGAGCCCACGAGCTTGGGATAGAGCACGTTCCCTTCCAGGAACTGCCCGACACCGAAGACGATGCCGATGATGATGATCCGGAACCAGTCCGGCCAGAACTGCACGATGGCGATGCCGACCGACAGCCCGAAGCCGATGACGAACCCGACATAGGGAATGAAGCTGAGAAGCCCGGTGATGAGGCCCAGCACGAGGCCGAAACTGAGCCCGCCCAGCGTCAGGCCCGTGGCGTAATAGACGCACAGGATCAGCACCACGCTGCCCTGCCCGCGGATAACGCCTGCCATGGACCTGTCGATATCGGCCAGGACACCCTGGATTTCCTCGCGATAGGCGCGCGGGAGGAGGTTATCGAGCCCTTTGACCATGCCGTCCCAATCGAGCAGCAGGTAGAAGGCCACCACCGGTGCGACGATGGCGAGGCCCAGCGTGCCGATGAACGAGGCGCTGCTCTGGTAGATCTGGCCGGTGACCCAGGCGGTGATGCCCGGCAGGTTGAGGCTGTTGAACCACTCGGTAAGGCTATGTTCGAGCTGCAGGGTGCGCTCGGGGCCGAGCCACTCGTTGAGGGCCGGAACGGCGCGATTGGCCAGGGCCTGGAGGTCCGACACATATCCCGGCAGGCGTTGACCGAGGCCGATCACCTGAGAAACGACAAGCGGCACCAGCAGGAACATTCCCCAGGCGATGACCGACAGCACGACCACGAGTACGATAGCCGTGGCCCAGCCGCGGTTTAGCCGCAGCTTTTCAAGCTGGGCGACAACCGGGTTGAGCAGGTAGGCCAGCGCCAGGCCGATCACGAAGGGCAGCAGGATGCCCCGGAAGAACCAGATGGATAGCGCCAGGGCGACCAGAAAACCCACCCAGACGAGGACCTGATTTCGCAGCGACATAAATCGGGCAACCCTTGCGTCGTATCGGTGGAGCGTTTATCAGCGCTGTTAACGGCCGGGACCGGCAATTTCAACTGTTTTGGTCTCGACCCAAATGCCAACCAAACCGGCATCGAGGCCAATGTCCGACCAGCAAAACCTGCCATCAAACGGGCTGTCCTACAAGCAGGCGGGTGTCGATATCGACGCCGGGAACGCCTTGGTCGAAGCCATCAAGCCAGCGGTGCGCTCGACGCGCCGGCCCGGCGCCGATGGCGAGATCGGCGGCTTCGGCGGCCTCTTCGACCTCAAGGCCGCAGGCTTCAACGACCCGATCCTCGTCGCCGCCAATGACGGCGTGGGCACCAAGCTCAAGATCGCCATCGATACCGGCAAGCATTCGACCATCGGCATCGACCTGGTGGCCATGTGCGTCAACGACATCGTCGTGCAGGGCGCCGAGCCGCTGTTCTTCCTCGACTACTTCGCCACCGGCAAGCTCGACGTGACGGCCGGTACGGCCATCGTGGAAGGCATCGCCGAGGGTTGCCGCATCGCCGGCTGTGCGCTGATCGGCGGCGAGACCGCCGAAATGCCCGGCATGTACCAGGGCCACGACTACGACCTGGCGGGCTTCGCGGTGGGCGCGGCCGAACGCGGCACGCTGCTGCCCCGCAACGATATCAAGGCCGGCGACACGCTGGTGGCCATCGCCTCCTCGGGCGTGCACTCGAACGGCTATTCGCTCGTGCGGCGGATCGTCGATATTTCGGGGCTCGACTGGTACATGCCCGCTCCGTTTGCCGAGGGACAGGAACTCTCCGAGGCCCTGCTCACGCCCACCCGCATCTACGTCAAGCCGATCCTGGCCGCCCTCAAGGCGGGCCTCGGGATCAAGGCGCTGGCCCACATCACCGGCGGCGGCTTCATCGACAATATCCCGCGCGTGCTGCCCGAGACGCTGGCGGCGCACATCAACCTTTCGGCCATCACCGTGCCGAAGGTCTTCGGCTGGCTGGCCAAGGTCGGCGGCATCGAGGAGCGCGAGATGCTGCGCACCTTCAATTGCGGCGTCGGCATGCTGGTTGCCGTCGAGGCTGCCGATGCCGAAGCGCTTGTCGCCCAGCTCACCGCAGCCGGCGAAACGGCCTCCGTGATCGGCACGCTGACCGAGCGGACGGGCGAACCGGTGACCTTCGAAGGCGCGCTGGCCCTCTAGGATGGCGGGCGGCAAGGGGCGGCTGATCATCGTCTGCGGCTTGCCGGGGTCCGGCAAGACCACCCTTGCCCTCGAACTCGCCGCCGAACCCGGCGCGGTACGCTATTCGCCGGACGACTGGATGGACGCCCTGGGCATCAACCTCTGGGACGAAGAAAAGCGCGACGGCATAGAGCAGTTGCAATGGCAGGCCGCCCAGCAGGTCCTTGCGCTTGGCGGCACCGCCATCATCGAATGGGGAACCTGGGCTCGCTCCGAACGCGACCGGCTGCGACTGGGCGCCCGCGCCCTTGGCGCCGCAGCGGAGCTGATTCATCTCGAAGCCCCGCTCGAGGTGCTTCTTGAACGCACCCGCAAGCGTGGCAGGGAAAACCCGCCCATCACGCTCGACATGCTCGAAAAGAGCGCCAGGTCCTTTGAAGTCCCGAACGCCGAAGAACTGGCGCTCTACGATCCTCCAGCAAAGGTTCGCTCCTCGTGAAAGCCCGCAAACGCGTCGCCATCCTCATTTCGGGCCGCGGCTCGAACATGACGGCCCTGATAGAGGCCGCCAAGGCGCCGGACTTTCCGGCCGAGATCGTCGGGGTGCTCTCCAACAAGGCTGACGCCAAGGGCCTTGAAACGGCGGCCGCTAGCGGCATCGCCACCGCCGTCCGCTCGCACCGCGACTACGCCTCGAGGGAAGCCTTCGATGCCGAGCTCGATGCGGTGTTGCGCGGCTGGGAGGCCGATTTCGTCGCCCTTGCCGGCTTCATGCGCCTTCTGACGCCCGAGTTCACCGAGAAGTGGCTGGGACGGATGATCAACATCCACCCCGCCCTCCTGCCCTCGTTCAAGGGCCTACACACGCACGAGCAGGCGCTTGCCGCCGGCGTGCCGCTGCATGGATGCACCGTGCACTTCGTGACCCCGGGCATGGACGAAGGCCCTGCGATCGCCCAGGCAGCCGTGCCGGTGCTCCCGGGCGACACCCCCGACGACCTCGCAGCCCGGGTGTTGGTGGCCGAACACGCCATCTATCCGCGCGCATTGGCGGCGCTCGCCGAGGGCCGGATCGCGCTTGAGTTCGGCAAGGTCGTGCACAAAGGCGCGGCAGGCACCCCGCCTGACCCCTTCGCCTGGCCGCTCTACTGAACTACTCGGCGGCCGAACGCTCGGCCTGTGGCCGCCAGATCATGTAGACATTGGCGCGGCTGTAGTGGGAGTCCTGCTTGACCGACGGCTGGTGCTCGAACCCCGAACTCTCGTAAAGCCGGATCGCGGTGGCAAGCCTGGTATTGGTCTCCAGAAAGAGCTCGCTGCCTCCGAGACGCTGGAAGGCGGCGATGGCCGCCTCGATCAGGGCGCGGCCCAGCCCCAGGCCCTGGACCGACGGGTCCACCGCCATCTTGGTCAGCTCGTATTCACCCGGTTTCACCTGCATCAGCGCACAGGTGCCCACGACCTGCCCGTCGAGCAGTGCGAACAGGATTTCGCCGCCCGTCGCCAGGATCGCGCCCTCAGGGTTCGACAGGACTTCGATATCGTAGGATTCCAGCTCGAAATACCGTTCGAGCCAATCGGCGTTGAGCCGGTAGAAATCCTCGCGGAACTCCGACCGGAAGGGCACGATCGAAAGCGCCCTCCTGCGCCCCTCGCGCATGCGCTCGCCAATCGCTTCCGCCAGGTCTGGCCCCGGCACCCGCGCCAAGGCATCAAGGGTCGCCTCATCGATTCCGAGGCTGTGCGCACGTTCCTCGAGGCCCTCGCGCATTGCCCGCCACAGCGGCTTGGCGATCCGCACGGCCTCGACTGCCTTTGGCGTCAACGCCAGCCGCCGCGTTCGCCGGTCGCCGGCATCGCTTGAGGCGCTGAGCCAGCCGTCGCGCACCAGGCGCGAGGCCGCCTGGCTGATGGCGGAATGCGTCTGGCCCACGGCGGTCGCCATCTCGCCCACCGTCATCGGCCCGCGATCGTGCAGCAGCTTGAGTATGGGAAACCAGCGCGCCTGCAGCTCAAGGCCGTGCCGCGCATAGACATCGTCGGCCATGGCGTAGAGCTGGTCGCTGATCGCCTTGAGCTGGCTGCCCAGCGACAGCAGACCCATGTCGGAAAGATAGCTCATCAGCATGCCTCCGGAAATTATGTAAGCACTAACATAATTCGCGGAGAGGCCCGGTGTCCATGGGCTCGCGCGCATCCGCTGCCCCATCACCGGAATTGATACCCTTATCGTCAAAATCGGTTCGACGCGCCCCGCGCGGCGGCATAGGTTCCGGCATTCGGAGACTTTCCAATGCAACTTCGTGACTGGTTCTGGGTCATTCTGGTCGGCAGCATCTGGGGCTGCTCGTTCCTCTTCAACGCCGTGCTGCTGCGTGAGGTCGGCCCGATCTGGGTCTCGGCAGGTCGCGTCACCATCGCCGCCATCGGCTGCTGGGCGTTCTTCTTCGCGCTCGGCAAGAAGGTGCCGACCGATCTCTCGCTCTGGATCAAGCTGATGATCCTGGGAGTCTTCAGCTACGCCGTGCCCTTCACGCTGTTCCCGCTGGGACAGACGCATATCGCATCAGGTCTCACCGCCATCATCAATGCCATGACCCCGATCACCACCGTGGTCGTCTCCCACTTCTGGCCCGGCGGCGAAAAGGCGACGGCCAACAAGGCCATGGGTGTACTGGCAGGCTTCGCCGGCGCCAGCCTCCTGGCTTTCCCGGCGCTCCAGCAGGGCGGGACGACCCAGCTCTGGGCCATTCTCGTCTGCTTCTGCGCCACGCTCTGCTACGCGGTGACGCTCAACACCACCCGCGCCTTCGTCAAGATCGACCCAACCACCATCGCGACCATCGCCATGACCGGCGCTGCGGTGACGGCCCTGCCCGTCGCCTTCATCTTCGAAGGCGTGCCGCACGCCACGCGTATCGAAACCTGGGGCGCGTGGCTGGGCCTGGGCCTTCTCGCCTCCACCTTCACGTTCCAGATCATGTACCGGATGCTGCCGCGCATCGGGGTGACGAACTTCGCCGTCAACACCTTCATCACCCCAGTCTTCGCCATCATCCTTGGTGTGATCTTTCTGGGCGAAACGATTCTGCCGATTCAGTTTTTCGGCATGCTGGTGATCTTCCTCGGCCTTCTGCTGATCGATGGCCGCATCGTCAGGCGCTTCCAGCGCGCCCCTGCCTGACGAGACCATAGGCGGCGCCGGACGGCAGGAGTAAGATCGCGCTTCAGGATCACGAACAGGGAGCCTCCCCCGTGTTTTTGAAGACGATTGCCCCCGAAGAAGCGACCGGCGAAATCGCGACGTTCTACCGCGAGGAACTGGACAAATACGGGTTCGTCATGGACGCGACGCGTTGCATGACAACCCGGCCGGACCTCATGCCGCTGGTCGAGAACTTCATCGCTGCCCTGCGCGGCAACTTCTCCCTTGGCCTGCGCGGCTGGCGCCTCATCACCCTGGTCGCAGCCAAGGAAGTGCCCTCGACCTATTGCTCCCATGTCTACAGCAAGGCGCTCGCCGCCGAGTTCGGCAAGGACAAGGTGCTGGCCATTCAGCGCAACTTTCGCTCCGCGGGGCTGGATGACAAGGACGTGGCCATGCTGGCCTACGCCCAGAAAGTCGCCCGCAACGCCTCGCAGGTCACCGAGGCGGACATCAAGGGATTGCGCGAAGTCGGGTTTTCCGACCTGGAAATCAGCGACATAGCGGCATGCGCCTCGTTCAGGTGTTTCCTGAGCCGGCTGTTCGATGCCCTCGGCGCCCAGACGGAAAGCTATTTCGTTGATGAAGACGAGGTGTTCCGGCGCGCGATGACCGTCGGTAGGCCGCTGCGCGAAATGGCCTGAGTGGCTGCGGCGTGGCAGGCACCCGACGCTTCGGGCGTTTCAATCCCTCCGCGGATTTCACCGGGAAAGAGAAGCGGATGCCGTCGCGTAGGAGAGCTGCAGCCGGCGTCCGGCCGCAGCTGAACGCTAGAGCCCCAGCTTCTGCTTGAGGATCTCGTTGAGCGCCTGCGGGTTGGCCTTGCCGCCCGAGGCCTTCATGGCCTGGCCGACGAACCAGCCGATCATCGTCGGCTTGGCCTGGACCTTGGCCACCTGATCGGGATTGGCGGCGATGATCTCGTCGACGACCTTTTCGATCGCGCCCAGGTCGGTCACCTGCTTCATGCCGCGGGCCTCCACGATCTGCGCCGGATCGCCGCCTTCGGCCCAGACGATCTCGAACAGGTCCTTGGCGATCTTGCCCGAAATGTCGCCCTTGCCGATGAGATCGACGATACCGCCGAGCTGAGCCGCGCTCACCGGGCTCGAAGTCACGTCGAGCCCTTCCTTGTTAAGGCGGGCAAAAAACTCGTTGATGACCCAGTTGGCGGCCAGCTTGCCGTCACGACCGCGCGCCACTTCCTCGTAGAAGTCGGCGGACTCGCGCTCGAGCGTAAGCACCATCGCGTCATAGGGGGTGATGCCGTATTCCTCGATGAAGCGGTTCTGCTTCTCGTCGGGGAGCTCGGGCAGGTGCGCGGCAAGTTCGGCGATGAAGGCATCGTCGAATTCGAGCGGCAGCAGGTCGGGATCGGGGAAGTAGCGATAGTCGTGCGCTTCTTCCTTGGAACGCATGGAGCGCGTCTCGCCGGTTTTGGGATCGAAGAGGCGCGTTTCCTGATCGATGGCGCCGCCATCTTCCAGGATGTCGATCTGGCGGCGTGCCTCGTATTCGATGGCCTGGCCGGCAAAGCGGATCGAGTTGACGTTCTTGATCTCGCAGCGCGTGCCGAACGCGCCGCCCGGGCGACGGACGGAGACGTTGATGTCGGCGCGGAGGGAACCTTCCTCCATGTTGCCGTCGCACGTGCCCAGGTACCGCATGATGGCGCGGAGCTTGGAGAGATACGCCTTGGCCTCGTCGGACGAACGCAGGTCCGGCTTGCTGACGATTTCCATCAGCGCCACGCCGGAGCGATTGAGATCGACGAAAGTAATGCTCGGATGCTGGTCGTGGATCGACTTGCCGGCATCCTGCTCCAGGTGCAGCCGCTCGATGCCGATCTCGATCTTGCCCTCGGCGCCCATGTCGAGCGAGATCTTGCCCTCGCCCACGATCGGGTCCTTGAACTGGCTGATCTGATAGCCCTGCGGCAGGTCTGGATAGAAGTAGTTCTTGCGGTCGAAGATCGAGCGCTTGTTGATCTTGGCCTTCAGGCCCAGCCCCGTCCGCACCGCCTGGCGCACGCACTCGTCATTGATGACCGGCAGCATGCCGGGCATGGCCGCATCCACGAAGCTGACATTGGCGTTCGGCGGGCTGCCGAACTTGGTCGAGGAGCCGGAAAACAGCTTGCTCTCGGAAGTCACCTGCGCGTGCACTTCCATGCCGATGACGATTTCCCAATCGCCGGTCGATCCCTGGATGAAGTACTTCGGGTTGGGTGTGCGCGTATCGATGAGGGTCAATTAGACTAACCTGTAAATCAGTGCTGGCCTACGCATAGTGGCAGGCGCGCCGCGATGCAATCGCTGGCTATTCGGTATCGGTGACCTGACCCATGAAGGGGTGCAAAAGCTTCTCGAGCCGCACGCTCATGAAAGGCTGGTGGTCAGGCCGCCCGTCGGGGCGCAGCGCCAGGATGCGATAGCCCTGATGCTCGTAGAAACGCACGGCGCGGACATTGTCGGCCGGCGTTTCGAGGTGCACACGGTCGGCGCCCTCGAGTTCGAGCATCGCCTCCATGCGCGCCAGCAGCAACCTGCCGATGCCATGGTTCTGGAATTCGGGCGCCACGAAGAGGAACGGAATGTAGGACCGGCCGCGGGCCCGCGAGCACCAGCCCACCACTACGCCATCCACCTCGGCCACGATGATGCGTTCGAGCGTTTCGTGGACGGCAGCGGCGAGGCGCCGCTGCTCGGAAGCCCGCATGCCCGGGGTTTCGGTCAGGAGCGGCAGGATGCTGGTTTCCCAGGCGAGATAGCCGATCGTGGCGAGGCGCCGTGCGTCATCGGGTTCGGCTTTCCGGATCGAAACGGCGCTGGTCATGGCCTTACTCCGCGCGGCGGCGAGCTACAATAATGCCCTTTTCGTAGTTTACATTCCAGTCGATAAGCGTCCGCCAAATCAATTCGGCCTGATCCTCGTCCAGATCCATCGACTCGGCGCGATCGCGAACCCGGGAAATCACGGCCTCGATACGGACCGGATCATAGGCCTCGTGCGGGTCGGTCTTGATCTGCGCCATGCGCGTCACATAGCGGTGGCGCTCGGCGAAAAGGTTCAGCAGCGCCTGGTCGATGCGGTCGATTTCAGCGCGAACGTCATCTTTTGTCGCGCACTCGGCTGGTTTCTTGGAAGACGTGGTCACGAGGCAAGCTCTTCAAAAGGGTTCGAAAATATCGTCCCGCTTGGTTTGCACCGTGCCGCGCCCGATTTCAACCGCCCCACCCTCAAAGGTGCAACTTGCCGCGCCCGCGTGCTGTGACAGAATGCAGCGCCCGCGAAGGGCGGGCTCAGGGGACACGAACTATGTTCAAGACAGCCTTGATTATCGCGGCGGCCACGATTTCGACGGGAGCCATTGCGCAAGACGCAGAGGTCTCGGTCGCCAACGGAGAGCGTATTTCGATCATCGGCGGTTGCCACGACTGCCACTCGACCAACTATGCCGAAACCGGCGGCAAGATTGATCCGGCCACCGCACTGAAGGGCAACCCGGTCGGCTATAGCGGACCATGGGGCACCAACTACGCGGTGAACCTGCGCCTCGTCGTCGCCGGCAAGTCCGAGGACGAATGGGTGCCCTATATCAAGACCCTGCAGGCCGGACCGCCGATGCCCTGGTTCAACCTGCACGTCTTCACCGAAGCGGAGAGCCGCTCCCTCTACCAGTACATCAAATCGCTGGGCGACCCCGGCGATCCCGCGCCCGAACGTGTACCGCCGGGCCAGACGCCCAAGACGCCCTACATCGTCTTCGCACCACCCGTCATGCCGCAGTGAGGCCGGACGGCCACACCGCCACACAACCTGCACGCCGCCTCTGGAACCGGAGGCGGCGTTTGTCTATGTGTCGGTTCATGTCTAGCAAAGTTGAAACCCTCTAAAGCCCCGTTCCACGACGAACGGGGCAGATCCAGCAAGCCAGGTACCCGCCACGCGTGATGCTGTCGGGTACTCGTGTTTTGTCGCGGCCAGGCCGCGGGATCTACGGGTTTCATCTCCCAATGAACGTTTCGAAAGCCGAGCAGCGCGTGCTGCATGCCCTCGCCCAGGGCGGCAAGATCATTGCCATCAAGAACGACAAGGGCTCCATCATCGAAGTCGAGTGCTTCAATCGCGAGGGCTGGGTGCTGTCGCAATGCGACCTGAGCCTCTTCAAGAAGCTCAAGGCCAAGGACGCGATATCCTCGGCCAATGGGCAGCCCTACCGCATTACGCGGCGCGGGCTCGAACTGGTGCGCAGCCGCACCGACAACCGGTAACGCGTGCGGGCGACGGGGATCGGCCCCCTCGCCCGCCCAACCGGGAAAATCAGTGGCTGACGGTCGTTTCGGTCAGGGCCTTGGCGATGTGCTCCCACTCGGCCGCCACGCTCGGGGCCGCGCGCTTCTTGCCGGCCCGGCGATACCAGAAGTCGGCATTGCCCATGTCCGCCTCGATCCAGTGCGCCAGCGCGTGGACCCAGTCGAAGGCCTGCACGCCCTCGCCCGCGGCCAGAATCTGGTGCGCGCGTTCCCATTCGGGGCCGACGCGCAATCCGCCCTTCTTGAGCCACCAGAGAGCCTTTTGCGGCTGGGAAAGAGTCTTGGGCGGCTCGGACCAGTCCAGTGTCGTGAACACGTCGTGCATGGATTTCACCCTGTAGTTCGCTGGCTCGCCGCGCCACGCCAGTCTTAGGCCAGTTCTCGTCATGCACTGGCAGATAGACCGCCAGCGCCGCGCAATCAAGGATCGATGCCGTGATCAGCCCGGGAAGACACGGATGCCGAGCCCTCGAACGAGCGCTCCAGCCTCCGATTCACTGACCTTGAGCCCCTGGTAGGTCGTGACCTGGCGAAGGTTGAACCCGCTCAGCGATGCGCCCCGCAGATCGGTGTTCTCGAAGCTTGCGCCGCTCACCACGGCCTCGGAAAGGTCGGCCCTCTGCAGGCTGGCCCCCTTCAGACTCGCCCGCGAAAAATCGGCGGATCGCAAGTTGCTGCCCTCAAAATTGCAATCATCGAGATCGACGCCACGGAACGAGGCCATCTCGAGGTTGCATTCGGTCAACTCGCCGCCCGTCATGCTCTGGCGGCCGACCTTGCGGGCAAACCGCGCCTCCTCGAAGCTGACGCCTGGTGCCTTGCAGCCAACGAACTTGGCGTTGTTAAGGCTCGCCCCGGCGAACTTGCACATCGAGAGGTTGCAGCGCTCGAACAGCGCTCCCGCCAGCTCCGTGCCGAAGAAATCGCAGCCCTCGCGCTCTTCGGTATCAAAGAAGGTGCAATGCTTGAACTGGGCAAGGCTAAGCGAAGCCACGCCGAACTTGCAGCCGGTAAAGGTGCAGCGCTCGAACACCGCCCCTTCCAGCGCCGCCTCTGCGAAACGCGCGCCCTCGAAGACGCAGTCGCGCGCGACCAGCCTGCCATCGGGCAGGTCGTTCCACTCGATGCCGGAAAGATCGCGCCCTTCGATGGCTTCGCCCCGGCGAAAGGCCGCGACGAAGTCGTCGTTGTCGAGCGCGGTTACCACCAGCGCTTGGGCGAAAAGTCCATCGCCGCGCTCCGCTCGATAACCCGCGCCGCTGCAAACAGCGTCTCTTCGTCGAACGGCTTGCCGATGAGCTGGAGGCCGAGGGGAAGACCCTTGCCGTCCTTGCCGGCCGGGACGGCGATGCCGGGGAGCCCGGCCATGTTGACGGTCACGGTGAAGACGTCGTTGAGGTACATCTTGACCGGATCGGCCTTCATGTCCTCATCGCCGATGCCGAAGGCCGCCGACGGCGTGGCCGGGGTCAGGATGGCATCGACGCCGGCCTGGAACGCCAGTTCGAAGTCGCGCTTGATAAGCGTGCGGACCTTCTGTGCCTGGACGTAATAGGCATCGTAGTAACCGGCGGAAAGCACGTAGGTGCCGATCATCACGCGGCGCTTGACCTCGCGACCGAAGCCGGCGGCGCGGCTGAGTTCGTAGAGGTCGGTAATGTCCTTGCCGGTCTCGCGCAGCCCATACTTGACGCCATCGTAGCGCGCCAGGTTCGAGGAGGCCTCGGCGGGCGCCACGATGTAATAGGCCGGCAGCGCGTACTTGGTGTGCGGCAGCGAGATGTCGCGCACGGTCGCGCCCTCGGCCTTGAGCCACTCAAGCCCCTGCTGCCAGAGCTTTTCGATCTCGGCGGGCATTCCATCCATGCGGTATTCGCGCGGCACGCCAATGACGAGCCCCTTGACCCCGCGCTCGACGGCAGCGGCGAAATCGGGAACCGCCATCTCCACGCTCGTCGAATCCTTGGGGTCGAACCCCGCCATGGACTGGAGCATGAGCGCATTGTCTTCGACCGTACGCGCAATCGGCCCGGCCTGGTCAAGAGAGGACGCGAAGGCAACAACGCCCCAGCGCGAGCAGCGGCCATAGGTCGGCTTGATGCCCACGGTGCCGGTGAAGGCGGCCGGCTGGCGGATGGAGCCGCCCGTATCGGTGGCCGTGGCGCCGGCGCAGAGCCAAGCGGCAACAGCGGCCGCCGAACCGCCCGAGGAACCGCCGGGTACGAGATCGAGATTGGAGCCCTCGGCGCGCCACGGGCTGATGACCGGACCGTAATAGGAGGTCTCGTTGGACGAGCCCATGGCGAATTCGTCCATGTTGAGCTTGCCCAGCATGACGGCGCCATCGCGCCAGAGATTGCTGGTGACGGTGGATTCGTATTCCGGCTTGAAGCTGTCGAGGATGTGGCTCGCCGCCTGCGTGTGGACACCCTTGGTGCCGAAAAGATCCTTGATGCCGAGCGGCAGGCCTTCGAGCGGACCACCCTGCCCCTTGGCCAGCTTCTCGTCGCTCGCCACGGCCATCTGCCGGGCCTGATCGGCGGTAACGGCGACATAGGCGTTGAGCTTGGGGTTAGCCTCGTCGATGGCCTTGAGATAGGCCTCGGTCAGTTCCAGCGAAGTGAATTCCTTCGCCTTGAGGCCCTTGCGGGCTGCGGCGAGGGTGAGCTTGGTCAGATCGGTCAACGGGGTAACTCGCTTAGGGAATCGCAACGGGTATAAAGCGCCACGCCAAGGGGTTGGCCCTGGCTTTCGCTGTCGTCAATGCCTTCGCCGCTCAGCTCGGCATTGGCAGCGCTCTCGAGCGCGCGGGTCGAAGCGACCTGGATGGTCGCGTCGTCCCATGGCCCGATGGCAATCAGATCGGGATACATGAAACCGGGCTCTTCGCAAATGGCCTCGACAAGCAGCGCACTCGAATGGGGCTTGTCCTTCACGTCATAGAATCCGCAATGGAACTCCATGCCCTGGATGCCATCGGCAAAGGTCATGACGGTGAAGTCGAGGTCGTTGAAGGCATCGATGCCCTTCGACTGCAAGGCCTCGCAAGCCTCGGGCTTGCTGACATAGACCCTGCTGCGGTCGATGGCCGGCGGCTCCTGCGCCACCACGGGGGCGGCCAGGAGAACGAGGAATGCACTGCTCAACGTCAACCGCATCGAAGTGTCCTTCATGTGGGTCAGGCAGCGACCCGACCGCTGAGGTCTTTCTCAAAGAAAGCTGAATGGCCGCTATCGGGATAGTCGAGAAATGCCCCGCGCGGCGTAAAGCCGCTGCGGACGTAGAGGCGGTGCGCGCCCTCGAAACCCTCGCCGACGCCCGTCTCGAGCATCAGCCGGGCCAGGCCCTTTTCCCGCGCCAACTGCTCGACGGCATCCACGATGGCCGAACCGACGCGCTGGCCCCTGACTTCGGGCAGCGTGAACATGCGCTTGACCTCGCCGAGCTCGGCCGAATGCACCTTGAGCGCCCCCAGGCCCACGGCCCTGCCCGCCTCGTCGCGCGCCACGAACACCGTGGTATCGACGCCCGACATCTGCTCGACGGTCATCTTGAACTGGAACTCGACCGGCGAGAGCGGCAGCAGATGCGCGTTGAGCGCTTCCACAAGGGTGCGGACATCGTCCTGGAGTGGGGTCTCGATGGCGATCGTAACCGCCATGAGGATTACTCCACCACCTTGGGAACCATGAAGAAATTGTCTTCCGAGAGCGGCGCGTTGGAGACGACCTTCTCCGGATAGCCGCCATCGGTGACCTTGTCCTCGCGGCGGCGCAGCGCCATCGGGGTAACGGAGGTCATCGGCTCGACGCCGGTGACGTCGACCTCGTTGAGCTGTTCGACGAAGCCGAGGATGGCATTGAGCTCCTGCTGGTAGGCAGCAACCTCGTTTTCCTCGATCCGGATGCGCGCCAGGCGCCCGATTCGCTTCACGGTTGCGGCGTCGACCGACATGCAGTGCTCCTTGAATGCAGGAATGGGTTCGTTTCCGCGCTTTTAGCAACGCGGCCGCGGAAAAGACAACGATTTTGCCTTATGGCAGGTATCAAACTTCCAGGGCCAGGCCCTTTTCCATCGACACCAGCCCGACGCCGCCCAGATTCTCCCGGAGCGCCGCCACCGCGAAGTCTATGGCGATCTCCTCGCCGGCGAGCGCGATGAGCTTGGGCCGCGCCGCATCGAGCAGGCCTTCGGCCAGCGCACTCATGGCTTCGCCGACGCCGAGCAACACCACTACCGCGCCATCGGCCCAGCGCCCAAAGCTGGGGGCCTCCGCGCTCAACAACACCAGGGGTGGTTCGCCCACCGCATCGACCAGCATCGCGCCGGGCGCGATCCTGTAAGCATGGACCGGCGGCGGCGGCCCCTCTTCGTCGATCGCGCGCGGTATCCGCCGCGGCCGCCACTCGGCCGGATCCATGTCCACCACCGTCTCGTCGGCACCGGCCAGCCGCAGCACCCGATCAGCCCCCGAAACCAGCTCCGCCTGGTCGATTCCGTTGGGGGCGAGTTGCGGATCCGCCACGAAAATCTGCCCGCCAATGTAGATGCGGATCGTCGTTCCGCCGAACCAGGTGAGTTTCATGGCACTCTTTCATTCTTGCTATGGCGTTTCGCGACAGATACCCAAGACTGTCCCCTGATTGAAGGCCACAAGTTTGACGGACCTCCCCGAAAATCCGCTCGCTGCCCTGCCCGCTTCGGGGAAAATCCTGGGTCTCGATCTGGGGACCAAGACCATCGGTGTGGCCGTGTCCGATGCCATGCGGTATTCGGCGACGCCGCTCGAGACCATCAGGCGGCAGAAGTTCACGCTCGATGCCGAGCGGCTCGACGTCCTCATCGCGCAGCACAACGCCGTCGGTATAGTTCTGGGCCTGCCTCTCAACATGGATGGCTCGGAGGGGCCGCGCGTGCAGTCGACGCGGGCGTTCGCGCGCAATCTGGCGGCGCGCATCTCGATCCCCATCGTGTTCTGGGACGAGCGGCTTTCGACCAGCGCTGTCACGCGTATGCTGATCGAGGCCGATACCCGCCGCGACAAGCGCGCCGAGGTCGTGGACAAGCTCGCCGCCTCCTACATCCTCCAGGGTGCGCTCGATCGCCTCAGGCGTGGGTGACATTGGAAAAAATCCCAGCAGACCTTGCCCGCCATATCGGCCTAGGTTAGACCGCCCCGAACAGATACGGGACGGAGCCGAATGGCGCATAAATCGCCACCTGAAACCTCGGAACAGCAACCCGGACGCTCCGGCAGCTCGCCCGTTTTTTCCAAACGTCACCTCCTCGGCATCGCCGATCTCAATCAATACGAAATCGTCGACCTGCTCGATCGCGCCGAGCGCATGATCCCGGTTTCGCGCCAGGAGCGCAAAACCCTGCCCACCCTTTCGGGCAAGACGCAGATCAACCTTTTCTTCGAGCCTTCGACCCGCACGCAGGGTTCGTTCGAGATCGCCGGCAAGCGCCTGGGCGCGCTCGTGGTCAACATGTCGGTGCGCACCTCTTCGGTGACCAAGGGTGAAACGCTGATCGACACGGCATCCACGCTCAACGCCATGCAGCCGGACGTGCTCGTCGTGCGCCACTCGGCCGCCGGCGCCGTGGAACTGCTCAGCCAGAAGGTCGGCTGCTCGGTGATCAACGCCGGCGACGGGGCCCACGAGCACCCGACCCAGGCGCTGCTCGACGCGCTCACCATCCGCCAGCACAAGGGCCGCATCTCGGGCCTCACCGTCGCCATCTGCGGCGACATCGCCAATTCGCGCGTGGCACGCTCGAACCTGCTGCTGCTCAACGCCCTCAACGTCCGCACCCGGGTCGTGGCACCCAAGACCCTGCTGCCCAAGGGCATCGAGGACATGGCCGCCGAGGTCTTCACCGACATGCACGAGGGCCTCAAGGATGCCGACGTCGTCATGATGCTGCGGCTCCAGCACGAACGCTTCGCCGGACGCATGATCCCTTCGGTGCGCGAGTACTACCACTTCTATGGCCTCGACGCCGAGAAGCTCGCCGTCGCCCGGCCCGATGCCATCGTCATGCACCCCGGCCCCATGAACCGGGGCGTGGAGATCGACCCCTCCATCGCCGACGGTCCGCGCTCGGTCATTACCGACCAGGTGGAAATGGGCGTGGCGGTGCGCATGGCCGTGCTCGATGCCCTGCTGCCGGCGGGAGGCGCCAAGTGAGCAAGTCCCTCCTCATCGAAAACGCCCGCATCATCGATCCGGCTTCCGGCCGTGACGAACGCGGGACCCTGCTCGTCGTAGACGGCAAGATCGCCGACGCCACAGCCGGCATCCCTGCCGATGCCACGCGGATCGACGCCAAGGGCCTGATCGTCGCGCCCGGCCTCATCGACATGCGCGTCTTCACCGGCGAGCCCGGCCGCGAATACCGCGAGACGCTGGCCTCCGCCTCCCAGGCCGCTGCCGCCGGTGGCGTCACGAGTTTCGTCGTCATGCCCGACACCCAGCCGGTTATCGACGACGGCGCCCTGATCGACTTCCTCGTCCGGCGTGCGCAGGCCACGGCAAAGGTCAACGTGCTGCCCGCCGCTGCCATCACCAAGGGCCTGGAAGGCAAGGAAATCACCGAGTTCGGCCTCCTCCGGGAAGCTGGTGCCATCTGCTTTGCCGACGGCCGCAATTCCATCCAGAACGCCAGCCTGCTGCGCGCCGCCTTCACCTATGCGGCCAACTACGACATGCCGGTCGTGCATCACCTGGTTGAAAAGTCGCTAACCGGCGAAGGCGTGATGAACGAAGGGCTCTATGCCACGGGCCTGGGCCTCAAGGGCATTCCCGCCGAAGCCGAGACCATCCCGCTCTCGCGCGATCTCCAGCTCGCTTTGCTGACGGGCGTGCGCTACCACGCCGCCCAGATCTCGGCGGCCAAGTCGGTGCCCCTGGTCGCAGAAGCCAAGAAGCAGTCGCAGCGCATCTCCTGCGGCGTCTCCATCAACAACCTGTCGCTCAACGAGAACGATGTCGGCTCCTACCGCACGTTCTACAAGCTCGCCCCGCCCCTGCGCTCGGAAGACGACCGGCAGGCGATGATCGCCGCCCTTGCCGACGGCACCATCGACGTCATCCATTCCGACCACGACCCCCAGGATACCGAGGTCAAGCGGCAGCCCTTCGCTGAAGCGTCCGATGGTGCACTGGGTCTCGAAACACTCTTGGCGGTGGCGCTGCGCCTCGTGCACAATGGCCAGGTCGATCTCCTGACGGTTCTGCGCGCCATGACCTCACGACCAGCGGAAATCCTGGGCCTCGCCTCCGGCCGGCTCACGCCCGGCGCGCCGGCCGATTTCATCGTGCTCGACCTCGATTACCCCTGGGTGGTCGAAGAAAAGAAGCTGCTTTCGCGCTCGCGGAACACCGCGTTCGAAGGCGCGCGCCTCATGGGCCGCGTCATGCGCACGTTCGTGGCCGGGGCAGAAATCTACACCCATCCAGACGCGCAAGGGCCCGCCGCATGATTCCCTACGTCATCACCGCCGTTCTGGCGTATCTGTGCGGCTCGATCCCCTTCGGCCTGCTGCTGACCCGCGCCGCCGGGCTCGGCGACATCCGCTCGATCGGCTCGGGCAATATCGGCGCCACCAACGTATTGCGCACCGGCAACCGGCCCATCGCGGCAGCGACCCTGCTGCTCGACGCGGCAAAGGGCGCGGTGCCAGTCCTCGTCGCCCGCTACTTCCTGGGCGAGGATGCCGCCAACCTGGCGGCGGTGGCGGCTTTCCTTGGTCACGTCTTTCCGGTCTGGCTCAACTTCAACGGCGGCAAGGGCGTTGCGACGTTCATCGGCGTGCTGCTGGCGCTCTCCTGGCCGGTAGGCCTCATCTTCTGCGCCGTCTGGCTGGTGATTGCCTTCGCCCAGCGCTATTCCTCGCTGGCCGCCATCACCGCGGCCTCGACGAGCCCCATCTTCGCCTATGTAGTGACAGGCAGCCTCCGCCTCGTGCTGGTGACCGTGCTGATCACCGCCGTATTGCTCTACCGGCACGCCACCAACATCTCACGCCTGATCAGGGGTACCGAACCCAAGATCGGCAGCGAAAAGAAGGCGTCCTAGCATGCAGCCGCGGACGGAAGGCCAAACCCTCACCCGTCCGCAGCGCACCGCCTGGTTGCGGTTGATCCGCACCGAAAACGTCGGCCCGACAACCTTCCGGCAATTGCTCAATCGCTATGGCTCGGCCGAAGCCGCGCTCGACCAGCTCCACGGATTGGTGCGCCGCAGCGGCACCGCCAACCCGCCGCGCGTTCCCACCATTTCCGAGATGGAAGACGAGATCGCGCAGATAGAGAGGCGCGGCGCCCGGCTGGTCGCGTCGGGCGAGCCGGGCTATCCCCCGCTCCTGCGCCACATCCCGGACGCCCCGCCGCTCGTCACCATTGCCGGGGGCGAGAACCTTTCCTGGAAATTCACCATCGGCATCGTCGGCGCCCGCAACGCCTCGGCTGCCGGGCAAAAACTGGCCGGCCTGCTGGCGCGCGAGCTCGGCGATGAGGGTTACACCGTCGTCTCGGGCCTTGCCCGCGGCATCGACACCGCCGCCCACGCCGCCAGCCTGCGGACCGGCACCGTCGCCGTCCTCGCCGGAGGGCTCGATCATCTCTATCCGAGCGAGAACATTCCGCTCGCCGAAGCCATTCTCGAACAGGGCGGCGCGCTCCTGACCGAGATGCCGATGGGCTGGGAGCCGCGCGCCCGCGACTTCCCCCGCCGCAACCGCCTCGTTTCCGGCCTCTCGCTGGGCGTGGTCGTGGTGGAAGCGGCCAAGCGCTCCGGCTCGCTGATCACCGCCAGGATGGCCCTCGAGCAGAACCGCGAGGTCTTTGCGGTGCCCGGCTCCCCGCTCGATCCGCGCGCCGAAGGCGGCAATCACCTGATCAAGGAGGGCGCCCATCTCGTCACCGGCGTCCCCGACATCATCGAAGCGCTCACCGCCTCTATCCCGACGCGCCGCCGTGCCTTCGAGCCCGAATGGGAACCCGAACTCGATCTCGAGGCCGAAGCCCCCACCGAGGGCGATCGCGGCCGCCTGCTCCAGGCGCTCAGCGTAACGCCCGTTGCCGTCGATACCCTGATCGCAGAAACGGGCCTTCCGGTCTCGGCGGTCCAGACGCTCCTGCTCGAACTCGATCTCGGTGGACAGATCGAGTGGAGTGGCGGGCAATTGGTAGCGCTGCGCGGCTGACGCGAGCGGGCTTGTCAAATTCCCCGACCTCGCACATTCTCGCTGGCCTCACGTGACTGGCGAGATCGGGTGGAAAACCACCGTGGAGCGTGAGCGTAGCAGCCGTTCGCCTGGGCACCCTTCGCAACCTCGAGGTGCCCCCGTGAACGTCATCATGCTCCTCTATCCGCGACTGACTCAACTCGACCTCACCGGGCCGTTTGAAGTCCTCGCCCGTTTTCCCGAACTCAAGCTGCACCTGGTCGCCAAGACGCTCGATCCTGTGGCCGACGGCAGCGGCCTGCGGCTGCTCCCCACCGCGACGTTTCAGTCCTCTCCGCAGGCGAACATCCTCTTCGTGCCCGGCGGACCGGGGCAGATCGATCTCATGGATGACACCCAGACCCTCGATTTCCTGCGTCTCCAGGCTTCAGGGGCCACCTATGTCACCTCGGTCTGCACGGGTTCGCTGGTATTGGCCGCCGCGGGGCTGCTGACGGGCTATCGCGCCACCAGCCACTGGCTCTCGCTCAATCAGCTCGCCTTCTTCGGCGCCACCCCCGTGCAGGAGCGCGTGGTCGAAGATGGCAATCGCATCACCGGGGCGGGCGTCACCTCGGGCATCGACTTCGCCCTGACCCTCTGCGCTCGCCTGTTCGGCGAGGATCGAGCCCGGCAGGTTCAGCTAGGGATGGAATACGACCCCCGTCCCCCCTTCGTCGGTGGCTCGCCGCGATCGGCGGACCCGACACTGGTCGCCGACTTCACGAGCCGCGCCCGCGAATTCCAGCAGCGGCGCGAAGTCGTCGCCAAGGCCGCCGCAGAGCGTCTACGGGTCTGAGCACGCTGTCGCCGGCCCGCGCCAGAGCGGGCTGGCGAGTTTGCCACACCACGGCTCTCATTTTCCTCCCCTATAAGGGGAGCGCCGGGGCGCCCCTCGCCTCCCCGTTGACACCGCTAAACTCCTTCACCATGTTGCGCCACGTTTGATGCGGCGCCGCGCCGGTCGTCTCGCCCCTCGTGGCCCCTCCTCCGAAAGAGTGCGAATGAAAGTCGTCATTGTTGAAAGTCCGAACAAGATCAAGACGATCAACAAATACCTTGGCAAGGATTATGAAGTCATGGCCAGCTTCGGCCATGTTCGCGATCTTCCGGCGAAGGACGGCTCCGTTCGTCCGGACGAAGACTTCGCTATGTCATGGGAAGTCGACAGCAAATCCAACAAGCGGCTCACCGATATTGCGCGCGCCGTAAAGGAATCTGACGAACTCATCCTCGCGACCGACCCGGATCGCGAAGGCGAGGCCATTTCCTGGCACGTGCTGGATGTGCTCAAGCAGAAGCGCGCCATCCGCAAGGACCTGCCGGTCCGCCGCGTGGTGTTCAATTCGATCACGCAGTCGGCCATTACCGAGGCAATGAAGCACTCGCGCGACATCGACGAGCCGCTGGTCGACGCCTACCTGGCGCGCCGCGCTCTCGACTATCTGGTGGGCTTCACCCTTTCGCCGATCCTCTGGCGCAAGCTGCCGGGCTCGCGCTCGGCCGGCCGCGTGCAGTCGGTGGCCCTGCGCCTCGTCTGCGACCGCGAAGACGAGATCGAAAAATTCAAGCCCGAGGAATACTGGTCGGTCCTGGCAAAGCTCATCGAAAAGGGCAAGACGTTCGAGGCACGACTCTATTCGGTGGACGGCAAGAAGACCGACAAGCTCGATATCAAGTCGGGCGATGAGGCCGAGGCCATCCGCAAGGCGATCCTCGCCGGCCGGTTCACGGTCGAGAGCGTCGACAAGAAGCCGACCAAGCGCAACCCCTACCCGCCCTTCACCACCTCGAGCCTGCAGCAGGACGCCTCCTCGCGCCTCGGCTTCTCGCCCTCGCGCACCATGCAGATCGCCCAGCGGCTCTACGAGGAAGGCATCATCACCTACATGCGTACGGACGCCGTGCAGATGGCGCCCGAAGGCATCGACCAGGCGCGCCGCGCCATCGACAAGGAATTCGGCACCGCCTACCTGCCTGCCACGCCGCGCATCTACCAGACCAAGGCCAAGAACGCCCAGGAAGCGCACGAAGCCATCCGTCCCACCGACATGTTCCGCCGGCCGGAAAGCCTCAAGGGCGACGCCGACCAGCAGAAGCTCTATGGCCTCATCTGGCGCCGCACCCTGGCCAGCCAGATGCGCCCGGCCGAGATCGAACGCACCACCGCCGACATCGCCGTCGCCACCGATCGCGCCATCACGCTCCGCGCCGTCGGTTCGGTCGTGACCTTCCCCGGCTTCCTGGCGCTCTACGGCGTCGAGGCCAAGGAGGACCGCGAGGGCGACGATGACGAGGATAGCCGCGAACTGCCGCCGCTGGCCGTAGGTGACACGCCCAAGCTCGATGCCTGCGATATCGAGCAGCACTTCACCCAGCCGCCGGCGCGCTACACCGAAGCCAGCCTCATCAAGAAGATGGAAGAGCTGGGCATCGGGCGCCCCTCGACCTATGCGGCCACCATCTCGACCCTGATCGAGCGCAACTACGTGCGGCTGGAAAAGCGCGCCCTCATCGCCGAGGATCGCGGCCGCATCGTCACGGCATTCCTCGAGAGCTTCTTCACCCGTTACGTCGAATACGGTTTCACCGCCGCCCTCGAGGAGCAGCTGGACGAAATCTCGGACGGCAAGCTCGACTACAAGGTCGTGCTGCGCGAGTTCTGGGAGGATTTCTCCAGGGCGACCGCCGAGATCAAGGACCTTCGCGTCTCCGAAGTCCTCGACGCCCTCAACGAATTGCTCGCCGATCACATCTTCCCGGCCAAGGAAGACGGATCCGATCCGCGCCGTTGCCCGACCTGCGGCACCGGGACCCTCTCGCTCAAGCTGGGCAAGTACGGCGCCTTCATCGGCTGCTCGAACTACCCTGAGTGCAAGCACACCATGCAGCTCTCTGACGCCGCTGCCGGCGGCCTTTCGGAGAACGCTCCGAGCGACGGCATCCTCGGCGCCGATCCCGAGACGGGCGACAACGTCTACCTCAAGTCCGGCCGTTTCGGTCCTTATGTGCAGCTCGGCGACGAGAAGGAAGCCAAACGTTCGTCCCTCCCCAAGGGCTGGACGCCCGACTCGATGACGCTCGATCGCGCACTCCAGCTCCTGTCGCTGCCGCGCCTCGTGGGCGCCCATCCGGAGACCGGCCTGCCGATCACGGCTGGCCTGGGCCGCTACGGGCCGTTCATTCTCCATGACGGCAAGTACGCCAACCTGCCCGATTTCGAAGAAGTCTTCACCGTCGGGCAGAACCGAGCGGTTGACCTGCTCGCCGCCAAGGCGGCCGGAGGCTTCAAGCGCGGCGGCGCTGCCGTTGCCGCCATCAAGACCTTCGAGCACGACGGCGGCCCCATCACCGTGCGCTCCGGGCGCTATGGCCCCTATGTGAATCAGGGCAAGATCAACGCTACCATCCCCAAGGACGCCAAGCCCGAGGATGTGACGCTCGAACAGGCCCTTGCCCTCCTGGCCGCCCGCGCCGAGGCCACCGGCACCAAGACCAAGCGTGCCCCGGCCAAGAAAACGGCGACCAAGGCGGCAGCCACCAAGAAGGCCCCAGCCAAGAAGGCGACGGCGGCCAAGAAACCTGCTGCCAAGAAGGCGGCGACGAAAGCGGAGTAATGGCCAAAAAGCCAGCCGAACGCCCCACGCCACGCTCAGGCAAAGCCGGCCCGAGCAGATCCTCCGGCCCCAAGCGCCCACGCCGGAATACCGACGAGCTGCCCACCCGCGAGCAGATCCTGGAGGCCATGGCCACCTTGCCCGACATCAAGGGCAAGCGCGACTTGGCCAAGGTTCTGGGCGTGCACGGGGACATGCGCACGCCCTTCAAGCGGCTGCTGCGCGAGATGGAAGGCGAAGGCCTGGTTACACGCACGCGCAAGACGCTGCGGGTCACCTCGGCGCTCCCTGCCGTAACCGTCCTCGACATCCCTTCCGATGCCGACCCGGACAATCTGCACGCCTTCCCGGCCACCTGGAACGAGGAAGAGGGCGAACGCCCCCGTGTCGAGGTGGTGCAGCCGCCGAACGCGCGCGTCGCCCCCGCCCCCGGCGACCGCATCCTGGCGCGCATCGATCCGGGCGAGGATGTCTTGCCGCACTACACCGCCCGCGCCATGAAGATCCTGGAAAGCCCCGACGCGGCCAGATCGGCATCGTGCGCGTGGACGAGGATGGGGCACGCCTCATCCCCGTGGACCGCAAGCAGAAGGAAATGCGGATCACCGGCGACGACCTAGGCGCGGCGCGCGACGGCGACCTGGTCGAGGTCGAGGTCAAGTTCTCCGGGCGCCTCATGATCCCGCGCGCCAAGGTCGTGGAAGTCATCGGCAACCCGGCCACGGAAGGCGCCGTGAGCCTCATCGCCATCCATAACCTCGATATCCCCTACCGCTTCCCCGCCTCGGTGGAGAAGGCGGCCGAGGCCGCTACCGAAGCCACGCTCAAGGGCCGCGAGGACTGGCGGCAAATCCCGCTCGTCACTATCGATCCGCCCGACGCCAAGGACCACGACGACGCCGTCTACGCCGAGCCCGACAAGGACCCGGCCAATCCGGGCGGACACATCATCTACGTGGCCATTGCCGACGTCGCCGCCTATGTGCGCCCCGGCGAGACGCTCGACCGCGAGGCTTACCTGCGCGGCAACTCGGTGTACTTCCCCGACCGGGTGGTGCCGATGTTGCCCGAGCGCATCTCCAACGACCTGTGTTCGCTCAAGGAAGGCGAGAACCGGCCTTCCATGGCGGTGCGCATGGTCTACTCCTCAGAGGGAATCAAGAAGAGCCACAGCTTCCACCGCATCATGATGCGCTCAGCCGCCAAGCTGAGCTACCAGCGCGCCCAGGACGCCATCGACGGCAATCCGGACGACCAGACCGGCCCGCTGCTCGAACCTGTCCTCAAGCCGCTCTGGAAGGCCTACGCCGCAATGGCCAGGGCGCGCGACAAGCGCGGCCCGCTCGATCTCGACCTGCCCGAGCGCAAGATCCTGCTCAACGAGCAGGGCATGGTCGACCGCATCTACATTCCTGATCGGCTCGATGCCCATCGCCTGATCGAGGAAATGATGATCGCGGCCAACGTCGCGGCCGCCGAAACGCTCGAGCGCCACAAGACGCCCCTGCTCTACCGCGTCCACGACACGCCGAGCCGGGAGAAGCTCACCGCCCTGCGCGAGTTCCTGACCTCGCTGGACCTCTCGTTCGACAAGACCGATGCCGTGCGCCCTGCCAACTTCAACCGCGTGCTCGCCACCGCCCGCAAGGCCGGCAAGATCGAGCAGGTGAGCGAAATGGTGCTGCGCAGCCAGGCGCAGGCCGAGTACTCCGCCGAGAACTACGGCCACTTCGGCCTCAACCTCGACCGCTACGCCCACTTCACCTCGCCCATCCGGCGCTACTCGGACCTCATCGTGCACCGAGCGCTGATCACGGCGCTCAACCTGGGCAATGACGGCCTGAGCCAGTCCGAAGTCGTCAAGCTGCCGGGCATCGCCCAGCACATCTCCTCGACCGAGCGGCGCGCCATGGCCGCCGAGCGCGAGACGGCGGACCGGCTGCTGGCCGGGTTCCTGGCCACCAAGATCGGCGCACAATTCGTGGGGCGCATTTCAGGCGTGACCAAGTCCGGCCTCTTCGTGCGCCTCAACGAAACCGGCGCGGACGGCTTCATTCCGGCTTCCACGATCGGCCAGGACTATTATCGCTATGTCGAGGAACAGCAGGCCATGATCGGCGACCGCACAGGCGAGATGTTCCGCCTGGGCGATACGGTGGAAGTGCGCCTGCTCGAGGCCGCTCCCGTTGCCGGCGCGCTGCGCTTCGAGTTGCTGTCCGAAGGCCCCCGCGTCAATCCGTCCTCTTACAAACGCGGCGGGAAACGCCCAACTAGGTCGTACGGCCCGAAGGGCCGCAGGAGGTAGATATGGGTGTAGAAGTCCAAACTCTCGACAAGCGCGCCATGTGGCCTGCGCTGCGCAACGGCATGGCCTGCAAGTGCCCCAAATGCGGCAAGGGTAACCTGTTCCGCGCCTACCTCAAGGTCAACGACGTCTGCCCCAATTGCGGTGAGGAACTCTATCACCACCGCGCCGACGACGCCCCGCCCTACATCGCCATCGTGATCGTGGGCCACATCATCATCTTCGCCATGCTGCACCTCGAAATGGTCTGGCATGTGGCGCCGGTCACCTACCTCTATACGATGGTCCCGCTCGGCATCGTCATGCCGCTGCTGATGCTGCCCTCGATCAAGGGATTCGTGGTGGCGCTGCAATGGGCCAATCGCATGGGCGGATTCGACCCGGCCAACCGCGAAGCCGCCTACTGATTTTCCCACACGGAGTGGGCCCGACCCGCTCCTGACCTTCCCCGCGACCCAGGATGCCGCCTCACTTGACATAAGGCGCAAAATCCGTAGGTTGCGGCCAAATTCAAGCGCCACGCGCCGGATCGCGCGGCTCGCCCTTTTCAAGGACAACCACCATGGCAAAAGCCGCCTCCGTAAAGATCAAGCTCGTCTCGACCGCCGATACCGGTTTCTACTACGTGACCAAGAAGAACTCGCGTACGATGACCGAGAAGATGTCGATGAAGAAGTATGACCCCGTCGTGCGCAAGCACGTCGAGTTCAAGGAAGCCAAGATCAAGTAAGATCTGGCATCCGCAAGGATTTCCAGCGCCCCGCATCCACGATGCGGGGCGTTTTGTTTTGGCTAGCTACGCAACAACAAAAAACCCCGCATCGGTGATGCGGGGTTGTACTTCAGATAGGTTGGCTGGTCCGAGCGGCATGTCGAAGAGGCCACTCTGTCCGTTCGGACCAGCCGCCCTACGGAACCCAGGAGTTGCGGCGGACCTGAGAGAGACCGTAGGGTAGCTCGGTGGAAGCGCTGTGGGCGTTTCCGATGACCGGAACCTACTCCGCGCCCCCAAAAACTCAAGCGTTTCTAGGCGCAGAACAGCCGGTTTGAGCATTAATAATGAAGCATTAACCCTAACGTATATCGGGCTATATCGATATAGCCCAATTGAGGCGTCTTTCGGTCACGCGGCGTCGAAAATCACGCGGTTCCGGCCCTCGCGTTTGGCGCGATATAGGGCGATATCGGCGCGTTTAAGCACCATTTCGGGGGTATCGCCCCCTGAATCATTGAGGGCCACGCCAACCGAGACGGTGACCTCGAGCGGGCGCTGCGCCCCGGCCTCGAACGGACGCTCGGCAACGGCCTGGCGGACGCGCTCGGCCACTCCCTGCGCCTGGCGATAATCGGTATCGGGCATGAGCACCACGAACTCTTCCCCGCCGAACCGGCAAGCCAGGTCCACGCCGCGGATATTGCGGCGCAGGCGCAAGGCGAACTCGCGCAGCACCGCGTCGCCGATGTCGTGGCCGTGGGTGTCGTTGACCGCCTTGAAGTAATCCATGTCGATCAGCATCACCGCCATGTCCCGGCTCTGCTCCTGGGCCTTGCCGAGGAGGAGCGCCAGGTGGCGATCGAAGTAACGGCGGTTGTAGAGCCCGGTGAGCTCGTCCGTCACGGCGAGCGCCAGAGTGTGATTGACGCTCTCGCGCAGCTCCACCGCGTAGCGCTGGCGCCGAATCTGCGTGCGGACCCGCGCGGACAGCTCGTTGCGCTCGACAGGACGCATGATGAAATCGTTGACGCCCAGGTCGAGCCCGCGCACGACGCGATTGCGATCGGCATCCTCGGCAATGAGGATTATGGGCAGGGTCCTGCCCTGCTCGAGCGTCCGCATCTGCGAGCAAATCCGCAGCGGATCGAACTCGCCAAGCGACATGGAAACCAGCACGAGCTCATACCCACCCGTCGCCAGCGAGAGCACGGCATCGCCCGGATTGATGAGCACGTCCACTTCGTGGTGTTCGCGCAGGTAGCCGGCGATGCGCTCGCCCTGGCGAGCATCGGAATCGATGAGCAGTATCCTGCCACCTTCCGTCGTGATCGAATCCATTGCCCTGAGAGCGTCTTCGGCCGCGATTTGCTGGCCGGTCTGGGCGCGTGCCCGCAACTCGTCGGTTAACGCCTTGAGGCGCACCAGGCTCTTGACCCGAGCCATGAGCTGAACGTCGTCGACAGGCTTGGTGAGGAAGTCATCAGCTCCCACCTCAAGGCCCCTCACCCGGTCCGACGGCTGGTCGAGAGCGGTGACCATCACGACGGGAATGTGCTGGGTCCGGGTGCTCGACTTGAGCCGCTGGCACACCTCGAAGCCGTCCATCTCGGGCATCATGACGTCGAGAAGGACGATATCGACCTCGGTGCGATCGCAGATTGACAGCGCCTCCCGGCCGGAACTGGCGGTAAGCACTTCAAAATATTCCGCAGTCAGGCGCGCCTCCAGAAGACGCACGTTCGTAGGAATATCGTCAACGATCAGCACACGCGCTGTCACCGGCCGACTAACCTCATGTCTATGAAAACTGCCCCAGGGAGCCTAAACGGCCGGACCAATGTAGTGAGCAATGGTTTCCAAAAAGTGAGGCACTGATATGGGCTTGGAGATATAGCCTTCACATCCGCCCTGAAGAATCCGCTCCTCGTCGCCCTTCATGGCGAAGGCCGTCACCGCGATCACGGGGATCGATGCCAGGTCGTCGTCTTCCTTGAGCCACTTCGTCACCACCAGGCCCGAAACTTCGGGCAACTGGATGTCCATCAGGATGAGATCCGGGTGATGCGCGCGCGCAAGATCGAGCGCCTCCATCCCGTTGCGGGTCTGGATGACCGAGTAGCCGCGCGATTCGAGCAGATCGTTGAAGAGCTTCATGTTGAGCTCGTTGTCCTCAACGATCATTACCGTCTTGGCCATGCACCCTCTCTTGGCCCCATCCTCGATGGTGCCGGCTCTTCGTTTTGCATCATCTCTCGGCTAACATCAACTTCGTTACAAATCCTGAAATGGACCTGCAAGTGGACCGCCTGAAGCCGCCCCCGATCGATGCCAAGTCTTTGGCTGATATGTGTCTTGGATACCTCGCGGAAAACCCCGAGGAGCTGGGAAATTTCATGTCGATGGCCGGGTTCGATCCCGCCTCCCTGCGCGCCTCGGTCGGCAGCGATTCCCTGGGCCGCGGCCTTATCGATTATTTCGCCTCCAACGAGCCGTTGCTGCTGGCCTTCTGCGCCAACCAGAACATCGCCCCCGACTCGTTCATGCGGGTCTGGGCCAAGCTCAATCCCGCCGGGTAGAATGGCCGCCGTTCCCTTTCTTTGCAGGGACTGCATGGCAACGGGCGCGGCCGAGACGCCACCGTCGCGCTGCCGCCGATGCGGCTCGCCGCGAATCCTCTCCCACCCCGAACTCTTCACGCTCTCGATCGCCCACGTGGACTGCGACGCCTTTTACGCTTCGATCGAGAAGCGCGACGATCCCTCGCTGGTCGACCGGCCGCTGATCATCGGGGGCGGCACGCGAGGCGTGGTCTCCACCTGCTGCTACATCGCGCGCCAGAGCGGGGTGCGTTCGGCCATACCAATGTTCACGGCCAAGAAGCTGTGCCCCGAGGCCGTGATCATCCGGCCCAACATGGCCAAGTATGTCGGCGTCTCGCGCCAGGTGCGCGCGCTGATGGATGCCCTCACGCCTTTGGTCGAACCACTCTCGATCGATGAGGCCTTTCTCGACCTGTCCGGCACCGAGGCCCTGCACAAGGCGCCTCCCGCCGTGGTCCTTGCCCGCTTCGCCAAGCAGGTGGAAACGGAACTCGGGATCACCATCTCGGTGGGACTGTCGCACAACAAGTTCCTGGCCAAGATCGCATCCGACCTCGACAAGCCCAGGGGCATCGCGGTGATCGGCAAGGCCGAGACCGTCGACTTCCTGGCACCGCGCCCCATCAGCCTCATCTACGGGGTGGGCAAGGTTTTCTCCGAGACGCTGCGCAAGGACGGCTTCACGACCATCCGCCAGCTCCAGAATCATCCCCTCAAGGACCTCGTCCGGCGATACGGCGATTCCGGCGCGCGCCTCTCCCGGCTGTCGCGCGGCGAGGATTCGCGGCCGGTGTCGATCGACGGAGAGATGAAGTCGGTTTCGAGCGAAACTACCTTCAGCACCGACCTGAGCGACTTCGAGGCCCTTTCGACCGAGCTTCTGGCGCAATCCGAGCGCCTCTCGGAGCGTCTCAAGGCCAAGGGGCTGGTGGGCGACACTGTGCATCTCAAGCTCAAGTCGGCAGGATTTCGCTTGCGAACCCGCGCGCGGGCCCTGATGATCTCTACGCAACTGGCCAACGTCCTATACGAACACGGCGTCCAGCTCCTGGCGCGCGAGATCGATGGCACGGCTTTCCGTCTCATCGGTATCGGCGTAACTGGACTGGAACCTGCCTCGGGCAGCGATCCGACCGACCTGCTGGAGCCGGCGATCGCCAGGAAAGCGGCCGCCGAGCGGGCAATGGACCGGGTGCGGTCGCGCTTCGGCACCGATGCGGTGGTGCGCGGCAAACTCTACGGGCGGCAAACCCGCCCCAAAACGGCAGAGAACACGGAAAGAACCGACGAAAAATGACCAAGGCGATCGAGAAACTGCGTGAATACGGCTACGAGCTTCCCTCCGCCAATCCGCCGGTTGCGAGCTACCTGCCGGTATGCCGCAGCGGCAATCTCCTCTACATCTCCGGCCAGCTCTCCACGGGGGAAAACGGCGTGGTCGAAGGGCGCCTCGGCGACACGATGAATGTCGTGCAAGGTGGAAACGCCGCCGAACTGGCCGCCGTCAACATCCTGGCCCAGATCGTTCACAATGGCGGTGTCGCGCTCGAAGACATCAAGCGCGTGGTCAAGCTCTCGGTACTGGTCGCCTCCACCGCCGAATTCACCGAGCATCACCTGGTCGCCAACGGCGCCTCCAACCTCCTGGTGGGCGTCCTGGGCGACAAGGGCAAGCACGCCCGCGCCGCGTTCGGCGTTGCCGGCCTGCCGCTAGGCGCGGCTGTCGAAATCGAAGCCATCGTCGAAGTCTGATCTATGACCAAGCTCAATTTCGACCGCCCAATCGCCCATCGAGGCCTCCACGACCGCCAGGCGGGCGTCATCGAGAACTCGCGCTCCGCCTTCGATGCCGCCATTGCCGCCGGCTTTGCCATCGAGTGCGACCTGCAGCTCACTTCCGACGGCGTCCCCGTGATCTTCCATGACGACGACCGCAAGCGCCTGCAGGGCGTCGACGGCATGGTGCGAAACGCCACGGTCGCGGAAATGACCTCGACGCCCCTGCTCGGCTCGTCGACCGGCGACTGCCCGCAGACGTTCGATTATTTCCTCGCCCAGGTCGCCGGGCGCGTCCTGCTCCAGGTCGAGCTCAAGACCCAGACCCACGAGAACACCGCTCGCCTCGCCGAGGCCGCCGCCAAGGCGGTCAAGGATTACAAGGGGCCGCTTGTTTTCGAATCCTTCGATCCCCATCTCATTGCTGCCGTCCGCCGCGCCGGGTTCCCCGGTCAGGTGGGCATCATCACCTACAGCTATGACGAGCCGGACGAGGACGGCCGCCTGACCAGCAGCCAGCGCTTCCAGCTCCGCCACCTGATCCACGCGCCGTGGTCGCGCTTCGACTTCATCTCCTGCTACCAGAAATCGCTGGATCTGCCCGCCATTCGCTTCTTCCGCGCCATGGGGGTGCCGGTAACCGCCTGGACCATCCGCACACCGGCGGAAGCCCGCGAGGTTGCAGGCCGGGCCGACCAGCTCGTCTTCGAAGGATTCGACCCCGACCGTGTCTGAAGCGGAACTGACCGCGACCATCCACCCCACGACGGCCTCAATACCCGCCGTGACCTGGAACGCGCTGCTCCCATCGACTTCCGGAAAGCCGGACAACCCGTTCCTGGACCATGCCTTTTTCCTGGCCCTGGAACAGTCCGGCTCCGCCACGGCCCGCACGGGCTGGCAGCCCCAGCATATCGTGCTCGAGCGCGACGGCTCGCCGGTCGCCCTGATGCCGCTCTACCTCAAGTCGCATTCGCAGGGAGAATACGTCTTCGACTACGCCTGGGCCGACGCCTACCAGCGTGCTGGCAGCGACTACTACCCCAAGCTGCAATCTTCGGTGCCCTTTACGCCCGTTACCGCGCCCAAGTTGCTGGTGCCCTCGGCAGACCCTGCCCTCAAGCGCGCCTTGCTGACCACCGCTGAAACCCTGGCGCGCCAGCGCCACGCCTCCTCGGTCCACGCCACCTTCGTGCCCGAAGCCGAGGCCGACCTGGCCGGCGACGCCGGCTGGCTGCATCGCGTGGACACCCAGTACCATTGGCACAACGAGGGCTTCGCCAGCTTCGAGGAGTTCCTGGGCACCCTCTCCTCGCGCCACCGCAAGATTACGCGGCGCGAGCGTCGCGACGCCCTTGGGGCCGACGGCCTTACAGTGCGCTGGATCACCGGCGCGGACATCCAGGAGCACCACTGGGACGAGTTCTTCGCCTTCTACCAGGACACAGGCAGCCGCAAATGGGGGCGCCCCTACCTGACGCGCAGCTTCTTCTCGCTGCTCTCGGCTTCGATGGCCGATCGCGTCGTGCTGATGTTCGCCTATGACGGAGACCACGCCATCGCCGGTACGCTGAACCTGCTCGGCTCCGATACGCTCTACGGCCGCTACTGGGGTGCAATCGAGGACGTGCCGTTCCTCCATTTCGAGCTCTGCTACTACCAGGCCATCGATTTCGCCATCGCCCATAAGCTCAAGACCGTCGAGGCCGGAGCTCAGGGCGAACACAAGCTCGCCCGCGGCTACGTGCCTACGCCAACCCACTCGATCCACTGGATCGAACATCCCGCACTGCGCCAGGCCATCGCCGACTACCTCTCCCAGGAACGCACCGCCGTCCTGCGCGAGCAGCACCTGCTCGACGAAATGACCCCATTCAAGAAGCAGTGAAGGTTTTGACGCAGCCCACCGCAGGTGGCACTACCCGTTCGGGGCATGTTTCATCAATTTGCTTGCTGCGATTGCGCCGGCCCGCAACTGGGCGGACCTACTCGAATCGATTTGTTAGGAGATCGCCATGGACCTTTGGGCGATAACGGTTTTTCTGCTGCAGTCGGCAGTGATTTTCGTCGTTTCGACTTTGCTCTTCGACATCCTGCACTACCTGCTGCATCGCTGGGAAAACTCCCGCTTCAAGCTCCTGCGCACGTTCTCGTCCTGGCACTGGGTGCACCACAAGTTCCTCGACATGAACCTGGACATCGACCCCCGCTATGTCCGGCAGAATTTCTGGTTCCACATCCTCCCCGAATTCGTGACCGGCCTTATCGGGACCCTGCTCTTCCTCTTCGTCTTCCCCTGGCCCGCCGTTGCCGCTAACGTGGTCCTGCGCATCGTGCTCCTGATCGGAACCATCCGCGAGGAAGGCATGGACTTCAACCACATGGCCATGGACCGCGTCGACGGCCAGCGCCCGCTCTGGTGGGTCAACAACTCCTACCACGCGCTCCACCACGTCCATCCGCACAACTTCTTTTCCTCCTTCTTCAACCTGTTCGATCTGCTCTTCGGCACCGGCAACCAGATCGCCGGCCGCCGCTTCCTGCTGACCGGCGCCAGCGGCGCCTATGGCACGGCGATGAAAGAACGCCTCGAACGCGAGGGCGGCATCGTCGAGACGGCGAAATCCGGCCTCGATTTCTCCGCGGGCAACTACGAAAAGATGCGCGAAAAGCTCGAGAGGGCCGATGTGCTCATCCTCGCCCACGGCGCCAAGAGCGAAGATTGCTGGAACGCCAACTATCGCACCCCTGTCGACCTCACCGAACTTTTCATCGAAATCGGTAAGGACAGGCTGACCGCTCCAGAGGTCTGGGGGCTGGGTTCGGAAGTCGAACTCCATGGCGACATGGGGATGGACGAACTGCGCGACTACGCCGCCTCCAAACGCGCCTTCGCCGCCCGGGCGCGCGACTTCTACACCTCCGGCAACCTCGTCTACCGCCACATTGTCCCCGCCTCGTTTACCTCGGCCATGGGCAAAGGCGCCATGAGCGCCCGGACGGCTGTCTCCGTCACGCTCTTCTTCATCAAGCGCGGCTTTACCTACGTGCCGGTGACCTACACCACGCTGGCGGTCTGGAACTATTTCCGCTTCCGCTTCATCCAGAAGCCGGAAACCGGGGAACTGCGCGCCGCCGAATAGCCCAGTCGCCGCGCCCTCTTGAGGTGGGAAGGCGCTCGGGGTAAGCCACGGCAAACCAACACGTTTTGCGAGGAACGCACCATGCCGGCCTATGATCCCTCCAACATCTTCGCCAAGATCCTCGCCGGCGACATTCCGAGCCACAAGGTCTATGAGGACGGCGACGTGCTCGCCATCATGGACGTCTTCCCCCAGTCGCGCGGCCACGTGCTCGTGATTCCCAAGATCGCCAGCCGCAACCTGCTGGACGCCGAACCGGAGGTGCTCTCGGCGGTGATCCCCAAGGTGCAGAAACTGGCCCAGGCCGTGATGAAGGCCACCAGCGCCGATGGCTTCCGCCTCGTCCAGTTCAACGAAGCGCCCGCCGGGCAGACGGTCTTCCACCTGCATTTCCACATCATGCCCGTCTATGAGGGCCAGGAACTGG
>Ga0182743_1000270_pt1 | contig 74582 bp, 66 predicted proteins | sample eDN3rd30CKraftOP_FD_128522 | JGI IMG/M metagenome (GOLD analysis project Ga0182743, IMG submission 128522) | Enriched Organic Plus compost microbial communities from Emeryville, California, USA - eDNA 3rd pass 30_C Kraft OP (version 2) (version 2) ... | reverse complement strand
TCCCATTCCGAACAGAGAAGTTAAGCCCCTTAGCGCAGATGGTACTGGATCTAAAGTCCGGGAGAGTATGTCGCCGCCGGTTTTAAAACCTCATTCCTCAACAGGAATGAGGTTTTTTTGTTTATAGCCTTCCAACCTTAAATAAAAGTTCAGCGTAGCCCTGCTTTCAGAATGTATTCCTGGAGAATTGCGTATTTTAGTGCCTGCAGGAATAGCCCCGGGAGATCATGTAAACAACAGGGATATGCAAGACTTTAACTGGACCGAATTTACGCGGAGCATTGCCGTAAAAGCGCTGAGATCACAGCTTTGCAACACCTGGACCCGCCCCGATGACATCGAGAAATGGTTCCTGAGCAGGGCGATCTGTCAGAACGGTGAAGAAATGCTGCCGTACAGCAATGTACAGGCCGGTGCCGAATACGCCTGGAACTGGTATGGCTACGATATTACCGAACGCGGCCGTATTACCGGAGCCAACGGGCTGGATCATATTCAGTTTACCTTTGCCGGGGAATACCTGGTAGAAACCGGTATACGAGGGCGGCCTCGATCTGCGTAATAAGGACAACCGTTTTAAACGACACCTTAATAACTGAAGCTATGGAAGTGAATGACAAATTACGCATGATCCTGACCGGGGCCAGCGGAATGGTAGGCGAGGGCGTACTGCTCGAATGCCTGCAGGACCCCGCCGTAGAGGCTGTACTAGTGATCGGCCGCCGCCACTGCGGTATTACCCATCCCAAACTGCAGGAAATACTGCACGCCGATTTTCTGGATATAAGTTCCCTGGCCGACCGCCTGGGCGGCTACCATGCCTGTTTCTTCTGCCTGGGCGTGTCTTCCGTGGGTATGAAAGAGCCCGAGTATTACAAACTTACGTACACGCTTACCCTGCATATGGCCGAAATACTGTCTGCCAGGAACCCGGGTATGATCTTCTGTTACGTTTCCGGGGCCGGTACCGACAGTTCGGAGAAGGGCCGCAGCATGTGGGCGCGGGTAAAGGGCAAAACGGAGAACGACCTGCGGAAGCTGCCTTTCCGGGCGGTATATGCGTTCCGTCCCGGTGTTATTAAGGCCAGTCCCGGACAGAAAAACCTGCCCGGCCTGTACAAATGGCTCGGCTGGCTGATCGGGCCGGTGAAGCTGCTGGCTCCGGGCTATGTATGCAAGCTCCGGGAGATCGGGCTTGCCATGATCGAAGTAAGCCGCAACGGTTATGCAAAGAACGTGGTGGAGATCAGCGATATAAAACGGCTGGCAGAACAACGGGCCGGGAGGGCGTTTTCCTGAAAATACCGGGCTCTTGTGCACGGATAGTTTATTTTTATATCTTTGGCTGTTAGGGAGTTGTTTTTCAAATTAACTTTTTTTAAAACTTCTTTTTAATTTATTGCGGGCTTAATATTAAGCTCATATTCGTAGGCTACTTTCACTGAGTGAATAAAGGAAAAATTAACTCACTGAAACCCATGATATTGAAAAAGTATTTCAAAGTATTTACTATTATCTCTGCACCTGTTTTTACCCTTTTGTCCACCCAGACCCTGCGTGCACAACTTTCCCTTACGGCCATAGGTACCCCTGCCACCATGAACTTTAATATCGGGGGATCCTCAGCCTGTTCCGGTGCAGGTAATGCCTGGGTGAACAACGTAACCATTCCCAACTGTTACTCCAATATGGGAAACTATGCCTATTCCACGGGCTGTAATAATACAGGCGCACTGCATGTGGCCGGCAATGCCGGAGAGACCGCTCTGGGCGGACGTGCCAGTAACTCCACCACACTTATTATCTGGGGGGTGCGCGTGGTGAACAATACCGGCCAGGCCATCAGTGCACTGCGCATCAAATACCGCGGCGAGCAGTGGAACAGTGCCCAGACAAATGTTACCAATACCGTTGCCTTTTCGTACAGTGTTTCGGCCACGCCTATTACCAGTGTAACGGCCGGGGCCTATACCAATTTCCCGGCGCTGAACATGAGCAACCTGGTAAGCCAGGGCGGTTGCGGCGGGGGCGGAGCTGCCATTAACGGTAACCAGGCCGGTAACTTTGCCGATATTGCGGCCTGCCTGCCGGTGAATATCCCTGCGGGCAGTGAGATCATGCTGCGCTGGTACGAGACCAATGACGCCTGTAACGACCATATGCTCTGCATCGACGACCTGGAGATCATTCCGCTGAACAGCAGCATGACCATAGCGCCCATAAATGGTCCTGCCACGGTATGCGCCCCTGATACCGCCACCTATTCGGTAAATGCCCTGGCGGGGGTTACCTATACCTGGGGCCCGCTGCCTGCCGGAGCTTCATACATCGGTGGTGCTCCCACGGGGAACCAGGCACAGATCGACTGGGCCAGCACTGCGCCCGGTACCTATAACATTGCCGTTACGCCCAATGGCACTTTCTGCGGCATTACCCTCAACCCCGACACCATCCAGGTAACCGTGCAGGCCCCGGGTCCCCCGGTAAGCATCTCGGCCACGGCCACCACCCTTTGTAACGGCCAGGCTATAACCCTTACCAGCAGCGACAGCACGGGTAATACCTGGAATACCGTTCCCCCTCAGACCACGCAGTCCATTACGGTGAACACTCCCGGCACCTATATCGTAACTTCTGCCGCGGCATGCGGTACCTCTTCGGATACCATTACCATTTCGGCGCTTGGCAGCCCGGTGGTAAACCTGGGCAACGATACCATTGTATGTACCCTGGCCACCATCAATATAAACCTCGATGCGCAGAACCCGGGAGCTACCTACCTGTGGCAGGACGGTTCGGGTAACCAGACCTTCCTGGCGGTGACGGCGGGTACCTATTACGTAACGGTGACCAATCTCTGCGGCAGCGGCAGTGATACGCTGAACATTATTTTACAGGGCGTTCCGCAGGTTGACCTCGGGGCAGATTCCCTGGTATGCGGACCCGTAGCCCCCTTTATACTCGATGCACAGAACCCGGGTTCCACCTATCTGTGGCAGGACGGTTCGGGCAACCAGACCTTTGCCGTAACGGATTCAGGCACCTACTATGTAGAAGTAAGCAATGTATGCGGAACGGGGAGCGACACCATACATATCCGGCATCAGCTGGTGCCTGTGGTAAACCTGGGCAATGATACGGCGGTATGCGTGGGCACACCTTTTACTATGGTGCTGGACGCCGGCTTCCCGGATGCCGGTTACCAATGGCAGGATAACAGCAGCAATGCCACCCTGCCTGTTACACAACCCGGTATCTATTACGTGGAAGTAAGCAATGACTGCGGTACGGCCTTCGATACCCTGAATGTGATCTCCATTACGGTACCGGTGGTGAACCTGGGCGATGATACCCTGATCTGTCCCGGCAATTCCTTTACCCTGGACGCTACTTCACCGGGAGCCACTTATCTGTGGCAGGACAACAGCACTAATGCCACTTACAGTGATACCGTACCGGGCATTTATCATGTGCAGGTGACCAATGCCTGCGGCAGCGGCAGCGATACGATCATCGTAAGTCCGTTCCCGGCCCCGGTTTCGAATATGCAGGACACAGTGCTTACCTGCGGCGTCAACGAACTGCTGCTGGATGCCCAGAACCCCGGCGCAACCTATTACTGGTCTACCAATGAAAGTACGCCTTCCATTACGGTGAGCGAAACCGGGCAGTACTGGGTTGAGATCGAGGTCTGCGGCACTACCCTTACCGATTCAGTTTCCGTGGAATTTACCACTACTTCCAATAATACCTTTAACCCGCCTAATACCTTTTCGCCCAATGGCGACGGTATGAACGACTTTTACCAGGTACAGGGCAATTTCAATAATATAAGCAATTTCTCGGCCATCGTGTATAACCGCTGGGGCCAGGTGGTGTATTCCAGCTCTGACCACAATTTCCAGTGGAACGGTGAGCACGGGGGCCATATCGTGCCGGGCGGCGTGTACTACGTAGTGTTCCGTATGCGTTCGGAATGCGACGAGAAAGACCAGGAGTACAATACCACGGTAACGATCTTCTATTAGGATAAAACGATCTTCATTCCAAACAGAAAGGCCTTCCCGCTTACAGCGAGGGGGCTTTTTTGCTTGATAAATATACGAAAATGAAAGTGATATAAAGAAAACCCCGGAACGACTGCCCCGGGGTGCTGTATAAAATAGTCCGGCTATTTCTTTACCAGGGTAGAGGTGTAGGTCTGCCCGGCCGTGCGTACCGTTACAAAGTAAATACCCGGCGCCTGGTGCAGCGGGAACTGTAACAGGCTGCTGCTGCAAAAGATGCCGCAAAAGAGTAGAATTTTTCGCATAGATTATGTATATTAGTTGTCCGGAGATAATTGTACGTACTTCTTTGTAAAATGGTCCGGCTTTCTGAGTATAAGAAACAGATTTTTAGTCTACGGCCGTTCGTGCAGGACGCTTCTCTAAAATTAACAAATAATTTTTACCTAATCGTATGCGTGCATACTATTTTTTTATAACTTGCACTACCATTTCGAAAATGAATCAATATGGAAATCGCAACAGAACCTAAAAAAGCAATGAAAGGCGGAGAATGGATTATCCGCGAAACTTCCTATGCAGATATCTTTATTCCTGAAGAATTTGACGAGGAGCAGCGCATGATCGCGCAAACCTGCCGTGACTTTATACAAAACGAAGTATGGCCGCGCCTGGACGAGATCGACAGCATGAAAGACCCGCAGTTACTGCCTTCGCTGCTCGATAAAGCCGGCGAGCTGGGCCTGCTGGGCGTGTCGCTGGGTGAACAGTACGGCGGTTTCGGGAAAGATTTCGTTACCTCCCTGCTGGTTACCGAATATACCGGGAGCGGTCACAGCTTTGCCGTAGGCCTTTCGGCCCATACGGGTATCGGTACCTTACCGATCGCCCTGTACGGAAACGATGCACAGAAAGATAAATACCTGCCCAAGCTGGCCACAGGCGAGTGGAAGGCCGCTTACTGCCTCACCGAGCCGGGCAGCGGTTCCGATGCCAACAGCGGTAAGACCAAGGCCGTGCTTTCTGCCGACGGCAAGCACTACCTCATCAACGGACAGAAGATGTGGATCACCAATTCGGGCTTTGCCGACGTATTTATCGTGTTTGCCAAGATCGACGACGATGAGAACCTTTCGGCCTTTATCGTGGAAAAAGGTTTCGGAGGCATTAAGCTGAACGAAGAAGAGAAAAAAATGGGAATCAAGGGTTCCTCTACCCGTCAGGTATTCTTCGAGGATTGCCCGGTACCGGTAGAGAACCTGCTCAGTGAGCGCCAGAACGGCTTCAAGATCGCTGTGAACATCCTGAACATAGGCCGTATCAAGCTGGCCGGTGCTGCCGTAGGCGGTTCCAAGCAGTGCATCAGCCATTCGGTGAACTATGCCAATGAGCGTCAGCAGTTCGGTCGCCCCATCAGCAAGTATGGTGCTATCCGCTACAAGATCAGCGAGCAGCTTATCCGTACCTTTGCTACCGAATCGGCTACTTACCGTGCTGCCCGCAATATCCAGGATTCTATTAACCAGTACATTGCCGACGGTATGGACCCGCACAAGGCCGAGCTGAAAGGCGTGGAGCAATTCGCCATTGAATGTGCCATGCTCAAGGTGAACGGTTCCGAGACCCTGGACTATGTGGTTGACGAAGGCGTGCAGATCTACGGCGGTATGGGTTACAGCGCCGAGGCCCCGATGGACCGCGCCTACCGTGATGCCCGCATCAACCGTATCTTTGAAGGTACCAATGAGATCAACCGTATGCTTACGGTGGACATGATCCTGAAACGTGCCCTCAAAGGCGAGCTGGACCTGATGGGCCCCGCCATGAACGTGGTGAACGAAATGATGAGCATCCCCGAGCCCTTCGAAAATGACGGTACCCTGTTCAGCCAGGAAAAAGAATACATCCGCAGGTTCAAGAAAGCTATCTTGCTGGTTGCCGGCGGCGCCGTGCAGAAACTGATGCAGAGCCTGGCCAAGGAACAGGAGATACTGATGGACATTGCCGATATGGCCATAGATACCTATGTGGCCGAAAGTACCCTGCTGCGCGTGGAGAAACTCGTGAGCCAGCGCGGCGAAGAAGCCTGCAAAGAGCTGATCGAGGTGGTACGTGTGCTGCTGAACGATACGGCCGACCGTATCGGCATCAAGGGCAAAAATGCGGTGAACTCCTTTGCCGAAGGCGATGAGCAGCGCATGATGCTGATGGGCGTAAAACGCTTTACCAAAACAGAACCTTTCAATGTGAAAGAAGCCCGCCGCGTGATCGCCCAGAAAGCGATCGATGCCAATAGCTATCCTTTCTAAAATTTTGATAAACAGCTTAAAAGGCCTCCTTTCCTCCGGGAAGGGAGGTTTTTTTATGAACGCTTAAGGCGAACACGAAATATATTCAGTACCTTTGCCCCCTGAATTGTTGCGGGCCTAAACGCTCCCATATTCACAGGAGGCTCATTATTAATTTATTGTGTATTTCTGATGGACTCCGCACTATTATTACGATCAATTTTGGTTCGTTTTTGGTTTTGGTTGTTTGATCGTAATAGAATTGAAGGCTTCCGTTCATTCGGAGGCCTTTCTTTTTTTCAGTACCTCGTACTCCCAGGCCAGGAAATAATTATGCCCGAAGCAGAAATAGGGCATGCGGTAACGTTCTAAACCCGAAATAAGCAGGTTGAGCGGCCGCGGAAAGACCGAGCCGGCATTGGCATAGAAAAAGGAATAATCTGACGATTCCAGCTCTGCTATGGTGTAGTTTACTTCCGGTGCGGACCACCCGATGCGTAAAAGGCTGGATGTGAGTATGATCCTCGTTAATTTATCTTCCGTATGGTTCAGCTGCTCATTCAGTTCGGATACCAGTATATCGGTATCTCTTCCTTCGGGGTCAAAACCCGGCTCCGAGGCCATAAAACGGGCCACATGGTACAGCACAGTGGCATAGCGGATGTATTGCGGCGAAAGTTCGCGCGCGCTGAGCGGCCGGCGGGCATAGCGGTAGTTCTTCCGTATATAGGCTGCCGAAAGGGAATCGTAATGGTTATAGGGCTGCCCGATGCTGTTGCGGTACAGCAGTATGTTCGCCAGTACGCAGATATCGGTCTCCACAGGCATTCTCTCGCCCAGCCAGGTGGAATATACCTCTTCGTGGCGCAGGTAAGAGGGCAGGTTGCGGGCCCATCTTTTTTTTCCGTTCACATTGGACACCAGCAGGGAATCGAACCAGGGGTCCGGGCTGCCCCCGCTGTACAGCATGCGTAGGTACACATTGTCATCGGCATCGTCGGGGATATGGCGCCGGGTATTGCGGCTCCAGCGGGCATTGCCGGGAAACTGCTGCCGCGGGGCCGTGGGCCAGAAATTTATGGTGCGGGGCCGCTGCGGGTTCCGGTATTTTTTCAGCTGCTGCCGGAAAGCCTGCTTCAGTGCATAGAGACTGTGCTTTTCTTCTGCGCTGAGCTCATCCGCGTAAGATTCAATGCCGTACAGCACCACCAGGGAGTAAAAAACGGAATGGTCGGCATGCAGTTTCGGCCCTTCCTTACGCAGGCTGCTCAGCAGGGTATTTGTCCCGAAGGATTCCCGGACCCTCGAAAACAGCGAATCCCGCTGCTGGGCGTGTAGGCTGTGCACAAACAGGAGGAGCAGCGGGAACAGGGCATATTTTTTACAGGCGGAAACCAAAGCCAAGCTTAAATTGAAAGGGTTTGATCTTTTTGTCTGTCACGCCGTCGCCGTTGTAATCGTTCTGCAAATTGGTAAGGCGCCAGATAAAATCGACCCTGAAGATGCGGAAAATGTTCTCGATACCAAAACCTACCTCGTAATAAGGTTCCAGCAGCGAAGGGCGTATCTGGGCCGTTTCGGAATAGGTAGGGAAACGGATATAGGACGCGTGCTGGTCGTAATTCTTCAGGCTGCCCCAGAGTCCGCGGGCATGGATCACCTCGCGCCATTTCAGCTTGCGGAAACCGGGTATGCGGTTGAACAGCAGGCCATCCAGGTGCCATTCCACGTACAGGGTGGCGTATTCGTCGCTCACGAATTCGGGCGAAAGCATGTTATTGAAGGAGGCACGTGAAAAAATATAGGTAGGGTTCCCGTTGTGGTTGAACAGGTAAGGCCAGGGCACGGCTCCCCATACCTTGCCGCCTTCGGCCCAGTAGTCCAGGAATCCCGCCGGGCCCATGCGGATGCGGTCAGAAATGTTCACTACCAGGCGCTGGTAGGTAAAATCGCCGTCCCAGAGGTCCTTGACTCCGGCGCTGAAATTCACTTCAAGCACCGGGAAGCGGGTCCCGGTAGGCGTACGGTCGATACGGCGCACAATGTATTTCTCCCGGAAGGCAAAACGGCCGTAGAACGTAAATTCGGTGGTCGTAAGCGTATTGAAGTAGCGTGTGGAATCGGCCCCGCTCTGGAAACGGAAATAGTGGGTACCGCTCAGGTCTTTGTGACTGAAGCCCACCCGGGTAAGCAGCCCGCTGAACCATTCGTGCTCGTAAAATACCTTGAATTCCTTGGAATACAGCAGGTTTTTCATGGCCTGGCGCCGGAAAATGGTCTGTATGATATTGTCGTGGTCCCAGCCATTCTCGGTATCATAGGCAAACTGTTCCATATCGTTGCGGTACGATATGCCGAAGAGGCGCCAGGGATTGCGGGAACGGTCGAAATGCCAGTAAAAAGAGGTCTTGTACTTGATCTGCCGGTCCAGGAAACCATAGGCGATATAGGCATCGGCAAACCAGCGCTTGCTCATGGACAGGGAAGTACGGCCCCCGAATTTGATGCGGTTGCCTTCTACCGGGTTCCAGGAATAGAATTTATAGAACTGCCCGATCTCGAAACGCTTCACCTGCAGGTACCCCGTGGTAAAAAGTCCGCCCAGCACCCGGTAGGTCTTGTAGCGCGGCGTGTTCTTTACGCTGTCTACCATTTCGTAGATACCTTCTTCGCGTTTGTTCAGCACTTCCAGGCGCACAGTGTCCCAGTAGGCTTCCTGTTTCTCTACGGCGCCTTCCACCACCACGATATTGTTCGGGTTCCGCAGCACACTGTCGGGGATGGGCTCGTCTACCACGTAATTCTCGTAAAACCCTTTTTTGCGCCCGAGGATGGCGATAGCTTTGCGCGTAAGGGGGGCAAAATCCACGTATACACTGTCGCGCAGGGGCAGCCAGCGATTCCCGGCCTGCTGTTTAAAGTACTGGGCGGCGTAGAATTTCTGGATGAAGTTTACGTTCACATTCTCCGAAAGTTCCAGCTGAACGCTTTCTACAGCAAAGGTGGTATCGTGTATCCACATATTGCCGTTAAAGGTGTACTCCTGCTTGCGCCGCGGGAAGAATTCCATGTAATACAGCTTTTTACCGTCCCGGAAGGTGCTGTCGCTCAGGTAATAATTGTAAAAGAAAATACCATTGGCCGAGATGGGACTTACAAAGGTCTTGCCGGCGATCACCAAGTAATCGCGGTAAATATTGATGTTCTGGTAAAAATCGCCCGTAAACTGGGAAACGTTCTCGTTTTCGTTCCCGGCCACTTTCGAGGCCAGTATGAACTCCTTGTTGATGGCGGGCACCTTTTTGCGGTACATGCGCGAGTAGCTTTCCGTAATAAAGGAGGGCAGGTACTTTTTGCCGTCGCTGCCCGTGCTGTCCATATAAGACCACATAAAGTCAAAGGGTCTTAGCAGTACATTGTTCTTCAGTCCTTTGGGGATATTGTACACGTCTACCTCTATTTTCTGGTAGGCATTGTACTGCAATGTGTTCAGCTCTTCGGGATTGTTGTCGGGCTTATGTCTGATCACTTTTTTAATGAGGCGTTCGGCAGGATTGCCGTCGTATTTGATGGTCACCGAGTTCAGGGTCTGGTTATCGGGTTCCAGGTAGATCTCCAGGCTGTTCATCTCCCCGGGTTTCAGGCGGATGTACTGTTTGCGGAAGCCCAGGGAAGATATAATGAGCGTATCGGCTTTTTTCTGGGTAAGCAGGCTGAATTTTCCCTCCGTATCGGTAATGGTACCCGTGGTGCTGCCTTTTACCAGTATATTCACAAAAGGCTGGGGGACCTTGGTAACGGCATCATATACCACCCCGTTTATTTTGGTGGTGGGCTGTGCCCATATTTTTTTTAGGCTGAACGAAAAAATAATCGATAAGCATATGACCGATATGATCATACGTTGTTCCGGGAGATATGTAGTGCCGTTGTTCTGCCGCATAGATCAGGATTCCCGCAGGGCGTCCCAGTACTCCATGGCACGCCGGGTATGGGGTATAACAATGGTCCCCCCGACAATGTTTGCCACGGAGAAGATTTCCAGTATTTCGGCTGTGCTGATACCCTGTTCGTGGCATTTGCCCAGGTGGTAACGGATACAATCGTCGCAACGCAGCACCATACTGGCCACCAGGCCCAGCATCTCTTTGGTACGGCTGTCCAGGGCGCCGTCCTGGTACGTATTGGTGTCCAGGTTGAACAAACGCTTCAGCACCAGGTTATCCTGCGATAAAAGGCGTTCGTTCATGCGTTCCCTGTACTGGTTGAATTCTTTTACGGCATCGTTCATAGTTCGTCGATAGTATCTCTACAAATATATACGCAGTTAAACAATTAATCAAACAAACATCTTTTTTATCCCGGGCTGTTTACCTTTGTAGCGGATGGACACACTGTTTTCGACATATATACTGCCCGCGGTACTGGCTTTTATCATGCTGGGCATGGGCAGTACACTCACACTGGAAAATTTCAGGTATCTCTTTCGTTTCCCCAAGGGACTGCTTACGGGCCTGCTGGGCCAGATGGTCTTTCTGCCCCTGGTGGCCATTGCCATTGCCTGGGTGGCACCGGTGAGCGGCGTGCTTAAAGTAGGCCTGGTGCTGGTGGCGGCCTGCCCGGGCGGAGCCACGAGTAACCTCATTGTGCACTTACTGCGGGGCAATGTGGCCATGAGTGTGTCCTTTTCGGCCATCAACAGCTTTCTTACCATGTTCAGTATCTCGTTCTGGGTTAACCTGGCCCTGAGCCTGTTTGCCGGAGGCTCGGCCTCCATTGCGCTTTCGGTGCAGGAAACCTTTACGCATATTTTCCTGATCGTGCTGCTGCCCTGTGTGCTGGGTATGGTCCTGAAAAAGTGGCGGCCTGTATTTGCCCGTAAGGCAGAAAGACCTATGAATATCATTATGCCTGTTTTGCTTGCCATAGCGATGATCGGGGCCATTTTTATCGATAAAAAGGATGGTGTGCAGGTAGACGGTAACCTGCTGGCCATTGTGTTTCCCTGGGTGTTCCTGCTGAATATTACGGGACTGGTGGGTGCCTTTTACATTGCCCGTTCTTTCCGCCTGGGCATCCGCAACAGCACCACCATCAGTATTGAGGTAGGTATGCAGAACACGGGCCTGGCCATTTACATTGCCACGGCGCCGGCTATGCTGCATTCGGCCGAAGCGGCTATACCTGCCGCGGTGTATGCGCTCTTTACCTTTTTCACGGCCATAGGCTGGGGCATTTTCCTGCGGAGGAAATACGTTTTCGGGGCTTTCCGCAAATGGCGGGCAACGGCTAAATGATCAGAATGCCTCCAGGTCCTGCAGGTGTTTGCGGGTATCTTCCATAAACGTTTTGTACAGCTGTTTCTCCGTGGACGTAAAAATGCTGTCGGCTTTAAAGTCCGACGGTATCAGGCGGTATACCACTTTCGGACTCATTTGTTTCTGCACCCATACCGGGGTATATTCCACCCGGGCGATACGGGTGACGCCGGCCGCTTTCTTTACCTGTATGCGGGCCATAATGCCCCCGTCCTTATAGCGTTCGCGCTGGTTCGAAATAAAATTTCCCAGGGAGTAGAACACGGGCACTGTACGTCCGTAAGCCTCGCGTAATTCATAGGTCTGCACCACGTGCGGGTGTGCGCCGATCACCAGCCCGGCCCCTTCGCGGATAAAGAAATCGGCCCACTTTTCCTGGTCGGCCGAAGGCCTGCGCTGGTACTCCAGTCCCCAGTGCACGGTCATAATGATCAGGTCAGCGCCGGAATTGCGGGCTTTGGCAAAATCCTGCTTCAGTTGTACGGAATCGAGCAGGTTCACCACGGTGGGCTCCGGAACGGGCAGACCATTGGTGCCATAGGTGGCATTGAGCAGGCAGAAGCGTATGCCGTTCTTTTCGTACAGCAGGGGGTAGAGTGAGTCGCGCTCCTGCATGTTGCGGAAGGTGCCTGTGTGGGCAAGACCCAGGGAATCCAGTACGTCCAGGGTGCGCAGTACCCCCTTTTTATTGCGGTCGCAGCTATGGTTATTGGCCGTTTCGAGCAGGTCGAAGCCTGCATTTTTTATGGCTGTGGCATAGGCATCGGGAGCACTGAACATGGGATAACCCGTAAACGGTGTGCCGCCCAGGGTAACCTCCAGGTTGGCAATGGCCACATCGGCACTGCGGATGAGCGGGGCCAGGTAATAGTAGCAGGTATCATAGCGGTACTGCCCGGAAGCATGGTCGTACGCAGCCTTGATCTGCGGACCGTGGTTCATCAGGTCGCCCGCGAACAGCAGGGTACATTCCAGGGTATCGTTTTCCGGCAGAGGTGGCGGAGTGAGTGCTTCGGCATTGCGTACGGGAGCATCACAGGACACCACACCGCATAAAAGCAGGATACAGGCAAGGGGGCCGGCATATATTTTTTTAAAGGGCATGCTTTTTAGGATGTTGCAGTATAAAACCGTGGGCAATGGCGTACTGACCTGCGCCGTACAGGGCCATGATCACCACCGGTGCAGCCTCGAACGGGTACAGGAACTTATTTACGGCAATACAGGTATCCGAGAGAATAAAGAGTACGGCTCCGCTCAGCACCAGTGAAAAAGATGCCGGGGAGACGGCCTTCTGGCGCAGGCTGGCGGCCCATCCCATCAGGCAGATCACAAAGGCATACACCATAACCGGGATGCTCAGCGCCGGGTCCCCGGCCTGTATTTTGGGCACGGCCACCCACATGAAACCCGCGTAGAAGAGCAGGAAGGGAATAAAACGCAGCAGCAGCGTAAAAAAGGGATATTTTTCAATACCGCGCGTTTCGCTGAAGAACGTAAGGATATAAAATATGTGAGCCACCAGGAAAGCGCCCAGCCCGAACACGAACAGGTCCTCGTCGCGGAACATAAGCAGCACATCGCCCAGCAGGCTGAAGATAAAACCCAGGGTAAGCCAGCGGCGGCTGCCTTCCCACAGACCGCTCTGCTGCTGCAGCCAGGCAAGCAGCAGGATCATGATCAGGGGCTTGGTCAGGTATACGCCTGTACGGTCATCGCCGGAAATTTCGAAAAGTATCTCCAGTAACAGCAATGTGAAAAAGAGGAAGCGGAATCGGGAAAGCGAAAACATACTTTTCATGGGGCAGCCGGTTTTGCGGTCGTTTTAGTGTGTTGTGGTATGCGAAGGAACAAAGGTATAAATACATAGGTCAGCAGGGATACCTGCAGCAGGGGATAAAACAGCAGCATGCCGGTGAACCAGGCTTCATCAGCGAACAGCAGTATAAGGGCCATACCGGCCACCAGGCGCAGCATTTCCACCGGCCAGCCATAGCTGCGGTTCTCCAGCAAAGCGCCCAGGCTGAAGATCGTAAGCAGGATAAATACCGCCAGTCCCACGCACTGGCCCAGGCCGCCGAAGTTATCGCCCAGGATCCAGTCGCTGGCAAAGAACATATAATAGGTAACCGCGCCTATGGTGAACAGGAACTGCACAAACACGTACCACCGGATGCGCGGCAGCACTTCGGTCCCGAATTTTTTGAAGGAAGCAGCGTTCACTTCCGGGGCCTTTTTAAAACCGCCCTGTTCGGCCGGGAACCAGCCGGGAGGCTTCAGGAACATGCGTATTTTATCGAACCCGCGCGCTTTGGAGGCATGTGCAGCCAGTTCCTGCCAGTAGTGAAAATTGGCACGGAAAGGATTCCAGCTCCGCAGGGGCACGGTAATGCCGTATACGACCTCTTCCTCTTCCTTCTGGAAGGTGCCGAACATCCGGTCCCAGATAATGAGGGTACCCGCATGGTTCCGGTCGATGTATTTCGGATTGCTGCCGTGGTGCACGCGGTGGTGCGAAGGCGTGTTGAATATCCACTCGAAGAGGCCCATGTTGCGTATCAGTTTGGTATGTATCCAGAACTGGTACAGGGTATTAAGCGCTACGATAATGACCATGAGCACGGGTGAAAAACCCAGGAAAGAAAGCGGAACGTAGAACACCCAGCTAAAGCAGGTCTGGAACCAGGACTGGCGCAGGGCTACGCTCAGGTTGTACTCTTCGCTCTGGTGATGCACGATGTGCGTGGCCCAGATGGCATTGATCTCGTGACTGAGACGATGGAACCAGTAATAGAAGAAGTCGACCCCGATGAACAGCAGCAGGGCATAGTACCAGGTATCGGGAATGGTAAAGATACGCCACTCGTCATAAATATAGCGGTAGGCCGCAAAGGTGAGTATGGCAAAGAACGCTCCCAGCACCTGCTGCCCGATACCGCAGCTGATATTGGTCACAAAATCGCTGAATGCATACACCTTCCTCTGCCGCAGGAGTCCTGCAACAAACTCTATGGCAATAAGAAGTAGGAATATCGGTACCGATAATGCAACTAAATTCATGGTGATGGTGTTTTTATGGTGTTATTGTTTTACAAAGGTAGCGTGAAAATAGGTTTTTTGCTGATCTTTTAACACGATGCTGTACAATCCCGGGCTGAACGCGGAAATATCCAGGCTGTGCTGCTGCAGGTTCCGCTGCAGTACAGGCTTGCCGGAGGCGTCGTATACCTGTATGCGGGCGGGCAGGGGCACATCGGTGGAAAAACGCAGCTGTTCCTGCGCCGGGTTGGGCCATACCCGCAGAATTTTCTGGGCCCCGTTCTGCTGTGCGGCCGGCGTACCGAGATCGCTGCGGACGGAAGCAATGGCATAGTCGCCGAATTTCATATTGCGGGCATCGATGCTGCCTTTTTTCGTGGAAGCATTAAAGGTGAACACGGTATCGTCCCCGTACACTGTCCAGGGTTCCCCGGAATTGCGGCGGTATACGATGCGCAGCTTGTCCTGTGTGGTAATAATACCCTCCTCGTAGCCATTGGTGGCCCCGTCAATGTTCAGTGAGAGCGAGGCGCTGAAGCCATTGCCCGGGATGCCCTGCACGGTCCAGTAACGGCCGGGGGAGATCCACAGGCTGTCGTTGATCGCTACCGAAGCTTCGGGCGGAACCCGGTGATTCTCGATGCGGATAAAGGTACTGTCAGCCCCGGCATTGCTCACGCGCAGCATGGCCTTGGTATAGGTAAAGGCTATGTTCCCGGTGCTCTTTATCTCTTTTTCAATGCCCACGGTGGCCAGGGCCAGCGGATGCTGACGGTTCAGGGCCACCACCACGGGTTCGAACGGCAGGGCAAAGCTGTGGGTCCCGTCCAGGGCGGCATGGTCCACCCGGGTGGTGTACTGCTGGCGGTTAGCGCCTATACAGGTAATGTACAGCGGAATATGAGCATAGGGATGTACTACGGCCCGGTTCTTCTGCAGGGCATATACCGTGCAGGTATTGTTCTGCCAGGTAAAGCTGTCCAGCGTAACCGTAGCAAAGCCAGGCTGCAGCAGCCAGTCGTCCCTGAAGTTCTGCAGGTTAAGCCCGGTGGTGTTCTCCAGGCTGCTGATAAAATCTTCCGTATTGATATTGCCCAGCATATGGGCGGCCTGTACCTGTTTCATCCCGGTGTAAAAAAGGCTGTCGCCCATATAGGTGCGCAGGCTGCGGATCACATTGGCGCCTTTTGTATAGGTATGGGTGCCATAGGTATGGGCCTGGGGCACGCCGCTCAGGGGCCAGTAGCCTCCGTCGTCGGTATGGGCCTTGTCCAGTACCATGTCCAGGTTGCCCAGGTAGCTATCGTACGCGCTCTGGTGAGAGACCACATCTTCGAGGAACTGAAGTTCGCAGAAGGAGGCAAAACCTTCGTTGAGCCACATTTCCTCGGCGGTCTCGCAGGTGGTATTGTTGCCCCACCAGTGATGCGAAAGCTCATGGGCCATCAGGGTCTGGTAAGTCGTGGTGCCATTGGCCACAATGCGGGGGTAGGCAATATTGCAGGCGTGTTCCATGGCCCCGCTGCTGAAGGGCACCAGGCTGTAGCCTACACGGGGGAACAGGTAGGGGCCGAAACGGTTCTCGAAGCTGTGCATGGCTGCGCCCAGGTTCACAAAAGAGTTCTTCATATTGGTGGTATCGGCGGCCAGGGCATGCAGCAGCATGGGTACCTGCGGACCATACAGCGACTGGTAGCTCTGCGTTACCTGCTGGTAGGCATTTACGTTCACGGAGGCTAGGTAGGCGGGTATAGGTAATGCTAAGTTCCAGTGGTATACATGGTTGCCGCCCGGAAGAGTATCGGTATCATAGAGTACGCCGCCGCAGATGGCTTTGTGTGGCGGGGTAACTTCTATATGAAAGCCGTACTGCGATTTTACATTGAAATCGTCGATACAGGGAAACCAGAAACGTCCGGCCGAATGGGGAATATCGTTGAGTGAAACGCCCAGGTTAAAAGCATAGCCGCCCGTCCAGTAAAAACCGCCGAAATTACCGCCGCCGCTCAGGGCCGGTCCGCCGTAATAAATATGCAGCAGCAGGGAGTCGCCGGTATTACAGGTCTGCGGAAACTGCACCAGCAAACGGTTATTACTGTGCTGGAAGGCAAGCTGGGTATTCTGCAGCACCACGCTGTCCACCTGTAAGGATTGCATGAGGTCGAGCGGGAGAGATGCGGCCCCGTCCTGGCGGATACCGATCCGCAGGCTGGCATGCCCCGAAATGGTCTTCCCCGTAAAGTCGGTAATGTCCAGGTAGAGGTCATTCCTCCGGATGTCAAATGTGTCGGCCCGGAAATCGGTCCGGAAAGGAGAAACGGAGCTGACCTGTGCAAAAAGGGGAGCCTGAAAAATGTAAACAGCCCCCGAAAGCATACTTGCGAACAGGGATATTTTAATACGTAAATTTTTGATAATCATTTTATTTTTAGGTTTATCTTAAGTAGTAGTTTATGTTTGTTTATTCACAATCCCTATTGCATAAAAATAGCAAATCTCCCGTTTTTCAAAGGTTTCTTTGTATTTAAATTTGTGTACCGCCGGGGAATACACAGGCTCAAACAAGTGTAAACAGGTTTTGTATATTGATTTATATTATTTAAAATCAATAAGATAATTATAACTATCTAAATTTAGTTTTAGTTTAATTTCTTTTGTTGACAATAGGTTGTACGCGTGATAATTCAGAAAAGTAAATTATAATTTACAATTTTAAATTGTGCTTATTTTCAATGGTTTGTGACATTTGTAAATTCCGTATATTTGGACTGTGGAAGGCATCAATCAACGTATAAAAGAACTGATCGTTTCCGAAGGACTCACCGCTTCGATCTTTGCAGACCGTATCGGGGTGCTCCGTTCGGCCCTCAGTCATATCCTTGCCGGGCGGAATAAACCCGGTGCCGATTTTATTGAAAAACTCCTGCTGGAAATGCCCTATGTAAATGCCAACTGGCTTTTTACAGGTAATGGCGAAATGTATGCGGGCAAACTGCAGCCCGAACCCCTGGCCGAAACGGCAACGCCGTCCAAAAGTCCTGGCCGTCAGCTGGATATACTGTCACAACTGGCCGAAATGTTCCCCGAAGAATACGGGCAGGTAGAAGAGCCTAAAGCGCATTCCGCAGCGGAACAGCTTCCTGTACAGGCATATAATCCCGCACAGCCGGGGGCATCTCCCGTTCCCGCCGGAGCTTATGCCGCTGCTTCCCCGGGGAAAAAAGTGGTAAAGATCATACTGGTATACGACGATAAGACCTTCAGCGAACTCAAACCCGAATAATACCCATGAACTTAGAGAATATCCTGTACAAGGCCCGGACCTCTTCTTTTTACAATAACCTGCTAAACAGGGTACTGTGGAGAATGATCCCGTTCAATAAACCGCATCGCTTTAAAATAAGTGTGCCCGGCGAGCGGGAACTCAAAGTGACCATACCCTATATACGGCGCAATATGAACCACTTAAAAGGTATCCATGCCTGTGCGCTGGCCACGGCCTCGGAATACGTATGCGGCCTGACGCTGGCACGGCAGCTCGATCCTAAGAAATACCGCTATATCCTGCAGCGCCTCGAAATGGACTATACCTACCAGGCCAAAAAGACGGTGAGCGGCACCTTCAGCATCAGTGCGGAAGAGGTGGAACGTATTAAAGCCGAACTTGAAAATGCCGAAAAAACGGTGCAGGTGTTCCGCGTAGAGCTGTTCGACACAGAAAAGAACCTGGTCTGCACGGCCGTTACTCACTGGCAGCTGAAAGACTGGAGCCGGGTAAAGACCAGGGTATGATTATTCTTCTACTTTGAAAGTAAGGGAGGTAGAGGCGGTCTTTTGCTCGCCCGTGCGCGGGTCCACGTAAAAAAGCTGGCCTTTCAGCTTCTGTACACCCGTTCTCCTGGGTTTGAACAGGTACACGGCCTCGCCGTTCTCGAAACGTGTGGCTGTATCGCCATTAATGATGATGAGCGGCTCCTCGTGCTCGTTCCAGGCCTTTATGCCCATACGTATCTTTACGGTCTCGTCCTTTTGTATCTGCATGGTCTCGGCATCCATGTACAGGGACACGGAGCTGAACTTAAAGGCCAGGGCATTGATGCGTCCGTATACATAACGTCCGGCTGAAAGCCCGGTCTTTAAGATACGCACCCTCAGGCTTTTCAGCTCGGTGAGGCAGGACACGATGGGCACATTGATCAGGGAATAGTCTTCCCAGTAAAAGGGTTCCGAATTATTGGGGTCGGGTTTATCGTACAGGCGGGAGTAAATAAGCACTACGGACGAATCTGACGGGTTTTCGATCACTTTGGGCGAATGCATCGTCTTGTTATAGTCCGCTATTTTCAGGTTCAGCTCCGAGCCTATGTTCTGCACAAAGCTCTTGAAATAGTTACGGTTGATCTCATTGCTCTGCGGCTCCCGTATATTGATGAGGCGGAAATGCTCGCTGTCGGTGGTGGTATCGAGCCCGTTCCTGATGAGCGAAGCCGTAAGCCCGTCCTCGATCCGGCGAAGGGACTCCAGCACTCCGTCGGTCTCTTTCTGCACCACCGCAAAGCGCTTGTAATAGCTCAGGTAACGCAGGGAGTCGGAATGCAGGGAGCGGTGGGTCGCAAAGCGTTTCTGCAGTGTGGCGTATTCCTGTTCCAGCAGGTCAATTTCGTAATCCAGGTTATCGTACTGGTTCTGGAATGGGGCCACGTACTCCTCGCGGCTCAGCCGTACGGAAGTTTCCTTTACCCCCGGGCCACAGGCGCTGATCGCCGTGAACAGGCAGCCGCAGAATATATAGTGATACAGATTGTTCATAAATGCCGCGGTAATATTACTGATACTTCTCGAATAAATTCCCTGTGGCATGCTGGAATTTTACACGGGCCAGGGCATTTTTATTGCTGAGCTCAATGAGTTTCTGCTGACTTTCGATCAGTTTGCTTTCCCGGGAATTCAGCAGGAACAGCGAGCTTTCGCCGATGCTGAACTTGCGGTTCTCGGCATCGAGCAGGCGCTGGTAATTATCTACCGTGCTGGTATACAGGCTGGTCTGGTAAGCATAGGTGCTGCCTTCGTTAAAAACGCTGTTCAGTTTGGCCTTCAGCTGCAGCAGCTTGATATCGGCATCGTAGATGCTGCTTTCCAGCTTGGCTTTGGTAGAGCCGTACTTTCCCAGGCCTTCGCGCATCAGGATGGGATATTTGAAATGAACGCCGTACTTGAAATTGTTGTGAAAACCCGTGAAGTTCCACTGCCCGGGATTGCTGCCCACGGGTTCTGCCAGGAAATTGTACTGTACCTGCAACTGGGGCAGTATGCTGTTAAAGGCGTAGCGCCGCTCAAACTCGTACATCTTTACTTTCAGGTTGCTCTGCAGGTATTCGGGGTGCCGGGGGAGCAGGCCCTGTGCGCTGCTGAGGCTGTCCTGGTTAAAGTTCCAGGCATTGCCCCGGGTAAGCTCCGGGTAGATCCGCTGCAGCTCCACGGGCACATAGCCGTCGGCCCATACAAAAAGGGATACCTGGTTGCGGGCCCTGATCTCGTCGAGCTGTGCCTCGGCCAGCATGTATTCACGGTTCTGCAGCAGTATCAGGGCTTCGGTGGTATCGATGGCAGGAAAGGCCCCGGTCTCGTACCCGCGTTTTACAGCCTGGAAACGTACGCGCGAAATATCGGTGTAGCGTTCCAGCAGCAGGCGGTTCTCGTAGGCCCGGCTCCATTCGCGGTAAGCCTCTTCGGCGGCCAGGAACAGGTCGTTGAGTATCTTTTTCTGTTCATTGGCCGAAATATCGCGCATCATACGGCCCTGCTGCACGGCCAGTATCCGCTCGCTGCCCAGCAGGTTCTTCAGCAGGTCCATGCTTATGCCGGCATAGGCCAGCCCGTTGGCTGGTACCGTACGTTCGTTGCTGATATAGGTACCGGTATTCTGTTCATAGCCGGCCTTCAGGTCTATACCGGCCCATACGGGTACTTTCAGCTCGCTGCTGAACAGGCGCCAGTATTCGGTGGAATTATACCGCTTGTTGTCCCAGTCAACGCTGAGCACGGGGTCGAAAGCGCCCCGGGCCGACATGTATTCGAAACGGCCCTGTTCACGTGTAAGCGTGGCCTGGCGTACCACCGGGTGATGCTGCTGCACAATGCGTACAAAATCGGCACGGGTCAGGATACTGTCGGGGGATTGGGCACGGGTTTCCGCACCCAATCCCGAACCGAGGAAGATGAGCAGTGCAAAGAGCCTTTTCACTTTTTGGCCTCCTTTCCTCCTGCGGCGGCGGCATCTTCAGGCTGGTAGAACTCGGGCGGGAATGCATTGATGCGTCGCCATATCTCGCGGTACAGGGGTACATTGTTCAGCAGTACGATGCCGTAGGCGCCCGTGCCCACGCGCACCTCTTCGGGCCAGGGTTTGGCCTCCTTCTTGCTTTTCAGCACCAGGCCGGTCAGGGTCTTGTCCTTTTCGTCGGGTTTTACCAGGATGCGGTATTTGCCGTTGGCAGAGATATTACGGTCTATAACGGCGATCTCACCCCCGAAGGTACCGAACGAAGTACCGGGCCAGCCGTTGAAAACGAAGGCCGGCCAGCCGTCGAACTGCAGGCGCACGTGCTTGCCTACGCGCAGCAGGGGCATGTCCACCGGGTCTATATAAAGTTCCACGGCCCGTTCTGATTGCGATGCGGGCAGTATGGTGGCCAGGGGATCGGTCTCCTTTACCGTTTCGCCCACACCGGCCTTCATGGTGGTTACCACGTAGCCGTCCTGCGGGGCCAGTATATAATAGTAGCCCGAGCGTATAATATAATTGGAAAGGTCGCTCTGCATCTTGGCGATCTCCGATTCGGTGCTGTAGGCCATGCTCAGTGCAGACGAACGGTCGCTCTCGGCCTTGGCTATCTTTTCGCGGAAATCGTTCACCAGTGTGTTCAGCTCGATCTCGGCATTGATGAGCTCATTTTTGCTGATGATGTAATCGTTCTGTGCTTTCAGTGATTTGGCGGAGGATTCCTGGAATTTGTTCAGCTTGTCCTCGTACTCGGTACGGGGTTTAATACCTTCGCTGTACAGTTGCTTTGCCCGGTCTATCTGCAGGCGGGCCACACGCAGCGCCGTATCGGCGGCGATCACGTTCAGGCTGTCGGTCTGTACTTTCAGGCGGGCCTGCTTCACCTTGTTACGGGCCTGTTCCAGCTTCAGGGGCATGTTTTGTGCAAGGGCGCCGATCTGTACGTCCAGGGCCCTGACCTTTTCCTCATAGCTTTCGGCCGTCATTTCCTTGCTTTTGAGCGAAAGTTCGGTACGCGGTATCAGGTTGGGGTCAAGGTATTCGGTTTTTATCTCGCTCAGCTTCACCAGGGTATCGCCTTTTTTTACGGGGTCGCCCTCCTTGATGTACCATTTTTCTATACGTCCGGCAATGGTGGCGTGTACCTGCTGCGGACGGTCTTCGGGGCGCAGGGTGGTCACTTTGCCTGTGGCCGTAAAGTTCTGTGTCCAGGGCAGGAACAGGCACAGGAAAGCCACGCCGATCAGTACGCTTATCCAGCGCGAAAGTTTCATGGCACGCCGGGGCTGGTATATTTCATTGTCGCTGATGGCGCAGCTGATCACATTTTCTTCGGTATCCTCGAACAGTCCTTTCATCTTAATACAAATTTTTTAATACCAGGGGATTACGGAGTCCTTCTTCCACCGAACCGTAGAAGCTTCTGCGTCCGCCTTCGAGCAGCAGGATCTTGTCGCACTGCTGCACAAAGGCCAGGTCATTGGTGGTGGCTATAATGGTGGTCTCGTGGCGCAGACCGTCCAGTATTTTCATAATGCGGTCGCCGTCGCCCTCGAAATTGTCCAGCGAAAAATCTTCCAGCAGCAGCAGGCTGGGTGATTCTACCAGGTTGCGGGCCAGGATGATCTTCTCCACGAAGCGTTTGGGCAGGTTGGCATCGTTATAGATCAGCTTGGTATCAAAGCCTTCGGGCAGGGTCTTGATGAAATTGAGCAGGTCCAGGCGCTCGCAGACCTCGAGCATGCGCTGTACCGAAATATCGGGGCGGCTTAGGCGTATGTTTTCCTCTACCGTGCCGTAAAAAATGGTCTCGTGCGAATAGTTGCCGTCCAGCTTCGAGCGCATATCGTCGGGGTGCAGGTTGCGGATGGAGATATCGTTGATCGCTACCACACCGTCGTAATCATGGTACAGGAAAGGGATAATGCTCAGCAGGGTGGATTTCCCGCTGCCGCTCATGCCCGTTATGGCTACCCGTTCGCCGGGCATGGCCGTAAAATGAATGTCTTCCAGCACCTGTTTGTGGCCTATCTTATAGGAAAGCTCGCTTACATCCACTTTGGCCCCGCCTGTGAAGGGCAGCTGGCTCAGGCGCATGCCCTTTTCCTTTTCCAGCTCCAGGTCGGTCACCGAAGAAAGTTTCTCCACGGCCGTGAGTACGTCGTAAATGCTCTCCAGGTTAATGATGAGCTTTTCCACGGCGTTCAGCAGCAGGATAATAATGATCTCCGAGGCCACGAACTGCCCCAGGTTGATCTGTTCCTGCAGCACCAGTCCCGCGCCCAGTATAAGCAGGGCCCCGGTAATAACGGTCTTGAACGAGATAATGATCCAGTACTGCCGCACCTGGATAAAGAAACGCTTTTTGCGGTAGTGAAAGTACTTGCGTGAGAGTTCCTCTGATTTCTGGTTGGGGAGCTTGGAGCCGCCGGCCAGCTTAAAAGTGCCCAGGGCCCGGGAAACTTCCTGCAGCCAGTACAGGATACGGTATTTATACTTGCTTTCGTTGATGCTGGCGTCGATGGCCTTCATGCCTGTGGCCCGCAGCAGCAGCACCAGGGCCAGGAACATCAGTATGCTGAATACGATAAAGCTCACGTGGTAGACCGAAAGCAGTATAAGGCAGAAAATGATCTGGAGCACGGCCGCGCTCAGGTCCAGCAGGATCTTGGGCAGGGCCTTCTGTATCGTGGTGGTGTCCAGGAAACGGTTCACGAACGAAGGAGCATACTTGCCACGCAGGGCTTCCAGCTTGATACGCGGTATCTTGTACGAGAACTCGGTCACCGAATACTGGAATATTTTCTGCTGAAGGTGCTCGGCCAGCTGCATCTGCAGTATGGTTACCCAGCCTGCGAACAGGGTACCGAAGATCACAATGCCGATGAGTACGGCCAGCGAGGCCGATATGCGGGCGCCCATCACCAGGCCGATGATGGCCTGTATACCCAGGGGCAGGGTAAGGTTGAGGGCCCCGGCCAGGGCCGCGTAAATAAGAAGTTTGATTACGATACGCCGGTCGTGCCGGAGTAATTTGAAGGCTTTGCTGATGAGTAGTTTATAATTTGCTCTCTGCTCCATTTTCTGATGTTAGGTGCTTACCGAGGATTTTTAAGCCCCCTTTTGTATTAAACCGCTTAAAAGATAGTAAATTACCCCGCCTTTAGCGACGTTTTTACGATAATTCACTGCATCTGCCGTATATTTGTCCATACCGCTTTTTGTGAATTTGACAAAAATAGCGATCGGGACGGGTTTACAGAACATGTTTTACTTAAGTTTTGCTTAAAAATAAGGCAAAATGTGAAAGAACTCTTAAAATTTAATGCCGGGTTCAAACCGCGTTTGCCCCGATGTATTTTTATTTGCTTTCTGAGGAACAAAGCCGGAAATTTGTCGTAATAATTTTTGAACAGTAAAAGAGTACGTGGAAGAACAAATTGAAATATACGGGGCAAGGGAACATAACCTGAAGAATGTGTCGCTGAGCCTGCCCCGGAATAAGCTGGTGGTTTTCACCGGTCTGAGCGGAAGTGGAAAAAGCAGCCTGGCCTTCGATACCATCTATGCCGAAGGACAGCGCCGCTACCTGGAGAGTTTTTCTTCGTATGCCCGGCAGTTCCTGGGCAGCGGGGAACGGCCCGATGTGGACAAGATCAGCGGACTGAGCCCGGTGATCTCCATCGAGCAGAAGACCACCAGCAAAAACCCGCGCAGTACCGTAGGCACCGTTACCGAAATATACGATTTCCTGCGCCTCCTGTACGCGCGCACGGGCGAAGCCTATTCCTACGTGACCGGGGAACCTATGGTGCGCTTTACCGATGAGCAGATCTACGACTGGATCATGCGCGACTACAAGGGACTGGAGCTGCACCTGCTGGCGCCCGTGGTAAAAGGCCGCAAGGGGCATTACCGCGAGCTGCTGGACAAGATACGCAAGAGCGGTTATATCAGTGCCCGCATCGACGGCAAGATCGTGGATATCTCCTTCGGCATGAAGCTGGACCGCTATAAGGTGCACGATATCGAAATTGTGATCGATACGCTGGACATCACCGAAAAGAACGCCACCCGCCTGAAACGTTCCCTGCAATCGGCCCTGAAGCAGGGTAAGGGTAGCATTATGGTATGCAATGCGGCCGATAAAAAGGCGGCCGTACGGCATTTCAGCCGGCACCTGATGTGTCCGACCAGCGGTATTTCCTACGACGAACCCGCCCCGAACCTGTTCTCTTTCAACTCGCCCTACGGGGCCTGTCCCAAATGCAACGGGCTGGGTACCGTACTGGAGCTGGAGCAGTCTAAAATTATTCCCGATCCCAAAAAGAGCATCAAACAGGGCGGTATAGCCCCGCTGAAAGACAGCACGGGCACCTGGATATACAAACAACTGGAACAGATAGGGAAGAACCACGATTTTACGCTTACCACACCCATCGAGGACATTCCCGAAGAAGGACTCAATGCCATACTGTACGGCACCGAGGAAATGGTGCGCAGTGAAGACAGCGAGGGTATACATACCACGCGCATGCAGTTTGAGGGGATCGCCCAGTTCATACAGCGGCAGGTAGAAGAAGACAACAGCGCTCCGCTGGCACGCTGGGCCATGAGCTTTATGGAACGCAAGACCTGCGACGAGTGCCGGGGCAGCCGTCTCAAAAAAGAGGCCCTGCATTTCCGGCTCGACGGTAAAAATATCTTCGAGCTCTCTTCCCTGGACGTGACCGCCCTTAACGAATGGCTCAACGGGCTGGAGAAACGCATCAGCGAGCGCCAGGCCATCATCGCCCGCGAAGTGCTGAAGGAGATACGCAAACGCGTAGGCTTCCTGCTCGATATCGGGCTCGATTACCTTACGCTGGACCGGGCTGCGGGTACACTTTCCGGCGGCGAAAGCCAGCGTATACGCCTGGCCACACAGATCGGCTCACAGCTCACCGGGGTGCTGTATATTCTGGACGAACCCAGCATAGGCCTGCACCAGCGCGATAACGACAAGCTTATCGACTCGCTGCGTAAACTGGTAGAAGGCGGAAACTCGGTAATTGTGGTGGAACACGATAAAGACATGATCCTGGCAGCCGACCACGTGGTAGATATAGGGCCCGGTGCGGGCATCCACGGCGGACGTATCGTAAGCGAAGGTACGCCTCAGCAGATACAAAAGGCGAACACCGTTACGGCCCAGTACCTCAGTGGCGAAAAAGAGATAAAAGCTACGCAGAAACCACGCGGAGGCAATGGTAAGTTCATCGAGCTGACGGGCGCCACCGGCCACAACCTGAAGAACGTGTCTGTGAAATTCCCGCTGAACAAATTTATCGTGGTCACGGGCGTTTCGGGCAGCGGTAAGTCCAGCCTGGTACGCGAGACCCTGCAGCCGCTCCTGAGCCAGCATTTTTACAATTCCATCGAAAAACCGCTCCCGTATAAAAAGATAAAGGGACTCGACAATGTGGACAAGGTCATCAGTATAGACCAGAGTCCCATCGGGCGTACGCCGCGCAGTAACCCGGCCACCTATACCAAGCTGTTCGACGATATCCGCATGCTGTTCTCCGACCTGCCCGAGGCCCGCATCCGGGGCTACAAGCCGGGACGCTTCTCCTTTAACGTAAAGGGCGGCCGCTGCGAAACCTGCCAGGGCGCGGGCGTGCGTACCATTGAAATGAACTTCCTGCCCGACGTGCATGTGCTCTGCGAAACCTGCAACGGCAAACGTTACAACCGCGAAACACTGGAAGTACGCTACAAGGGGAAAAGCATCAGCGATGTGCTGGACATGAACATTGAGGCGGCTACGGCGTTTTTTGAACCCATACCGCAGATATACCGCAAGCTGAAGACCCTTTGCGACATAGGCCTGGGTTATATTACCCTGGGACAGAGCGCTACCACGCTTTCCGGCGGGGAGGCCCAGCGCATAAAGCTGGCCTCGGAACTCAACAAGAAAGATACCGGCAATACCATGTATATACTCGACGAGCCCACCACCGGGCTGCATTTCGAGGATATACGCATACTGCTTGACGTACTGAATGAACTGGCCGACCGCGGCAATACCATCATTGTGATCGAGCACAACCTGGACGTGATCAAATGCGCCGACCATATCATCGATATCGGTCCGGAAGGCGGACAGGGCGGGGGCACCATAGTGTTCGAAGGCAGTCCGCAGGAAATGCTGAAGGTTAAGAAAGGCTACACGGCTTCTTTCCTGCGTAAAGAAATGGGCAACAAATGAGAAGCCTGTGCCTGCTGGGTATGCTGCTGTGTATCGTGTCCCTGCGGGCACAGGTACAGGTGGATACGCTGCATGTACAGCCGGGGACCAGTATACGCGGCCTGGCCTGTACGAAGAAGGGGGAGCTGCTGGCCGCAGGCAGTAAGTCATTTATATGGAAAAACGGAAAGCGGCTCGCTTTTCCTCACCCGGGGCGCGACTTCAGGGACATATACGAAAAAAAGGACGGCAGCCTGCTGCTGCTGAGCGCGGGAGATTCCTGCGCGCTGTACGACGAGAGCGGCCGCTGTATCTATATGGAAAAAGACTCCGGCTTCTTTGCCGATGATATTCATTTCGCCGGCAGGAGAGAGGGCATGGTGCTCTGCGATCCGATGCAGGAGCAGTTTCATTTCCTGTATACGAAAGACGGCGGAAATACCTGGTCAGCAAAGCAGGTGACGGGTATACGAAAAGGAGAGGCCTTCTTCGCGGCCAGCGGCTCCTGTATGTATTATAAAGGAAAAAACAGGCTGTGCTGGGTAAGCGGGGGCCCGGAGCCTTCCTTCCTGCGCCTGCGTGCCGGGCGTTTCAGCAGGCAAAGGCTTCCTGTGCAGGGCGGTTCTTCCGCCAGGGGCGCTTATTCCCTGGCACAAAAAGGGAACCTGTACGTGGTGGCCGGCGGCGATCATACCGATCCGCAGCGGAGCGACAGCACCCTGTGCTACAGCACAGACAGGGGTAAGAGCTGGCAGCCTGCCTACGGTTCGGGTGGCTACCGTTCTTCGGTGATCGCACTTACAAAACGTATATGGATCTGTACCGGCCCTTCGGGCACCGATATTTCGTATACTGCTGCACGCAGCTGGCAGCCTTTGCTTAAAGAAGGATTTCACGTGCTGCTGCGGGAGTCGTCACGCAGTTTTTACGCAGCGGGCAGCGGCGGACGTATCATGCATATACGTTTATGAACCGCTTTTGTCCTCGTACCAGAATTTAACCTCCGATTTGTGCTTGATAAGGTCTATTTCGCCTACCTCTACCTTATAAGGATAGATGCCGGTGATCTCCTGTATACGTTTTTTCAGCTCTTCGTGGTTCTCGAACTTTACGATCTCCACATCGGCTATCTGCATGATCTTGATCTTCAGTTCGGGCTCATAGGTGAATTTTTCGAGTATATAGGTAAGCACGATCATCACCAGGTTAAAGAAACCGATCTCGGTAAGGCTTATGCGTTCGTTCATGAGGGCATTCACCACGGCGATCACGATCAGGGCGAAAAGGTAGGTCATCTCCTTCAGCGGCAGCGAACCCGAGCGGTAGCGCAGCAGCCCGAAGAGGGCAAACAGTCCGAAGGCAAAGCCCATTTTTATCTTTACACTGTTCAGCAGCAGGCATACAAAGAAAATAAGGGTGTTGAACATCATCAGCGTAAAAAAGTACTCTTTCTTTTTATGGTTCTTGAAATACAGGAACCAGCACACGAACAGGGCAGGTACCAGGTTGAAAATATACTTCAGCACAGTTTCCTTAAGCGAAAGCGTATCAACCAGTTTTATACCGAAAATAAAATTGTCTTCAAACATGGAGTTGCAGGTTACAGATTGTAAACATAATAAAAAGATAAGATTCACCTAATATGCCCGGTAATATTTTCATCCTTCATAATGAGCCAGATACAGGGCCCCTGCGGAAAAGTTACAGGAATATTTCTTTTTTTTTCACAGTTATGCTACATTAGGGGTAAATTTATTCAGAACAGCATCATGAATCTTACCCGAACATTTGACATCTTACCTTATTTAAAAGAAAAACACAACCGAGCTGATACCGTTGCCTATAAAAGAAAGGGCGAATGGAGAAAATTCAGTACGGACGAATTCATACAGATCATCAATGAGGTAAGCTACGGGTTGCTTGCTGTCGGAATACGCAAAGGGGACAAGGTGGCCATTATTTCGGGCAACCGTCCCGAATGGAACTTCGTCGACCTGGCCTGTGCCCGGATCGGGGTGATCACCGTACCGATGTACCCTACGCTGAGCGCGTCCGATTACGCGTTCATCCTGCAGGACTCCGGCTCCAGGATGGTGTTCGTGGAAAATGCCGAATTTGCGGAGAAAGTGGCCGAGGCCAAGTCTAAAGTACCCTCCCTGGAATCGGTGTATACCTTCGACAGCGTAGCCGGTCTTAATAAATGGACAGCCATACAGGACGCAGGCAAACAGAGCCCGGCCCCCGAAAAGGTAAAGGAACTGTCAGACTCCATCGCGGAGACCGATCTGCTCACGCTCATATATACCAGCGGCACCACGGGCCTTCCCAAAGGCGTAATGCTCTCGCATAAGAACATCATGAGCAATGCCATTACCGGGGTAGACGATGCCTTTACCATTTACGACGCCAATATGAAGGCACTGAGCTTCCTGCCGCTGTGCCATATCTTCGAACGCACCATTTTTCATATATACATGCTCAAGGGCATCGGCGTATACTATGCCGAAAGCATGGAGACCATCGGCGATAACCTGAAGGAGGTACAGCCCGATTGTTTCTCTACCGTGCCGCGCCTGCTCGAAAAAGTGTACGACAAGATCGTGGCCAAGGGGCACGAGCTTACCGGTATTAAGCATAAGCTTTTCTTCTGGGCGCTGGACCTGGGACTTAAATACGAACTGGGCGGCAAGAACGGCGCCTGGTATCATTTCCAGCTGAAGATCGCGGATAAGCTCATCTTCAGCAAATGGCGCGAAGCCCTGGGCGGCAACGTAAAGCTGATCGTTTCCGGCGCCGCAGCCCTGCAACCCCGCCTGGCACGTGTGTTTACGGCAGCTAAGATCATTGTGCTGGAAGGTTACGGCCTTACCGAAACTTCGCCCGTGATCTCCGTGAACCGTATCGACGAGGCTAACCGCCACTTCGGCACGGTAGGCACCCTCTTCCGCGACGTGGAGGTGAAGATCGATTCCACAGGAGGCGAATACGCCGAAGGCGAAGGCGAGATCCTGGTGAAAGGCCCCAATATCATGATGGGTTATTACAACCGCCCGGACCTTACGGCCGAGGTGATCGACAGCGATGGCTGGTTCCATACCGGCGACGTGGGTAAAATGGTCGACGGCAAATTCCTCAAGATCACCGACCGCAAAAAAGAGGTGTTCAAGACCAGCGGCGGTAAATACGTGGCACCGCAGCCGATGGAGAATAAATTCAAGGAAAGTATATACATCGAGCAGATCATGGTGCTGGGTGAGAACCGCAGGTTCCCGTCCGCACTTATTGTACCGGCCTGGGAAGTGCTGGAAAAATGGGCAAAGGAGAACGGCATCAGATACAGCAGCAAGGCTGAGCTGGTGGCCGCACACGATGTGGTAGACCTGTACCAGAGCGAGGTGGACAAATACAACGAAGGTTTCGGGCAGTGGGAAAAGATCAAGAAATTTGAGCTGATCCCGAACGAGTGGAGCATCGACGGGGGCGAGATGACGCCTACGCTCAAGCTCAAGCGTAAGCCCATCCTGGCCAAGTACGCCCACCTGGTAGAGAAGATATACGCCGAATAAAAAGCTAAATGGATATTAATTATTAAAAGACCGTCCCGGCACAAGCGGGCCGGTTTTTTTGCGTAAAGTACAGCCTAAAAAAAAGTCCCGCAGCAAGCGGGACTTTATACTTTGGGGTGGATGATCGGGTTCGAACCGACGACCCCCAGAACCACAATCTGGTGCTCTAACCAGCTGAGCTACACCCACCGTTTTTAAAGCGAGTGCAAAGATAGTATCTTAATCCGGAATACGAAAAAAAAATCGCTAAAAAACACGGTTTCCCGGCCGCATAATGAATCCTTATTCTGAAATTCAGTATTTTAATGATTGTAAATTACAGATATTCGCATAAATAGTTATGTTTTCATTTCTTTTTTATTAAATTTGTTTATGTATTAACATTAAGAATGTGTATGAAAAAACAAGTACTATTAACAGGAATGGTCCTGGTTTCGGGTTTTGCTTTTGCGCAGCAGGCCCAGGTAAAACCCCAGGCAGAGAAGGCGGCGGCAACGTACAACCGCAAGGCAATGGTGGGAAATGAAGTGCTGGGCTCTATCACAGCTCCGGCAAATCCCTATGTAAATAACAAAAGCACAGGTTTTGAACTGGGTTACCAGATCGGTAACACATATTACGACCTGCAGACGAACGGTAGTCTCTGCTCCCGTATCGTAAATTTTGACGATAATAGCGTAAGTGCCGCCTGGACCTTCGGTTCTACCGCACCGTCCTTTGCAGAACGCGGTACCGGCTACAACTACATGGATGCGTCCTCTAACTGGCGCGCCATACCCAGCGCCCGCGAAGAGGCTACCGTACGTACCGGCTGGCCGAATATCGTGAAAGTAGGCACCAGTGCCGAGCTGATATTCTCTCACCAGGGTACCACCAATACGGTGCATGTGCTGCGTCGCGCTACCAAAGGCGCCGCTACCTGGGACCAGGATGCAGACATCGCTCTCAGCGGCCTGTGGCCCCGTGCAGCCGTTTCCGGCAATACCGTGCACGTAATTACCAATGGTAACCCCGATGCAGCTCCCACAGCCGGTCTCACCAGTCCGCTGTACTACCACCGTTCTACCGACGGAGGCGCCACCTGGAGCATGACCGACGTGATCATCCCTGCGCTGGATTCCAGCCTGAACTACGGTTTCAGCGCCGACGGATACAGCATCGATGCCAGCGGTAACACCGTGGCTATCCTGGTAACCGATGACTTTAACCCCAGCTTCCTGCTGAAATCTACAGACGGCGGCGATACCTGGACACGTACCAATATCATCGATCCGGGTCTGGGCAAATATTCAACCGTTGCCGCAGGTTCCATCTCCGATGTGAACGGTGACGCCGTAGCCGATACCATCAGCAACTCCGACGCCAGCGGCGCCGTGATCATCGATGGCAGCGGTGTGGTACACGCTTTCTTCGGCCTGATGCGCTACCTCGATGACGATCCGGCTGCAGATGCTCCTTCCAGCTTCTTCCCCGGCACCAATGGCCTGGCTTACTGGAGAGACGATAACCCCACACAGATCGACACCATTACCGGTGCCCTGGATATCGACGGCAGCGGCGTTCTGCTCGATGACTATGCCGCCCAGGAAAACATTCCGCTGTACTACCAGAGCCTGTCTTCATGGCCTTCTGTAGGTATCGACGCTTCGGGCAACCTCTACCTGGCCTACTCAGCCATTATGGAGACCCTGAACGATGGTATGGACCCCTTCCAGTTCTACCGCCAGATCTATATCATGAAATCGCTCGACGGCGGTACCACATGGGAAGAGCCTTACCACATCCCTACACAGTTCCAGTTCGGTGAATACATCTTCGCCAGCATCAACCGCAACATTACCAATAACGTAATTCACCTGGTATGCCAGCGTGACGGTGCCCCGGGCCTGAATGTACGTGGCGACGAAGACCCTGCCGGCGACAACGAGATCCTGTACTTCCAGATCCCCACCAGTCTGCCCGCAGACCTGAGCGTAGCCGATGTACAGGTGAACAACGTGGTAGGCGTATACCCGAACCCGGCTGTGACCGATGCTACCGTTACCATCAATGCCGGTACGGCTGCTGAAGCTACCCTGCAAGTAATTGATATCACCGGTAAGACCGTGATCCTGCGCAATCAGAACGTTACGGCCGGTTATAACGCCGTTAACCTCGATGTTCAGAACCTGAGCGCCGGTATCTACTCTGTGAACGTAACCATCGGTAAAGAAGTTTACACACAGAAGCTGATCAAAAAATAAATTTTATCCTATTCATACAAAAGGCCTTCCTGCTGCGAGCGGGAGGGCCTTTTTCGTTTGTGCCGGCTGAAAGAAAAAAAATTATGCACAGCATGAAAGTCTTATTATGCACGCATAACATTTTTTTTATATTTGTGAAGATTTACCATTATGAAAAGGGAAGACACCGTTGATTTCAACATAAAATACACCTGGCACCTGGTGTCACGTATGTACAACAATGTGGCACAGCAGTACGATATAACCACGGCCATCGGCTTTGTGCTGCTCAACATTGATGTGGATAACGGCACACCGGCCACAAAAATTGCCCCCCTGCTGGGCATGGAGCCCCGCTCGCTCACACGCATGCTGCGCACCCTCGAGGAAAAAGGCCTTATTTACCGTAAGGCCGATGAAGAGGACCGCCGCCTGGTACGTATCATGCTTACCGACCTGGGTAAGGAAAAACGCGATATCGCACGCGATACCGTAAAGCACTTTAATAATTACATAAAATTATCGGTGCCTGAACATGAGTTGCGTACCTTTATCAAGGTAATGAAGCGCATCAACGAGCTCATTGAGAAAGAACAAATATTGTTTTAACGAAATAAAAATATAAATTTTCATGGAAATGACAGCTGTAAGTACATCGCCTGCGTACACGGGAAGCGTTCTTTCTAAAAGACGGATACGCAAGACCGCCGTACTGGGTTCCGGTGTAATGGGATCGCAAATTGCCATGCACATGGCAGGGATCGGGCTCGAAGTGGTACTCCTGGACATTGCGCCGAAGGAACTGCTGCCCGAAGAGGAGAAAAAAGGACTTAAGCTTACGGATAAAGCCGTACGTAACCGCATTGTAAAAACGGCCTTCGACAGCGCTGTTAAGCTGAATCCGGCCCCTTTATACGATAAAAAATTCGCTTCGCGCATACAGCTCGGTAATTTCGAGGACGATATGAAGCTGATCGCCGGTTGCGACTGGGTGATCGAAGTAGTGGTAGAGCGCCTCGACATTAAAAAGACCGTTTACGAACAGGTTGAAAAATTCCGCAAACCCGGAACGCTCATCACTTCCAATACTTCGGGCATCCCGATGGAACTGCTGATCGAAGGCCGCAGCGCCGATTTCCAGGCCAATTTCTGCGGAACGCACTTCTTTAACCCGCCGCGTTACCTGCGCCTGCTGGAAGTGATCCCTTCCTCGAAAACGAACCCCGAAGTGATCGACTTCTTCATGGAATATGGCAGCCGCTTCCTGGGCAAGACCACCGTGCTGTGCAAAGATACGCCGGCCTTCATTGCCAACCGTATCGGCGTATTCGGCATCATGGCCCTGTTCCACAACATCAAAGAGCTGGGACTTACCATCGAGGAGATCGACAAGCTCACCGGTCCGGTACTGGGCCGTCCCAAATCAGCCACCTTCCGTACAGCGGATGTAGTGGGGCTGGATACCCTGGTGAACGTAGCCAACGGTCTCAAGGCCAACCTGCCCGGCGACGAAGCCAAAGCCTATTTCGAGCTGCCGGGATATCTCACTAAAATGATTGAGAACAAATGGCTGGGACAAAAGACCAAACAGGGGTTCTTTAAGAAAATGCCCGACGGCGAGATCTATTCACTCAACCTGGATACACTGGAATACGTTCCGCAGAAAAAAGTGAAATTCGCTACGCTGGAAGCCGCCAAACAGGTGGATAAGCTCAGCGACCGCATCAAAGTGCTGATGAATGGCAAGGACGCGGCCGGGGATTTTTACCGCAAAACGAATTTTGCACTCTTCCAGTACGTGAGCAACCGCATACCGGAGATCACCGACGATATCTACAAGGTGGACGATGCCATGAAAGCCGGTTTCGGCTGGCAGATCGGACCTTTTGCCATGTGGGACGCCGTAGGTGTGAAATGGGCCGTTGAAAAAATGGAAGAGGCCGGTAACAAAGCCGCCGCATGGGTATACGAAATGCTATCGGCCGGCTTTGAGAGCTTTTATAAGATAGAGAACGGCAAGACCCTGTATTACGACCTGCACAGCAAGTCTTACAAAGTGATCCCGGGACGCGATAATTTTATTATCCTCAACAATATCCGCGATACCCGGAAAGTATGGGGCAACAGCGGCACCACACTGTTCGACCTGGGCGACGGCGTGCTGAACCTGGAATTCCATACCAAGATGAACTCCATCGGCGGAGAGGTACTGCAAGGTATCCACAAAGCCATTGACATTGCCGAAAGCAAGGGGTACAACGGTCTGGTGATCGGTAACCAGGCCGATAACTTCTCTGCCGGGGCCAACCTGGCTATGGTGCTGATGCTGGCGGCCGAGCAGGAGTGGGACGAGCTGAACTTTGCCATTAAATCGTTCCAGAACGCCACTATGCGCGTGCGTTACAGCTCCATTCCTGTAGTGGTGGCCCCGCACGGACTTACCCTCGGAGGCGGCTGCGAGCTGTGCCTGCATGCCGATGCCGTGGTAGCTGCGGCCGAAACCTATATCGGCCTGGTAGAGGTAGGCGTGGGCGTGATCCCCGGCGGTGGCGGTACCAAGGAGTTTGCCCTGCGCGTAAGCGACGAGCTGAAAGAAGAAGATATACGCATCCCCACGCTGAAAAGCCGCTTCCTGACCATCGGGCAGGCCAAAGTGGCCACCAGTGCCTACGAAGCCTTTAACCTGGGCATTCTGCGCCCCGGACAGGATAAAGTAGTAGTGAACATCGATCATCAGCTGCAGGAGGCCAAACGTGAGGTGCTGCGCCTGGCTGAGGCCGGTTATACACAGAAACCGCAGCGTAACGACATTACCGTACTGGGCCGCGAAGGTCTGGGTGTGGTATATGCCGGTGCCAACAGCATGTACAGCGGGCATTACATCAGTGAGCACGATGTACTTATCTCCCAGAAACTGGGCTACGTACTCTGTGGCGGTGATCTGAGCGAACGCACCGTGGTAAGCGAGCAATACCTGCTCGACCTGGAGCGCGAGGCCTTCCTGAGCCTGCTCGGCACCCGCAAAACGCTGGAACGCATACAGCATACGCTGAAAACCGGTAAACCACTCAGAAACTAACCCGGACTTTATCTGTTTAAAACAAACTAAAAAAAATCAACAATGAATGCATCATATATAGTAGGCGGATACAGAAGTGCGGTGGGCAAAGCTCCCCGCGGGTCCTTCCGTTTTCTGCGTCCCGATGACCTGGCCGTTCAGGTTATTCAGAAACTGCTGGCCGATTTCCCGCAGCTCGACGTGAACCGTATCGAAGACGTTATTGTAGGTAATGCCACCCCTGAGGCCGAACAGGGCCTGAATATGGGGCGTATGATCTCCCTGATGGGACTCAAGACCGATACGGTACCGGGTATGACCATTAACCGTTACTGTGCATCCGGGCTGGAAGCCATTGCCATTGCCGATGCCAAGATCCGCAGCGGTCAGGCCGACTGTATACTGGCGGGCGGAGCTGAATCGATGAGCCCGATCCCTTTTGGTGGCTGGCGCATCGTTCCGAACTATGAATATGCCAAAGATTATCCTACCTATTACTGGGGCATGGGGCTTACCGCCGAAGAAGTGGCCAAACGCTACAAAGTATCGCGAGAAGACCAGGATGCCTTTGGTCTGCAGAGCCACGAACGTGCCGTAAAAGCGCTGAAGGAAGGCCATTTTGCCGATCAGATCGCTCCGGTGACCGTAAAGCAGGTGTATGTAGACGAAGCCGGTAAACGTAAGGAAAAGTCCTACGAGGTAACGGTAGATGAAGGACCGCGCGCCGACAGCAACCTGGCTGCCCTGGCCAAGCTGCGCCCGGTATTTATGGCCGACGGTACCGTAACTGCCGGTAATGCCTCACAAACCTCAGACGGAGCGGCCTTTGTACTCCTGATGAGCGAAAAATTCATGAAAGAACTCGGTATCGAACCGGTAGCCCGTATGGTATCATACGCCGCCGTGGGACTGGAACCGGCCATTATGGGCGTAGGTCCCATCTATGCCATTCCGAAGGCCCTGGCCAAAGCGGGTCTTACCAGGAACGATATGGGTGTAATAGAACTGAACGAGGCCTTTGCCTCACAGTCACTGGCCATCGTACGCGAGCTGGAACTGGACCCGGCTAAGGTGAACCCCAACGGAGGCGCTATCGCCCTGGGACACCCGCTGGGTTGTACCGGTACAAAACTTACCGTGCAGGTGCTGAGCGAGCTGAAACGCACGCAGCAGAAGTACGGTATGGTCACTATGTGCGTAGGTACGGGCCAGGGTGCCGCCGGAATTTTTGAACGTTTATAGAATTTCGATCTGCTTCTCAAAAGCTGCTGTATCCTCAGCAGCTTTTTTTTCCGTCCGGCCCTTGATATTATTAAATTGTTAATTTTATATAGCTAAATACAACTCCCGTGAAAAAAGCCCTGTATCTGCTGTTTTTCCTGGCTGTACCTGCTCTCCGGGCACAGCTCAGCCGTTTTCCCTATGTGCAGAGTACTACACCTTACAGCACCATCATTGCCTTTAAAACGCCGGTTCCCGCAACTGGGTCCGTGGCCTTCGGCACTTCGCCGGGACTTATGACCGATTCCCTCTATGAAACGGGTGCCGCCACCACGCACCACGCCCTTACCCTGGGCGGACTACAGCCCAATACCATGTATTATTACCGCGTATATTCCAACGGAGTTTTGCAGGCTTCCGAATATTTTAAAACGGCCAATGATTCCTCGCAGCAGCAGTTTTCCTTTATCCAGTATGGCGACTGTGGCTTTAACAGCAGCATGCAACACCAGATCGGGGCCCTGATGGAAGCCGACGATGCCGAATTTGCCGTGGTCTGCGGCGATGTGGACCAGGGCGGTATCCCGCATGTGAGCTCGGCCAGCGGTGGCGATAACTATGATGAGATATTTTTCGATATTTACAACAACGGCACCAGTACCAAAATGCTTTCCCGCGAATGCCATTACACGGCCATCGGCAACCATGATACCTATGCCAACAACGGGCTTACCTATATGCAGGAATTTCACCTGCCGCACAACAATCCCGACAGTTCGGAGCGTTATTATTCCTTTACCTGGGGCGATGCGCTGTTCATTGCCCTGGACGTGATCACGCCTTTTGATCCCACTACTTTCCCCATAAACCAGGCCGATATCGAAGACCGCTGGTGGACCGATTTCCGTCCGGGATCACCGCAGTACGTATGGCTGGAGGACCAGCTGCGCTGCAACGACCGCAAATGGACCTTTGTGTATTTTCACGAAGGCCCCTGGACCAATTACTGGGGCGTGGATTACTCGATACCGAACTTCCTGGGTGGCGATTATTACCAGTTCACCGGCAATGTAATGGTGCGCCAGCACCTGGTGCCGCTTTTTGAGCAGTACAAGGTAGATTACGTACTGGTAGGACACTCGCACCTGTACGAAAAAGGAGAGAAGAACGGCGTAAAATACATTACCTCGGGCTCGGCCGGCGATGGCAGTGTAAATGCCAATGTACAGTATGCCAGTCACCCGGAGATACAGCTTTCCATACTCGATAACGTATATGTAAAGTTCTTCGTGAACCAGGATTCCGTACGGTTCAATGTCATTAACAAAAACAACCAGGTGATCGATTCGGAGTTCAGTACCAAGGGCTATACGCCTTATTCCGTGCAGGCTTCGGTGGTCTCACCCGCCTGTAACGGTGCCGCCGACGGTTCGGCCACACTCAGCGTGCAGGGGCCGCGTCCGCCGTACAGCGTGCAGTGGTTCGACGGAACTTCGGGAAATACACATACCGGCCTGTCCGCAGGTACCTACTACGCCTACATTACCGACGGACAGGGCTGTGAAAAGGTGACCCAGGTAACAGTGACAGACCCGGTGTTTTTCTCCCCTGCCATCCAGAGCTCACAGGCTTCCCCGGCCCGGATATGTGCCGGAGAGGACCTGACCCTGCAATGCGGTAATTTTGCTTCGTACCTCTGGAGTACAGGCGCGGCAACTCCGCAGATACAGGTGAATACGGCCGGCTCTTACACGGTAACGGTAACCGATTCCCTGGGCTGTTCCAAAACCTCGGCGCCCTTCGTGGTAGCTATGCTGCCCGCACCCGATGCACAGTTCAGCACGGTACAGAACGGGCTCAATTACATATTTACCGCCCAGGATACCAGTGCAGTTTCTTACCAGTGGGATTTTGGCGACGGTACCCAGCTTACACATACCCAGCCGACCATTTTTCATTCCTATACGCAAAACGGGACCTATACGGTAAGCCTTACCGTAAGCGGTCCTTGTGGCACAGATACTTATACACAAACAGTTTCGCCCTCGGTATCCCTGGAAGAGAGCGAACAGTTCCCCGTATCGGTATACCCGAACCCGGCGGGAGAAAGTGTGTGGATAGAAGCCGAAGGCCTGTCGCGCATACAGCTATACGATATCTCCGGCAAATGTTTACAGGATAAGGGTTTCAGCGGCGGCAACAAACACCAGCTCGACGTTGCGGCATACGGTCCGGGCGTATACTGGCTACTGCTCAGCAATGGCAAAGGCAGCGTGATCCGCAAAATAAGCGTACGGTAACACACCATATACACCAGGAAACAAACACCTGTACGATGAGAGAGGATCCCTGTGGTTCTCTCTTTTTTATTGCCGGGATTTTACGAACTTCGTACAGATATGGACAAAGAGCAGGATACCGAAATATCGAAGAAAAAGCCGGGTTACCCGCTGAGCGAAGGGCTGCGGGCTTACCTGCGTGAATACGGCCGCGCACGTACCCTGCCCGTTATGTACGAGGACCTGCTGTTTTTTGAAGGCACCGTGTCGGTATACGACAAATACGGGAAGGACACGCTCTGGGAAACGGCCATGTACCGCCAGCCCGATCTGCCTGAACTGCACGAGGGCCTGAAACAGATCTATTCCATACTGAAGGCCGGGGGAGAAAGTTCTGAACATATGCAGCACCTGCACATCGAACGTATCGACTACTGTACGTTCGGGAACTCGCATCCTTTTCGTATACGCATCGTGAATAATTTCAACGATAACTACGACTATTTTTACATCAAGAAGGCCGATGCCTCCCGCGTTTATGGCCTGGAGCTGGAACATATACTGTCGCCCTCGCGCATGAACTACTTTACCGACCGTTCCACCCTGGTCGAGGAGCATATCGCAGGCATTCCGGGCGACCAGTTCATACAGTCGTACATGCAGAACCCGGGCTTTAACAAAGTGCGTATAGCCAAGGAATTTGTAAAGTTCAACGAACGTTGCTTTGTACGCCTGCTGGGCGATATGCGCAGTTACAACTACGTGTTCGATATCACACCCGATTTCGAGGAGGTGCAGTTCCGCATACGGGCCATCGACTTCGATCAGCAGAGCTACGAAGGCAAAAGGAATGTATACCTGCCGCAGTTCTTCAAGGAGAACAATCCCCTGGTACAACTGGTGCGCGAGCTGCTTTCGGCCGGTAACATCGAGCAGTACAAAAAAGAGGAGCGGGCCCTGATCCTGCGCCGCAGCCAGGCCGCCCGTACGCAACTGAACGACCTGCTGGGACATATGGAAAAAGATACCCTTTCTTCTGCGGAAAAATTACAGCAACTGCGTGAGGAACTGGCTGCGTATTATGCCGATGAGAGCTTTTCCCGCTGCGGGAGCATGGGCGCCCTCGTAAAACGGTCGCTGGAACAGTTATAGTTTTTTTGTATATTTCAGGTATGGGAGCATTCGGCAGCATACAGAACATGGTCACGCAGCTTGCAAACAATAAGTCCATGCTGCGTCCGCCTGACCGTAAGAGGAAAGCATCATCCAATCCCCTGGAGGGAATGTATATACAGGAAAAAGAACTTTCTGAAGAAGAGTGGACAGAGGTTCGTGACCGCATTCATTCAGAGGCTGCCCGACGGCGCAGAACGGAACGTATCATGCTGTTTGCAGGGCTGCTTGGTTTGACTTCTGTTGTGTTGATTTTGATCTACCTTTAGCTAAAGATAAAAGCACTGCAAAATTCCGTATATTTACCCCCTATACAAACGACAATGAAACACCTTTGCGCCATACTGTTCCTGCTTCTCCCGGGTACTGCCACTGCACAAAAAGCGGAGACCATACAGATCAAAACGCAGATATACTGCGATCACTGCATGCAGTGCGAAAGCTGCGGCAGCCGTATACAAAATGCCGTGTATGCCGGGAAGGGTATACGCAGTGTAAAAGTAAGGCCTGCGGAAAACATCATTGAAGTTACCTATAACCCTAAAAAAACAACAGCGGACGACATCCGTAAGGCCATTACCGGTGCAGGGTTCAGCGCCGATGACCAGAAGCCCTCGGCAACGGCCTACAGTAATCTCGATGCCTGCTGCAAACGCCGCTGATCCCTGAAGATATGAAGAAGATATTCCTGCTCTGCATTGCCCTGGTGCCGCTCTTAGCGGCCTGTAACGGGCTGCGTAACGAAACCGGTGAAGTGATCGGTAAAGGCGGCGAGGCCGTAGGTAAATCAGCCGGGGAATTTTTTTCCGGCGTGGGCCAGGGGGTTGAAAAGACCCGGGACTGTAAGGTGGTACTCTCCGACGAACTTAAGAACAAAGGTCTCAGCACGGGTGTATATATCGTGGAAGGTTCCGCAGGCGGTTCCCAGAACGTATTTATCCTGTACCTTATTTTTGCAAAGGATTTTTCGGGCGAGATACAGGCCCGCGTAAAAGATCCTTCGGGAGCGGAAAAGGGACGGGTAACCCGCAGTATCTCCGACAAGGCCGGTAATGCCGGTTATACAGAGTTCGCCTTCGATCCGCGTACCCATATCGAAAGCAAGAACATTATAGAGCTAAGCCTGGTTAAATAACAAAAAAAGATAGAATCCCTATGAAAAGTAAATCCTTTTACCTTCTGCCCGTATGGGCAGGCCTTTCCCTGTGTGTTGCCTGTGGTTCCGGTAAAGACTCTCAAAGCCTGGACCCCGAACCTGCCGTCCAGGCTGCTGCAAACATAACAGAGCCTTTCTGGCGCAGCATCAAAAGGGCCGGAACTTCTAACGGAGGCCGCTTCTTTACGGATGCATCCGGCAATAAACTGTTTAACGGTGCAACCTTTTATAATGCTCATGAATTTCGTAACGGTTACTGTGTAGTTTCGCAGATGGGAAGCGACGGTAAGGAAAAGCGCGGTATCATAAATGAAAAAGGTGAACAGGTACTGCCCTGTGAGAACGATTACCATATACGCGATATTGCCAACGGGTATTTTGAGATTGCCAATCCCCGCATCGGCTATCTCGACAGTACCGGTAAACTGGTCATTCCCATGGAGTATACCAATACCCGGGGCTTTAACCAGGGCCTGGTAAAACTGCAGAAAAACTATAAAAAGTGGGGGGTACTGGATGCCGCCGGAAAAGAGGTGCTGCCCTTCGTATATGATAAGATAGGCCGCTGGAGCAGCAACGGACTGGCCGCGGTACAAAAAGGGAACCGCTGGGGATTTGCCGATCGCAGCGGCCGTGAGGTGATCCCCTGCGAATACAGCTTCGCGTATGATTTTGAACATGGTATAGCCCTCGTACAGAAAGGAAAGCTGTATGGCTTCATCGATGCAGGTAACAAACCGGTGATCGATTTCCAGTTTACGGGCTTTAAAGAGATCACCGACGTGCAGAAGGATGAGATCAGTGAGACCGGCTTTAGCAGCAGTAACCGGCGCCTGGTAATGGAAGAAGGCTATATCATACTGGAAAAAGCCGGTAAATGGGGCTATATAGATACCCTGGGCAATGTGATCATTCCGTTCGAATACGAATATATAGGAGTGCCCAGCCGTGCCGGCCAGGTAAAGATACAAAAAGGCGGGAAAGACGGTTCTTTTAACCTGGAAACCAGGAAGGAAACGCTGAAATAGTTTGCGCTGAGCAGCCGTTAACGGCTTATTTCCATTTTTACCTGCATGTTCTTGATACGCTCGCCCGCCGTGCGTTTGAGCAATGCCTGTACCTTGTCCTTTTTGATGGCAGCGTACGAAAAATGGTCCTTCATTTCGATCAGGCCCAGGTCATCTTTACCCAGTGCGCCTTTTTGCGAGAGGAAGCCCACGATATCGAGCTTGCGTAATTTATCCTTTTTGCCTTTGCCGATGTACAGGGTGACAAATTCGGGTTCCGGCGGCAGGGGGGCATCCGCTTCGGGTATAAAGACCGGTACATCGTCCGGCAGCCATTCGGGGCCGTTCTTGCCCTCTTCGCTGAAGAAATAGGCCGAGCCTCCGGCATGCATACGCGCCGTACGCCCGTTACGGTGAATAAAGCTGTCTTCGTGCGGGGGCAGCTGCAGGTGAACGATCTGCCGTATCTCGGGGATATCCAGTCCGCGGGCGGCCAGGTCGGTACACACCAGCACCTGTACGCTGCCGTTACGGAATTTTACCAGGTTGCGTTCCCGTTCATCCTGTTCCAGTCCGCCGTGGAAAAAGCAGTTCGGGATGCCTTTACGGTGCAGGTAGTCGCTTATCTCCTCCACCTTTTCCTTAAAGTTGCAGAAAACCAGGGTAGAACCGCCGCCCAGGGTGCAGAGCAGGCGTACGAGCGTGTCGGAGACAGATTTTTCTACGGGTACCTTTTGCAGGCTGAGCTTGCCGGCAGGTGCTTCCGGCAGGAAATTGAGGTACAGCGCATCCTGCATCTGTATAAAACCGGGCAGATCGATGGCCTGTGTGGCTGAGGTGAGCATGCGTCTGCGCAGCTTCGGGAACTGGCCGCTGATAAAGCGCATGTCTTCTTCAAAACCCAGTTCCAGGGCCTTGTCGAATTCGTCGATGATGAGTGTCTGCACACCGTCGGTACGGAAGGTATTGCGCCGGATATGATCGGCCATACGGCCCGGTGTGCCCACGAGTACGGCCGGGGGATGCAGCAGGTTCTGGCGCTCGGTCTTCATCAGGTGTCCGCCGTAGCAGCTGTTGATCTTGTACCCGGTACGCAGGCTTTTGAATACCTGTTCGATCTGCAGCACCAGCTCGCGCGAAGGGGCCATGATCAGTGCCTGTACCTTATTGCGTATATTGGGGTCCAGGCTTTCGGTCAGGGGTACCAGGAAGGCCAGGGTCTTACCTGAACCGGTAGGCGAAAGCAGCACCAGGCTGTTCTCGCGCGGAAAATGTTCCCGTGCGGCCTGCTGCATGGGGTTTAGCTCCTGTATGCCCAGCAGGGCCAGGTTCTCTTCGATCGCTTGCTTGGGATTGTCCTGCATGGCACAAAGGTACCATAATAAGTTGGGCTCAGGTGAAATCTCTTTTGAACTGTGCGGCCCGGTCTTTGGAAACGGCGATCTCGGGCTGCCCGGCATACGGGAAATACAGCAGGATACGGCCCAGCGCGTCGGTGCGGAAACGTTCGAGCTGGCCTATGTTGACAAGGAACTGCCGGTTAGCCCTGAAAAAACGGGCGGGATCGAGCAGCTCGGCCGCTTCGTCGAGCGAGCGGTAATCGCATACAAATTCGTCTCCGCCACAGGTTACAATGCTGATCACCTCGTTCAGCTTCTGGAAATAAAGTATGTCTGCGGTCTTCACCAGCACCACCGAACGGCCTTCGTGCACGGCCAGGCGTTCCTTGTAGGGCTGTACCGAGGGAAACTGCCCGAAAAAATTACGGAACTGCTGCATAAAATCGGGGTTGCCGAACTTTTCGTGCAGGCGCCTGAACTTATGAAAGGCATCGGCCAGCTCGGCAGCATCTACGGGCTTCAGCAGGTAATCGATGCTGTTGAGCTTAAAGGCACGCAGGGCAAATTCATTGAAGGCCGTGGTAAAAATAACGGGCACCGCGGGAATATCCTCCCTGAAAATATCGAAGGCCACCCCGTCCGAAAGTTGTATATCGCAGAGAATAAGATCGGGCAGGGGAGCGGTCAGCAGGCGGGAACGGCTTTCCTTTACACTGCCGAGAGGCCCTTCGATATGGCTGACCGGCTCAATTTTGCGTACTTCGCTCATCAGGCTTTTGGCGGCAAAAGGTTCGTCCTCGATAATTAGTATATTCATAAGAGAGGCAGTTTTACAATGAACTTTCCCTGTTCTTCCATAGCCGAAAAAGGCTCAGCCGACAGCCAGGAATACAGGCTTTTCAGTTGCTGCAGGCCTTTCCCGTTCGATGTTTCCATGGTCTTTTTAAGCCGCAGTGTGTTCTCCACGATCAGTATATCGCCGTTGTTCCATATACGAATATACAGCGGATTTTCCACAGATACCTCATTATGCTTCAGGGCATTTTCAGTGAGCATTTCCAGGGTAAGCGGCACAATACCCTTGTCCAGGGCTTCGGGTTCGAGCCGTACCTCAATATGCAGGGCAGGGCCGTAGCGTATGGCCAGCAGGGAGCTGAAATGCCTGAATACATCGTATTCCTTGCCGAGCGGGACACTTTCACGGTCTTCGTTCTGTAAGCTGTACCGGTATACTTTGGAAAGGTGCTGCAGGAAGCGGGAGGCCAGTTCCGGCTCGGTTTTGATGAGCCCGTCGAGGGCCGAAAGGGCATTGAACAGGAAGTGCGGGTTTACCCGGTTGCGCAGGTTATGGATCTGCATCATGGCCTTTTCTTTTTCGAGCCGTTCGGTACGGATAAGACCTTCTTTCCATCGCAGCAGCAGGAAATGTACGCTGAAGCCCAGGGCTACGGCCAGGGCCAGGAAAAGGTCGATCATAAAGATCATCCAGTAATTGAGCCAGTTCAGCTCAAAAGGCATACGGTCCTTAAAAATGAGCATATTGGGCCAGCGCATACAGATAAGCAGCAGCCAGTTGCAGAGCGTATGCACGATGATGCGGCGCAGCAGGCCACCCGAAAAGGGCACACGGCGTCCCAGGAAGCGGTTTATATGGTCGAAGCCGAACCAGAGTATCCACAGGGCGATAAAGGAATACAGGGCCAGGGCCGCATGTTCGGCAAAACTGAGCGTTGCGTGGCCGGTATATAACCGCACCCCTATGGAAAACAGGGTAAGGGGCAGGATCACCCGCAGCGGGTTACGGTATCTGGCCGGAATAGATTTCATGACTGCAATATACGTTCTCCGGTGATCAATCCGTCGGTCATTTCAATGATCCGGTCGCCCGACTCCGCAAAATCGGGGTCATGGGTAACGGCAATAATGGTCTGCCCGAATTCGGAGGCCAGCTCCCGGAAGATGCCGATCACGCGCTGGGTATTGTTTTTGTCGAGGTTCCCGGTGGGCTCGTCGCCCATGATAATGGCCGGGTCATTGATGAGGGCGCGGGCAATGGCCACACGCTGCTGTTGTCCGCCCGAAAGCCGGGAGGCATTCTTCAGGGCATGTTCGGCCATGTCTACCTTGCGCAGCTTGTCCATGGCCCGTTCTTCCACCTCGCTGTGGCTGTAACGGCCCAGCTTGAGCGCGGGCAGCATTACATTGTGCAGGGCCGAAAATTCGGGTAGCAGGTAATGGAACTGGAACACAAAACCCAGGTGGGCATTTCGGAACTGTGCCAGCCTGTTCTGGCTGAGCCCGGTGAGCAGGGAACCGTTCATTTCGAGCCTGCCCTCATAGGCTGTGTCCATGGTCGATAAAATGTACAGAAGTGTCGACTTTCCGCAGCCGGATTTTCCCACGATGGACAGGAACTCGCCCCGGCGCACCTCGAAGTCGATCCCTTTCAATACCTGGAAAGGCGCGGGTTCTGTGAAGGTCTTTACAATGCTGCTTGCTTTAAGTACTGGCTGCATGATCGTTCGTTTTTAAATTGGTCATCCGCGTATAATTTCTACCGGGTCGATACGTGCGGCTTTGCGCGAGGGGAAATAACCTGCAAAAAGCGTGGTTACCATACCGAACCAGAGTCCAGCCAGGTAAAACAGCGTTTTAAAGTTTACCGGGAAGGTATCTACCTTAAAGATGCCTCCTGCGGGAAAGGGCGCCAGGGAGATCAGGTAGCTGAAAAAGAACCCGATGAACAGGCCCAGCAGTCCCCCGAAAAAGCCGATGAGCAGGGCCTGCAGCAGAAATATGGCCACTACGTCGCGGCCTTCGAAACCGGTGGCTTTCAGTATGGCTATATCGCGCATTTTATTGATGATGTTCATATTCATAATGTTGTATATACCAAAACCGGCCACGATCAGCAGGGTGAGCGAAATAACGGCTGTCATAAAATAACGGATCGACTCTCCGGCGAGCAGGGCGGCATTGGCCTCTTTCCAGTCCTCGGCCTTGTAGCCGTATGTCTCGGTGAGCTGGTCCCTGAGAGCTGTGGCGGCTTCTTTGTCGTTCAGGCGGATATGGATATCGGTAATATAATCCGGGTTCTTGTTCAGGAGCTTCTGCACGGTCTTCAGGTCGGCATAGGCCCTGGTATCGTCGATGGCCCCGACACCGGTAGAGAAGGTACCGGCCACTTTCAGCATAAAGATGCCGCCTTCGGGAGTGGTCACCGAAAAACGGTCTCCGCCGCGGATGTTCATCTTTTCGGCCAGGCCCGAGCCCACCAGCAGGGCATCGTCACCGGTTTTCATGTCCTGTATGTTGCCCGATTCCATTTTTTTGTCCAGCCCGTACATCTGTATCTCCTTATCGGCATCGGTGCCTACGATGGTCACCGGCAGCTGTACAGGCCCGTTATTGAAGAATACCTGCGAAACGGCCTGGGGCAGTACGCCCGTAACCCCGGGCATTTTGGCGATCTCTGCCGCGATCTTGAGCCCGTTCTTAATGCGTGGCAATTCGTTCTTGGGTCTTTTGCCGCTTACCATCACCGTGTGACTGCTGTCGTACAGTTTCCGGGCGGGCGAAGGCTGTGAGCTTTCGACGGGATTGTACAGGCGCACGTGAGGCGAGCCGTCGATGGCTATATCGAAGAGAAAATCGTTCACCCCGGTCATAAAGCTGATCATTACAATGAACATCGATATACCAAAAGTGACCCCCAGCATGGCCACCAGGGTCTGCTTTTTCTTGGCCAGCAGGTGCGTGCGCGCTATCTGGAATGCCAGTCTCAGGTTCATGGCAGTATAACGGGAGTTTGTTTATCGATGCCGTCCAGTATCTCTGCGTAATTGCCTGAAATGATGCCTGTACGAACCTTTACGGTCTTCTGTTCCTTTTTGCCGATGGCTATACGCAGACTGTCGCCCGGCAGCAGTGCTTTTTTCGGTACCAGCAGTGCCTTGCGTTCTTCTGCCACTACGATATCGGCTTCGCAGTTGAGTCCGTATACAGGCCCGAGTCCGGTCGCGGGTATCGAGGCCTCCACGGTAAAGGCCTGCTCGCGTTCGCTCATGCGGGGCAGAACGCGCAGCACCTGTCCTTCGATGATCTTTTCGCCGAACACATCGCCGCTGATCAGTACTTTCTGACCGGGTCTGACCCTTGCAAAATCGCTTTCATCGATCTTCAGGCGTGCAATAAGCTGCCCGGCGCCCATCAGGGCCAGCGCATCGCCCGGACGCACATAATCGCCCGTTTTCTTGCTGAGCTCATACACCATGGAAGTATACAGGGCCCTGGGCATACGGAAGTCCGAACTGCTCTCCGCAGACAGGAAAGAGCCCCGGGCGCGGCTGCGTTCATTGTCCAGGCTCAGGCGCATGGACTCGGTCTGCCTGCGCAGCGCTGAGGCCTCGGCACGGCTTTGTGTATAGCGCAGCTCGGCCTGTTCGAGCTCTGCGGGGGATGCGGCCTTTTCGGCATACAGCTTTTTGTAGCGCAGGTAAGAGATACTGTCGGTCTGCACCCGGGCCTTTGCCGCTATGAGCCTTGATTCCAGCTCGGCCAGGGCAGGCGAGGAACTGCCGGTGTTCTGCAGGGTGGTGCGGTATATTTCGGATGCGGCGTCCCGGTCGGCCAGCATACGGTCGTTCACGATCTCGAGCAGCACCTTGCCGGCAGCTACGGTATCGCCTTCTTTTACGTATATCCTTCGGATTATGCCTTCTGCCTGGGCGCGGAGCGTGTATTCATTCTCAGGCACCAGTATGCCGGATGCATATACGGTTTCTGTGATCATCTTTTCTTCGGGCAGTACGGGCTCCTTTCCGCTTTTGCACGATGAGTATACTAAAATAAGGAGCAGGCTGCTGAATACCAGTTTATTTTTCATCGGACGTGTTTTTTAAAAGTTGTGGCAGGTACATGATATAAGCCAGACGGGCGGCGGTTTGCAGGGATTCCTGCCCGGTCTGTACGTGTTCGTAGAATGTTTCGGCATACTCGGTAAAAGAAATGAGTCCTTCGCTGTAGCGTTTCATGGATATGCGTTCTGCATCGGCGGCGGCGTTCTCACGTTCCAGGGCCAGGCGGTAATTGTCGCGGACGATCTGCTGTTCCTGTACAATGCCGGCATGTTCTTTTTCGAGCCGGCTTTTTTCGTTCTGCATCTGCCATTCGTTGATGTGTGCTGCAATACGGGCCTGTTTCAGGCGTCCGTAATTACGGGCCCCGCCGAAAAGGGGTACCTGCAGGCGTGCCCCGATGATGGCCTGGTCATAGGTGATATCGCCCGTGGAAGAACTGAAGGGCCGGTCGCTCTGGTAATAGTAGGCATAGCGTCCGCTGAGGGAAAGCGAAGGGAAAAAATCGGCCAGGCGCGCCCGGGTCTGCTGTGTATAGGAGCGGCTGCGCAGGGTATAGGCAAGGAGAGAGGGACGTTCGCTTACGGCGGGCAGGGGAGTGCTTTCATTTTTAGTATATACATCAAGACTGTCTTTCACTTGCAGACCGGTATGCTGCAGCAGTTGCTGCAGGTTGCGCAGTGCATTGCCCGATTCCAGCACGGCATTGTTATAGGTAACGGCGGCGGCGCGTTCCAGGTTCTCAGCGCGTATCTTTTCGGCTTCGCCGCTCTGCCCGGCCTCGTACTTCGCGCGGGCGATCCGGGCTACTTCAGCGGCTGTCTCCATACGCCGTAGGGCCTGCTGTTCCAGTGCGGCGGAAGCCATCACCGAAAAATAGGCCTGTGCGGTCTTGATACGGATGTTCTCGGCACTGACTGCGGCTTCAGTTTCGGCAATACGTACTTCGGCAGCGGAGGCAGAGAGCTCGAACCACTGGGAGGCCTTTATAAGAGGCATGCTCAGGTCGGCGCCGGCATTCAGGTTCCAGGGCAGGCCAAAACGAAGCTCCTTGTAAGTACCGGGCGCACCGCCGAAGATCTCGGCCGGAACGGGTTGCACGGGGAGGCGGGCATTGTAGTCTCCGGCAGCAAAGCCCGTGATCTGTGGGTAGAGCTGGCTTTCGGCCAGGAAGCGTTCGCCCTGCTTCATCTGTGTTCCTGCCTGGGCGGCGGCCAGTTCAGGATTGTTTTTCCGGGCCGTTTCCAGGGCCTGGTCCACATGGGTAAGGGTGAGCGTCTGCGCAGGCAGGGCCAGGCAAGCGATACAAAGGGCCAGCACGGAGAGATATGACTTCATATACTGCATATTTTACGGCAAAATTGCAGCAGACGGCACAGGCGGGAAAATCGGGTACAGCGAAACGGAAATGCCTTACGCCGAAGCGGAAAGAAAAACGGAGAGGGGGATATACCCTGTAAAGGTGATTTTTACGGAGATATTAAATAAGCACACGCCTGTTCGTATTTCCGCGTTAAACGGCCTTTTTTGAAGATGAATATTTATATCTTAGCCATCATAAATTAATTAAATCTATCGTTTTTATGGAACCTGTACAAACAGAACCGCTGGGAAAAACCCTTAGTAAAATCCCTCTGGCAGAGGCTGTTGATCTTACACAGAACTGGGTGGAATATACCCTGCTGAACAAACCGTTTGAACCGCATCACGGAGCAAAAAGAGCGTTCAAGGTAAGCAAGGAAGACATTATCTCCCTGACAAATGAAGAAGGTTTTTGCGGGATCCGCGTATACCTGGGGAAAGATACCCCGGATGACGAGGGAGATATGCGCCTGATACTGGTTGCCGTAAACGAGGAAGGCGACGATATCATCGTGGAGCCAAACCCGGGTGTTTACGATTTTTCTATGCCATGTCCGAGTACCTGCGACCTGAAAAGTCCGCTGTATACCGGTATATTGCCTCCTCCTGAGCAAGTATAATGAAGGATATTGCAAACGAGATCATAAAAAATTCACCGTTTGCTATTTTATTGCCCCTGTTTACCGGGCTTTTGCTTTTTCGTAAAAGCCCGGTAAGCAACCGGGTGCTTATTGTGCATATATGCCTGGCTGCCATTGTGAATTTCGTTTCGGCCTATATGTGGCACCGCAAGCAGAACAACCTGCCCCTGCTGCATGTATATACCGTGACCGAGTTCCTGTTCCTTTCGGCCTATTATGCCCTGCGGTGGAAGAGCAGTACGGCCCGTACCCTGGTACTGGTCATGGCACTGCTGTTCACGGCTTTTGCCGTTTATAACTCGCTGTACCTGCAAAGCATCTATCATATGAACTCCTATGCGCGCAGCCTGGAAGCACTGATACTGATAGGGTTCGGGGCTTCGGGCTATTACCTGCTGCTGACGGAAAAGGGCGAACATTCGATCTTCAGCCGCTCTTTTTTTTGGATCAATACCGGCTATTTCCTGTATTTTTCCGTATCTTTTTTCCTGTTTACGCTCAGTAACTACGTGCGTATCATCGAAGCGGATATCCGTCATACGGTGTGGGCCATCCACGCACTGTTCATGATCGTTTTATACATACTGGTAGCCATTGGTTTATGGAAACGAACGTAACGGAAAATATTTACTTCATACTTGTAGCGGGTACCATGGGCATGTTTATCCTGGCCCTTACCGTTATTTCGGCCATTATCTATTACCAGAACCGCCGCATCAAACACCAGAACGACCTGCGGCAGCTGGAGGTGGAGCACCGTTTGCGCCTGCTGCAGAACAGCATCGACGTACAGGAAAAGGAACGCAAACGCTTTTCGGAAGACCTGCACGACGATACGGGCGCCATACTGGCTGCGGCCCGCCTGAACCTGTACAGCGTTATGAAGAACTCCGATCACCCGGCCCTGCTCGAGACCAAGGAACTGATCGATATTGCCATCTCGGGCATACGGCGCATCGCACACGACCTTTCTCCGCCCGCACTGGCCCGCTTTGGCCTGTACCATGCCCTGGGCGATTTCTGCCGGCAGATATCCGTAGCTGAGGAAATATCCGTGGAAACTGAAATCGCCGACCTGGAGCGGCTGGACCTGGACACGAAGACCGAAATGGCCGTGTACCGCGTTTATACGGAACTTATCAATAACACGCTCAAACACAGCGCATGCAGGCATATCTGCGTGCGTATCCATTATAAAGATAACCGCATCGAAGGCTTTTATTCCGACGACGGAAAAGGTTTCAACATCCCGGAAAACGGCACGGGCCGCGGCCTGGGCCTTAAAAATATGGAAAGCCGCATATCGGCGCTGCTGGGCGAGATCAGCTTCAGCTCCGGGCCCGGAAAAGGTATGCAGGCTCAGATGTACATTCCTTATACCCCTATACTATGAAAACAATTCGTATAGCCATCGCAGATGATCAGTTGCTGTTCCGCAAGGGCATGGTGTCCCTGCTGGGAACCTTTGAAGGCCTGGAAGTGGTGCTGCAGGCTTCTGACGGTAATGAACTGCTGGCCGGCCTCGGAGCCATGGAACAGCTTCCCGATATCATCCTGCTGGACCTGCGTATGCCCGGTATGGACGGACTTACCGCTATTGAAGAGCTTAAGGACCAATACCCCGAAGTACGTATCATCGTACTTTCGGCACTGAAAGAAGAGCGTTTCGTATTACACATGATGGAACGCGGGGCCAGCGGATACCTGGTGAAGGACAGCGAGCCGGAGGATGTATACACCACCATCTGCAATGTATATCATTCGGGGGTGTACTACAATAACCTGATGATACAGGCCATGCATGCGCATGTAATGAATCCCGGCAAAAAAGTTGCAGTCTCCGGGTATGGAATTGTGCTTACAAAACGAGAAAAGGAGATACTGCAACTCATCTGCCAGGAATACACCATGCCTGAAATAGCCGAACGCCTGTTCATCAGCCACCGCACCGTGGAAGGGCACCGGAACAACCTGCTGACAAAAACCGGAGTGCGCAATACCGCCGGATTAGTGCGTTTTGCCATACAGAACAAGCTTTTTGATGTGGAGGAATAAAATGGCTTGGACTAAACTATGAAAAAGTACTCCGCACACCTGCTATCCCTGCATGGGTATATTTTTATGTCTTTTTAGTTCATCTTCAGTAAACAACGCGGGATGGAGCAGAGAGAATATCCCGTGTCGGATGGTGATCGGCTGAGGGTCAGATAAAGGAATCGAGGGCCTGAAAGTTCAGATAAAAACAGCCGCTGCATGATGAACGGCTGTTTTCCGTTGTGTAGGGAAAGGATAAACGAAGGAAGGTGTAAACGGTGGTGTTATGTTAATGGTTACAGGTTGCTGTATTCTTTTAGTAATTTCTGGTGTTTCCGGTTCAGTTCCCCGAGTTTCCTGCGGTAGTCGCTCATCAGCTTTTCCCAGGAAACCGAACGTTTCTCAAATTCATCGGTCGTAATGCGGTCCCTGCCGAAATCGTCGAGCAGGCGGGTGGTAAATTGGCCGGCAGTGGCCAGGGCTTCGGTGTACAGCCTCTGGAAGCCGATCTGCGGGTAAAGCAGGTATTCTTCTTCCGAAAAGCTTACATCAAAAAAGAAAAGCGATATATCGATGTCGCGGTTGTCCAGGAACTGTGCCGGGCGAAAACTGCGGCGACTGATCGCCAGGAAAAGGTGAAAGCCATAACCCAGTGCAATGTGTGCGCTACCCGCAGTGGTACCATTGCCGCTGTCACTGAGCAAAATACCCGACGCCGCTTCCAGGGCCTTGCCCGTGGCATACAGCTCCAGGTCCTTCATACAGGGCAGGGGGCAGCCGTTCAGCAGGGGCAGGGAACTCCTGCCTTCGTCACCGAAAATTCCCGCCGAGACTGCCTGGAAAGCATCTCTCAGCAATTCGGGCGACCAGCTTTCCATATGCCGGAAATCGCTGCGGCTACCCGAAAGTACTACCTGGCGCGTGAAGGCATTTGCAAGGTAATAATCATCGGCCATAGCCTGCAGACCGGCGGGGAGTGCCGCACTCTGTATATGCAGCTCGGCCTCCGCGGTGGCAAGATAGGCCCGGAAGTCCCGGTTCTCTTCCAGCAGCCGCTCTATGGTCTTTGATCTTCCCATTGCGAGGTTTATTCATTCAGTATTACAAAGGTGGGGCTTGCCCCGGAATTTTGTAAGCGTGTATTCACCCGTTTTTTGTTCCGGGTATTTTTACGGGGGCGGGGATAAAGCCATATTTTTGCGTATTATTGTATGAATTACATAAACCTTATGGCTATATATGTTGCAGCAGATGCGGTTGTATTCGGGTACGAGGTCCGGCGGGGGCTGGAAGTACTGCTGGTGCAGCGCCGTATAGAACCTTTCCGCGGGGAATGGGCCCTGCCGGGTGGGTTCGTCCATGAGCAGGAATCCCTCGAAGCTGCCGTAGAACGTGAACTCCGCGAAGAGACAGGGATAGAGGTTAACTATATGGAACAGCTGTACACCTTCGGTGAACCGGGCCGGGATCCGCGGAAGCGTGTAATTTCCGTAGCCTATGTGGCCCTGGTGAAGCGATCGGGGCACCGGGTGCTGGCCGACAGCGATGCGGCCGATGCCCGCTGGTTCCCTGTGGAAGATCTGCCCGCCCTGGCCTTTGACCATGCACAGATCCTGCAGAAAGCCAGGGAAAGACTGCGCGCCAAGCTTAGCTATGAACCTGTTGGACTGGAACTGCTGGGCGGGAAATTTCCCTTTTCGGACCTGCAGAACCTGTACGAATCGGTGCTGGGACGCAGCATAGACCGCCGGAACTTTAAAAAGAAATTCATGGCCCTGGGCATACTGGACGAACTGGGTGAGAAAAGCAGCGGCCTGGGACGACCGGCAACCCTCTTCAGCTTCAATAAAACGAAATACCTGGCCCTGAAAGAAAAAGGGATCGTGCTTGAAATTATGTGATAATCAACAAATTGATTTTTAATAATGTACTTATGTGTAATTTGCGTATGAAGAACTAAACACAGCCATATGGCGGGCTTTTGTATTTTTGGGGCATGATACAGCCGAATAATCCCCTACATGGAAAAACGCTCGAAATGATCGTGGTGCAGTTGCAGGACTATTACGGCTGGCAGGAGCTGGGCCGCCGGATCAATATACGCTGTTTTAATGAGAATCCCAGTGTGCGATCGAGCCTCACTTTCCTGCGCAAAACGCCCTGGGCCCGCAAAAAGGTGGAAGACCTGTACCTGGAGACCTGGAGCCGGGAATAAATCGTTTTTATTATCGTACGGCTGCAGTAAGCAAATGCTGAAGTATTTTTACACTATTGTATACCCTGAACGGTTCAGGAGGTCTTGTTACCCGGGTAGTTCTCTTTCTGCGTATTCTCCGGTTCTACCTCTGCCGCCAGTTTGCGCAGGTCGGTACTCAGCTGCAGCATCTGCGTAAAAAGCGGGTCGGGTTCTTTTACAATGTCCGGTACGGTATGTATTACAGGGTCCTGTATATCGCAGGTCTTGCCCGAAACGGCCTGGTAAGCGCCCCTCATGGTATGGAATATCTTTCGCAGATCGCGTACCTGGGTATCGCTCAGCGGTTCCTGCTGCTGTATGCGGGAGGAAAGGGCGGCCACACAGGATGAGAACACGGTGTTCAATAGTATAAAGCGGTTTGCCTCGTTCACGTACAGGCGCTTGCTTTTGGGTTCATTCAGCATACGCTGGAAGGCCGAACCCAGGTTAGAGCTGCTTACGTAAATCTCTTTTCGGGCAATGCGGTAGGCGCTCTGGGTGGCAAAATCGTCTGCACGGTATTCGAGCGCGCTCTTCAGGTATTGCAGGTTGCGCAGGACCATATCGGCCATCATGGTACGGATCTGCGAGGCTTCCCAGCTGGGCAGGATAAAATAGCTGGCCAGTGCGGCCACCCCGGCCCCGATAAAGGTGTCCATAATACGTTCGCGCAGCAGCATAATGCTGTCGTTATGCCCGATAAAGCTGAACAGGATCAGTACAAAGGGCGTCATAAAGAACACGCTCAGCACATAACGTATACGGATAAAGCTGTAGCAGAGCAGCATAAAGAGTACCAGCAGCCAGAACCGCACCTGCATGTCCTGCACAATGTACAGTATGCCTATGCCCAGCATGCCGCCGGCTACGGTGCCCAGTATACGGCCGTAATTCCGCTTTTTGGTCTGACTGAAACCCGGTTTTAGTATAACGATGATCGTAAGCAGTATCCAGTAGCTGTGGTGCCCGGTATACAGGCTTCGGGCCAGCAGGAATGCGGCCAGGCACACCAGGGCTACCCGGAAGGAATGCCGGAATACCGAGGAACGGAAACTGAGGTTCTCGCGGAATATCTTCCAGTCAAGGCTCTGGTGCGAAATAAAGTGTTCCATTTCTTTACGCCGGTGTTCGGGTACACGGGGCATCTGGCCCTGGTAGCCGTATATCTGGTTTATGCGCTGTGAAATAGAGCGGATGTTGAGCCATATTTTTGTAAGCATCAGGGTATTTACACCCCGGGCGCTGAGTGCCTCGAGTTCTTTCCGGGTTTCGTCGAGCAGTCCTTCGTTGCGCGGACCACGGTCGGGGTCTTCATGGTTGTGGATGCAGACGGCGATATAACGCAGGTCACGTGCCAGCTCTTCGATCAGCTGCCGGTACCGGTGTATCAGGGGCAGATGACCGTATTCGCTGCGCATGCGGGCATAATCGAGGTGACTTTCCGTAGCTTTCTCATACAGGTCGATCACGTCGATAAAGGTCATAATAAGCATATTACCCCGTTCACTGGAGTCTTTCAGCAGCTTACGCGTCTTGAAAACAAGCTCGCGCACGCTGTCTATGTCCTGGTATACGAGTACCTGCTGGTCGAGCAGGCGGGTCTGGCTGGCTTCCAGGTCCTGGTCGGGGTCATAGAAAGAGGCCTTGATGCGGATGTACTCCGATACCTTTTCCATACATTCGCCCAGGGTCTGTTCTGCCGGACGATAAGGGATCATCTGGTACAGCGACTGGCTGAAAAGGGCGTACCACACGCCCCCGCAAAGCAGGAAAAGCGCATGCAGCAGGGTTTCCTGGGCGGTCAGGTGCTGGTCGATACCGATAATAAGCACCAGCAGCCCGGCAATGCCCACCGACGAAGCCCGGGCCCCGTATACCGTGAGCATCGAAAGCAGGAAGCAGAGCAGGGGTATCTCGATGGCCAGCAGCCATACATAGCGGTTGGTGAACCCGATAAGCAGGGCCACCAGGAAAATAAGCAGGTTGGCGGCCATGAGCGCATTACGCTTGTGCCTTACAGGCCCCGGGTTATCGGTAATGCTCACGTAAAGCGCACCCAGCGAAATGGTGATACCCGTTTCGGGCAGGCCGAAGAAATTAAGGATAACTGCCGGAAATACAACACCCACCGTGATCTTGAGGCCATCGTAGAAATACTGGCTCAGTAAAAACTGCTTCAGGCTCAGCGCCGAACGTTTATCCGGGAATTTCATGCTGCAAAAGTACGGAAGTTTATCCGGTTTTTACAGCCCCCGGAAAACGTATATGTATCAGGAGAAAGAATGCCGGTTCTGCAGGAGACCTGCGAATACGAACATATATAAAACCAGGCTGGATAAGTTGTGCAGTATCCATTCCGGTTTGCTGATGCGTATACGCAATGCGGCCATATAGGGATGTATGATCAGCTGGAACAGGGGTTCTGAGAAATACAGCAGCAGACCTATATTTACGAGGAAGACCGGGTCACGGTATATCTTTTTGATGCGGAGCTGTTTCAGGATGCGGTAATAGCTGCTTGCACAGAGCAGGATGATGCCGATGCTTTCCACGCAGCGGGGCAGCATATCAGGGTGATCGTTGTGCGGCTGGTACACGGCATGCACCAGGGTAAGCACGTTAAAAAGCAGGAATACGATCCACAGCAGCAGATCGGGTACAAAGCCGCTGAGCACGCGGCGGAAATAGAGCAGCACCAGGCCAGCCTCGAGCAGTGTATACACATGCAGTACCGGGAAATTACCACAGCCTGCCGGGGCCTGCACTTCGCGGAATATACCAGAAAGCAGCATCAGGGAAAGCAGCCAGGGCATTATGCGCAGGGGAGCGCTGAGCCGGGTATACCAGCGCCAGGCCGTGCTGAGCGGAAATATTACGGCGGCCATGGTGATACAAAGCAGGATAGTTGCTGCGGAGTAAGGCATAAATAAAGAGGCAGACGAACGCCGGCGGGTCCGGTTATAAACCCCGGACCCGGCAGAGTGTAAAAGGTTCAACAAACAGTGATATCCGGTGAAGGGAAGAGAGGGAGGTGAACGGGATCGGACAACCGCCGGCCTGGTACGGGTTAAAACGAACAATATTCATGACGATCAGTAACTTTTTGGTACGGTTTTAAGGGTAACCGGAGACAGGGGCAGATCCGGAGCTAAAGTACAGGGGCAGTTTGATACGTACAAGGGGAAAATATCCTGATTTACAAAGGGGGTAATTCTACGGGGTTTTGCACGAAGCCGCCGTATGAGCACAAAAAAAGTCCACCTGCAGACAGATGGACTTTCGAAAAGTTATGCGTTCAGAGCAGGCTCTTATTCGCCTTCTTCTTCCGACTCGTCGGAATACCAGTCGAAATAACTGATCTTACCGTCCTTTTCACAAACTTCGTACACGTTCAGCTCACCGTCAAACTCCAGGCTGAAACGTACGCAGTCGCCTTCGGTCACCAGCACTTTGGGATTTTTACCGTAAGGGATCATGCCATTGGCGATCACATCGGCAGAACCGTGCTTTTTAATGGCCGCCTGGGCGGCTTCTTCCGTACCGTTCAGCATGGCCAGGAACTGGTCGATAACGGTACCTGCCGGTGCGTTTACCCGGAGCGGGTCCAGTGCAGCGAGCTGATTTACAGAAGCAGAGAAGGAAAGGGCAATGATGCCCAGCATAGCGATAATACGGCTGTATTTCATAGAGGTGTTTAATTAATTGGCCGCAAAGGTATACGAGTTTTTTTAATTTGTATACGAAAAACCGAAAATATAATCTGAAGAGTAAGGCCGGATGTTTTTTTCCTGAAAGTGCCAGGGCCCGTTTTCAGAAAAAACAGTACCTTTAAAGGAAAAATGCGCTTCTTACACGCCTTCCTGTTTCTCTGCCTGTTCGCATATGCTTCTGCAGTCCGCTCACAGAACGACTCGCTGCCCCCGCGTAACCGGCAGGTGCTCGAAGTGGCGCAGCAGTACGGCCCGCAGATCGCACCCAGCTACGGAAAAGCTGTCTGCACCGAGCTGGTCATCGGTATCCTGGGGCATTTTTTCACCCTTACCCCGGACGATAAAAAACGTATACGCATCATTGTGAAGGAAGACGTACACAAGCTGATCCGTGAAGGTTCTGCACTTCCCAAAGGTGTCTATCATGCGCTTACGGCCAATGGGCGCGGCATAGCTGTTGAACGCAGGGAAGATGTGCTGCCCGGCGATTTTGTACAGTTCTGGTATCCCGGTTCATGGGGTCACTGCGGTATTGTAAAAAGCATGGACCTGTCTGCAGGCCGTATGGAGCTGTATTCCTCGTTTCCAAGCACGGATGGTTACGGTGTGCAGCAGTTCGAAATCCCGGCCTACAGCTGGTTCGTACGTCTGCGCTAAACTAAGTAGGGTGTCCTGGCGCAAACACCCCCTCATGTTGACGTTTTTACACCGTGTACAGGCCGAAACTTCGCCGTACCTTTGTCGTATACTCAAAAAAAGAAAAACATGCAGAAAATTACTCCGTTTTTACTGTTTGATGGCAATGCCGAAGAAGCATTACAGCTTTATACCTCTGTTTTCAAGGACGAAGCCCGCATCCTGTCCGAGTCCCGTTACGGCCAGCACGGCCCCATGCCTGAAGGTACCCTGATGTCGGCCACCTTCAGCCTGTACGGTCATGAGTACATTGTGTTCAATGGCGGACCCAAAGTAGCTTTCAGCGATGCCATATCCCTGATGGTGCTTTGTGACAGCCAGGCCGAGATAGACAGTTACTGGGACCGTTTGAGCGACGGCGGTAAGGAAATGCCCTGCGGGTGGCTGCGCGACCGTTTCGGGCTTACCTGGCAGATCGTTCCCCGTGGACTGGACAAAATGCTGATGGACCCTAACCCGGCCAAAGCTGGGGCAACTATGCAGGCCATGCTCAAAATGAGCAAAATGGACATGGCAGAATTGCAGAACGCCTATAACAATGCCTGATATTACGGTGAGATAAGACCGCTGAACCCGGGCTTAAAGAAGGCAAGCTGCAGCATAAGGCTCAGCAGGGATACTATGGCCATGCAGCCGATGATCAGGAAGGCGATGCCTTTGCCTTTAAGATCGGGGTGTTTTTCGGGGATCATATCAAAAAGGGTGAACAGGGTTTTGGTGCAGCGCCATGAGAACACACAAAGCAGTCCCAGCGTCAGGACAAGGCCCAGGAAACAGGCCCAGCCGTACCCGTGCGAGATAAGATAGGCGCAGGTAATGGCCGAAGCCCCCGACAATCCCCCGGAAATAAGGGCTGTTTTGGCTTTGAGACCGATAAAGCTGACGGCCACAATGCCGCACGCGATGAGGAAGGAACCGTATATACCCAGGATAGTGGCTGAATGTACTGTGAATAGCATACTATAATTGTAAATTGCGAAGATAAAAATTGTTGCAGCGGAAGAGCAATATGTCCGCATGTATAAATGCAGAACTTACCGGTAAATAATGGCTCCAAAAGATAAACACGCCCCTGAAGCCGTAATGGCCTATATACAAAAACTGCCACCCGCACAGGCGGAACTGGTAGAAAGTGTGCGCCGCGTCATCCTGGATGCGGACGGGCGGGTCGGGGAGCAGGTAAAATGGAATGCCCCGGCTTTTTTTTATACGGGCGAAATGGAAGATTTCGATCCCAGGACCTATAAACGCGATATCGTGGTAATGAACCTGCGACAGAAAGGGCATCTGCTGCTGATCTTCCCTACGGGCGCCGTATTGCAGCATGTCCTGCTCGAAGGCGAGCATACCGATGGACGACGTATGCTGAAGATCAGGGACAAAGCCGACCTGGATGAAAAAAGGGCCGTACTGCAGGAAATAATACGGGCCTGGATCGCCGAGAGCATCGGGAAAAGCTGACCGGGCAGTTCTTTAGTCCTTTTTGATCTTTGAGATGGTCATGCCCTTCGATTTTGAGGGCTTGTCCATGGTCCTGACGGCAAAGGCCACGGATTCGTCCAGCAGCTCTCTTACCTGTGGATTCCGGTAATTTTCCGGTGTTTGCACATCGATATGCCGTATCAGGTTACCGGTACCTGTGAGCAGCCTGTGCGGGTCTTTCAGCAGGGTGCCCCGGTTAAAGCCCAGGTTTACATGCTTTGTGTACACCGGCAGCATGCAGAAGGCATCTGAAAGTTTGTCCGAAACGGAAAACACGGCCGTGAGCGCATGGGTATGATACAGCAGCTCATTGCTTTCGGGGTACAGCTCCAGTATGTAACTGCGCAGATCGCAGAAGAGTTCCTGCACTTCCTGCGGCTTCAGGCTGAGCAGGAAAGCAAAATCGGGATGGATGGGGCGGATGTCTTTCATAATGAGGCAAAAGATACGGATATTTCCCGATCTTTCTTTCAGACCCGCAGCATTCCCCGGAAACCCCTTGCTGCGTAATACGATTCAGCCCCGTTGTGATAGATGAATACCGTATCGTAGCGGCGGTCACCGAAGATCGCTCCGCCCAGTTTGCGGATGGCGGGGGGCGTCAGGAGCCAGCTCGAGGTCTTCAGGTCGAAAGCGCCCAGCTCCTGCAATGCGCGGTATTGTTCGTCCGTTAACAGCTCAATGCCCATTTCGGCGGCCATAGCCATGGCACTGTCTGCCGGTTTGTGCTCCTTGCGGGATGCCAGTGCTGCCTGGTCGTAACACAGGCTTCTGCGGCCTTTGGGACTTTCTGCCGAACAATCGCAGAAGATATATTCGCCCGTTTTTTTGTCGTAGCCGGTAAGGTCCGGTTCACCGCCGGTATCTTCCATCTGCAGCAGAGACCATAGTTTTTCGGGGGACTTTTCCAGGCGGGCCTGCACATCGGTCCATTTTATGCCTTTATGACGCTGCATGTTTTTCTGAAAGCGGGTTTCGAGGATGCCGAGGAGTTCTGTACGTTCTTCGGCCGAAAGGTTCTTTTTACCGGTTTTGCTCATAGGTATCTTGTTTTTATACTGCGGATGACGCCTTAAAGTTAGTGATCGGTGGTATTATCTGCCATGATTTTTTGTGGGGTCTTACGCGCTGCCGGCCTGAAATACCAGGACAGCATCGTAAGCAGCACCAGCAGCAGGGGCGGAAGTAGTTCCGTTAAAGGATCGCCGGCCGCGATATGGGAACATACAGCCCCGGACATCACAAAGAAAAAGCCTGCATAGGCCCATTCTTTCAGCAGGGGAAACGTTGGAACAAGTACGGCGATAACACCCAGTATTTTCCATATGCCGATGATCGTGAGCACGTAGACCGGGTAACCCAGGCGGGTTATCATTTCGGTCTCTCCGGTCGGTCTCAGCAGTTGTACGATGCCGGTGGACAGCATACCGAGCGACAGCCAGAGCGTAGCGATCCAGTAAATGATGGTATTTCTTTTTTTCATAATACGATCCTGTTATATTAACTGTGATACAACTTCCTGCAGGCGGTCATGGGCCATGTTAATGCCGTAGGCAAAGGGCAGCCGCAGTGCCTGGTCACGGTCCCGGGCCGATTTGTATACGATATGTATGTGCAGCTTGCTGCGTCCCTCCGGCAGGGCCTCGAATTCCAGGAATTCCAGTTGTGCCGGGAAGGATGTGTTTTCCATTTCAAAGGTGCGGACGATCCTGCGGTCAGGTATATATTCGTGGATCACACCATGGGCACTGAACAGCAGGTTCCCGTCCGGACCGGATGTTTCGAAACGGTACGCGCCCTGCGGATGGCTTTCCATCTGCAATACGCGTGTGCCCATCCACTGCGCCACGATATCTGCTTCGGTATAGGCGCGGAACAATAATTCCAGCGGCAGATCAAATTCACGTGTGATGTCCAGGTCCTGTGTGCCTTCGGGGGCATGTACTTTAGTCTTTCGTTCCATGATTTATTTTTTGGACGGGTAATTTTTCATAATGGCTTCCAGCTTATCGAAACGCTGGTCCCACATAGCGCGGAAGGGCTCGATAAAATCGGCGATCTCCTTCATTTTCTGCGGGTTCAGGTGATAGTACATTTCGCGGCCGTTCTGTTCCTGGGTAAGCAGCTCGCATTCGGTAAGGATCTGCAGGTGACGGGAAACGGTAGGGCGGGCGGTATCGAAATTGGCCGCTATGGCCCCGGCAGTCATCGATTGAGAGGCCAGCAGTATGAGTATGGCCCTGCGGGTGGGGTCGGCTATGGCCTGGAATACATCGCGTCGTAAATTCATTGCGTAGCTGTTTGGCTACAAATATACGCGTAGTTATTTGGCTACGCAAATTTTTCTGCGTATCTGGACAAGGGAACGCAGAAAATAAGGAAGAGGAGAATATTATGTAAAGTGATAGACCGGGGAAAAGGGGACGTTATTTTGTGCGCATAAAATTGCGGATAAGCGTATGCACTTCGTCGAGGTGCGTTTCCAGGAGCATATGTCCGCCGTCGAGGATATGGACCTGTGCATGGGGCAGATCTCTTTTGTAGCAGTGGGCTTCCTCCAGGCTGAAAAACACATCGTAACGGCCCCATAGTACCAGGGTCGGGGGCCGATGCCTGCGGAAGTATTCCTGGAACACGGAGAACAGCTCCATATGGTTCCTGTAATCGCAGTTCAGCTCAAACTGCATGTCGATATTGCCTGGCCGGCTCATGCGTTCCCAGTCCAGCGTCCATGTTTCAGGGCCTATGCGGGCAAGCAGCTCAGCGGGAAGTCCGTCGGTATATTGCGCTTTGGTACCTTCCGGGCTGAGAAATGCGTATACTTTCCGCTTTTTTTCTTCCGTGGGATGAGTCCAGTAATCCAGGGTCTCATCCCATTGCGGCCCGATGCCTTCCATATAGGTGTTCCCGTTCTGAACGATAAGGCCTTCGATCTTTCCGGGGTGGGCAATACATAAGGGCAGTCCGACGGCACAGCCGTAATCGTGCAGGTACACCCTGAACCTGTGCAGCCCGGTCAGCTCCGTGAAGCGGTTGATGTATGCCGATATATTTCTGAATGTGTACTCAAAACGATCTTTGTCCGGGAAGGCGCTGAACCCGAAGCCGGGATAATCGGGCGCGATAAGATAAAATTCATCTGCAAGCGCCATCATCAGGTCCTTGAACATGACCGATGAAGACGGGAATCCATGCAGGAGCAACAAGGCCGGATTGTCGGGATTCCCGGCCTCGCGGTAGAATATGTCGAGACCGTCTACGGTTATGGTTTTATGAAGAATGGGGCTGCTCATAATTGCTTATTGAAAGGTACGGCGATTGAGGGTTACTTGCAACAAGAGGAATATGATGTAAAATGATTATATGCATATCTTAAGACTAAAAAACACTTTTTTACATTTTTAAGGTGAGATTATGGCTAAATTCGGATATTATCATTTTAGCTATAAATAGTCAAAGTTAATGCCGTAAACTATGGATATAAATAAAGCAATAGAGATAATAGAAGCTCTTGCTTCTGGTTGTTCGCCTATAACTGGAGAGAAGCTTAATGAAAGCGTACTAAATGAACGAGATGTGATTCGAGCGCTTCAAATTGTCATTGACCAACTCAAACAGAAAAACGATTATCTTCAAACCCATACCAGTGTTAGAATTGATAAAGAAGATATTGATGAGGCTATCCGGCTATTTCAGGAATATAACATGGCCCCTACAAGTAGTAGGTTATCAAGTTTTTTTTTAGGGACTCGATCATTTACGGATGATTTTATTAATACCAACAAGCTATACGGAAAATATAAAGGGTTATATCAAAAAGGCCAACTGCTGGACTTCTTTGCTTTCTATCTATTAGATAAAGGATATTCAAAACATGGAAAAAATATAAAAGAGAAAAATAAACCTTGGGAAGAAATTGATTATTTTCAAAAAGAACCATTCAATAATTTATCAGACGAAGCTATAAATCGGTTAAAAGAAAAGATAAATAAATTAGGGGTTGTTAAGACTGAGGGGCTTTCTGAAGAAGTACGAAAAGCAAGAATAAATTATCCAAGAGCCTATGAAGCCTGGACTGACGAGGAAAAAGATATTCTATGGGAGGCTTTACAGGGTACAAACGATTTAGATTTACTATCGAGCTGTTTTCAAAGGGGTGAGAATAGTATTAGGTCTATGGGAATGCGGGTAATTTACGAAAAACAGAAACTGAAGATGACGGACAGTTAAATGACTGGCTGATATTTGATTGATTTCTTTGAATATTGAAATAATAAGATTGGATAACGGGCAAGGTATTTTGGTTTCCAAACTTTTTAATACCCCCTAAATGAATAGTAAAGACCAATGCTATTTTCTTATAATTTACGTTATGTAAAGTAATAAATCCCGGAACCCCAACCCTCAGGCTTCATATCGCATTTCAATAATTCTATTCCGATAAGCTGAGCATTCAGCAAGGAACGTTCCTTTGCATAGACCGCGCGCTCCTCTCCTGAATTCTTCCCGGCAAAAAAAAGCCACCCCGAAGGATGGCCTTAAAATTCCTGTGAATGATCCTTATTTGGAATATTTCATTTCTTTTTCTTCGTCGCCCAGGAATCCGTACAGGTCAGCCAGGGTGCGTTTCAGCTTATCGCTCGGGTTCAGCTCATAGGCCTGTTCCAGTATCACACCGGCTTCTTTGTACAGCGCACTGGCTTTATCCTTCATTTCCTTGTACTTGGCGGTTTCGTTCAGTGGCAATGCATTCATCTCATTGATGATGGGGTTTGCCTCTTCCAGGTATGTACCGGCCAGGTTGTTCATGGCTTCCTGGAATTTCGGGTCCAGTTCCAGCGCTTCGCGGTAGTATTTACGGGCGGTCACATAGTCTTTCTTCTGGTCGTAAATAAAGCCGGCGTTGAACTTCAGGTTACGCAGCATGTCCTTATCGTCCTTGTAGGCCACCATAGCTTCATCCAGGGCCTGTTTGGCACGGTCCATCTGCTTCATGCTGAAGTACAGGTTGAACTCCGACGTAATGAACCCGGCCTCGTTCGGGAACTGTTTGCGGGCATCGGCAATGGTCTTCAGGGCCGCGGCAGTATCGCCCTTGGCCAGGTAGATGTCTGAAATAGCGCTGTACAGCGGTGCATCCGTAAACTTGTACTCGATGATACGCTTACCCAGCTTCAGGGCCATGTCCTGCATTTCGGTCTTCTTGGTATTGTCTTCGGTCTCCTGCCATGCCATATTGGCACTGATGAAGGAATTCACCAGGGCATTCGTGTCCAGCACATTGATACTTTCTTTCAGGTCGAAGGCTTTTTCGAACGATAAAGCGGCCACATCGTACATTTTCTGCTCCGATGCCTTGATACCGGCATTGTAGGCATAAATACCGATGGTGTTCATGATCATGTTCAGCTGGTCTTCTTCGAAGATCTTCGGCTTGCCGGTCTTTTCGTTCACCTCTACGGTGCGCGCTTTTTTCACGGCCGCGATCACTTCATCCAGGGCTGTGGCCTGCAGCGGAACGATCTTGGAACTTTTATTCGTGTCTGATAAAATGGTAAGATATACTTCCACTTTACGTTTCCAGGTTTTGGACTTTCCCGCGGTCTTGGGGTCCTGGGTGGCCATATCGATGGCGGCCTTGGCATCCAGCAGGTTCTTGATGGCCACGTCTACATTACCATTGGCCAGTTCGGAACGGTAAATGTTCATCGACTCATAAGCCTCCAGTACCTTGGTCTCCTGGGCATTGGCCATGGCTAAGCTTCCCAGGGCCAGGGCAAAAAATAATACGATCTTTCTCATTGCGGATTCAATAGTGTTCATTGTTTCAAATTACTTTCAAAATCAAATATACGGCTATACCTTTAACGAAAAACAAACAAAAAAGTCGGCTTATCGGCTTATTCCGCCGGCTCCTCTCCTGTTTCCTCTTCCGATATGCCTTCGTTGTCCGGGTTGCTGAAGCCGTCGGTACTGGCCTGTCCTTCCACCACTTCGTCCTCGGTCATGGTTTCAGGCAGCACTTCCCCGTCGATCGAAACCGCCTGGATCTCATCGTCTTCGTTGATGCCGGCAGGTACCTTGGCAATGGCGGCTATACTGTCGCTGCCCTTCAGGTTGATGAGGCGTACTCCCTGTGTGGCACGACCCATCACGCGCAGCGATTCCAGGCTGAGGCGGATAAGCGTACCTTTTTTGGTAATGATCATCAGGTCCTCGTCCGTGGTCACTTCCAGTATAGATACCAGTTCCCCGGTCTTGTCGGTCACCTTCATGGTCTTAACCCCTTTTCCGCCGCGGTTGGTGATGCGGTAATCCTCCAGGGCCGACTGTTTGCCGTATCCTTTTTCGGATACTACCAGGATATTGTTCTCCGGGTTGTTCACACAGATCATGCCGATCACTTCGTCTTTCTCACTATCGAGCGAGATACCACGCACTCCGGTGGCCATACGGCCCATAGGACGAACCTTGTTCTCGGGGAAACGGATGGCACGACCACTGCGGATGGCAATGATGATCTCACTGTTGTCGTTGGTGAGACGGGCTTCGATGAGTTCATCGCCTTCGCGCACGTTAATGGCATTGATACCATTGCTGCGCGGACGTGAATAGGCTTCCAGCGTGGTCTTTTTGATGGTGCCGCGGCGGGTACACATCACGATATAGTTGTTTTTGAGATAATCTTCGTCCGAAAGCGTTTTTACATTGATGTACGCTTTGATCTTATCATCGCTCTCGATATTGATCATGTTCTGTATCGGGCGGCCCTTGGCGGTCTTGTCCCCTTCGGGGATCTCGAACACGCGCAGCCAGTAGCAGCGTCCCTTTTCGGTGAAGAACAGCATGTAATCGTGTGCGGTGGCAATGATCAGGTGCTCCAGGAAGTCCTCGTCGCGGGTACCGCTGGCACGGCTTCCGGTACCTCCGCGGTTCTGGCGGCGGTATTCGGCAAGCGGGGTACGTTTAACGTATCCTTTGTGCGAGATGGTAATGGCCATAGCCTCGTCGGCGATCAGGTCCTCGATACGCATGTCCTCGCCGCTGTAAACGATCTCAGAGCGGCGTTCGTCGCCGTATTTCTCCTTCACCAGCAGCATTTCCTTCTTGATCTCGGCCATACGCAGGGCTTCGTCGGCCAGCAGTTCCTTGTACCAGTTGATCATTTTCATCAGGTCGTCGTACTCCTCCTTCAGCTTATCGCGCTCCAGGCCGGTAAGGCGCTGCAGGCGCATGTCGAGGATGGCGCGGGCCTGTATCTCCGACAGACTGAAGGTGCTCATGAGGCCTTCGCGGGCAATTTCCGGCGTAGCCGAAGCCCGGATCAGGGCGATCACTTCATCGATATGGTCCAGGGCGATCAGCAGACCTTCCAGGATATGGGCGCGTTTCTCGGCCTGCTCCAGGTCGTATTGGGTACGGCGGATCAGTACTTCGTGACGGTGGTCTACGTAATGCAGGATCAGGTCGCGCAGGTTCAGCATCTGCGGACGTCCTTTCACCAGGGCAATATTGTTCACGCTGAAGGAGGTCTGCAGCGGCGTATGCTTGTACAGGTTGTTCAGTACCACGTTCGGAATGGCGTCACGCTTGAGCTCGTACACCAGGCGCATACCGTGGCGGTCGCTCTCGTCGCGTACATAGACCAGGCCCTCCAGCTTTTTCTCGGCGATGAGGTCATTGGTCTTTTCGCGCATTTCCTCTTTGTTGATCTGGTACGGGATCTCGGTCACGATAATGGCCTCGCGTCCGCCGTCCAGCGTTTCGAAATGGGCTTTGGCGCGCATCACCACGCGTCCGCGGCCTGTCATAAAGGCATCTTTTACGCCTTCATAACCGTATATGATGCCACCGGTCGGAAAATCCGGGGCTTTTATGTACTTCATGAGCTCCTCTACCGTAATCTCGCGGTTGTCGATATAGGCCACGATGCCGTCGATCACTTCGCTGAGGTTGTGCGGGGCCATATTGGTGGCCATACCTACGGCGATACCGGCAGAACCGTTCACCAGCAGGTTCGGGATGGCAGAGGGCAGCACGGTGGGTTCCTCGAGCGAGTCGTCGAAGTTGAGGCGCATGTCCACGGTGTTCTTTTCGATATCGCCGAGCATTTCCTCTGCGATCTTGCGCAGGCGGGCCTCCGTGTAACGCATGGCGGCCGGCGGGTCACCGTCGATGGAACCGAAGTTTCCCTGTCCGTCCACCAGGGGATAACGCAGGCTCCAGTGCTGGGCCATACGCACCATGGTATCGTATACGCTGCTGTCGCCGTGCGGGTGGTATTTACCGAGCACCTCGCCCACGATACGGGCCGATTTCTTGTAGGGTCTGTTACTGAGTACGCCCAGCTCGAGCATACCATACAGTACGCGGCGGTGTACGGGCTTCAGACCGTCCCGTACATCGGGCAAAGCGCGGGAAACGATCACCGACATCGAATAGTCGATGTAGGCCGTCTTCATTTCATCTTCAATGTTGATCGCTATGATGCGACCGTCGTTGTTGTTGTCTTCGGGGAGTACGTTGTCCTCGTTTTCTGCCATTCTCGTTTATTTTATTTCCATTTCTGCGGCGCAGATCACGCCCAAAAAGTCCACGAAAATACAATCTTCTGCCCGCTTTCGGAAATACTTTTTTCAACCATTTGCACAGATTACTGTTAACAAAAACGAACGTACGTTAAAAGCCATTGAAAGATGCGTCGTATTTTTGAATGCGGTTATGACGTTTTGTCAGAAAAACCAGTTTGGTTCAGCTTTTGTTAGTTACGTTATAATTAAGCAAAATTCTTGATGGAATTAGCACTTTTTTCATTTTTATACGTTTATTTACATACAACTATTAACTTCATAAATACAGGCTATGGATGCTAAATTCTCACCCCGGGTTCGGGACGTTCTGACCTACAGTCGCGAAGAGGCCATGCGGCTGGGGCACGACTATATTGGGACCGAACACCTGCTTCTGGGCCTAATTCGCGACGGAGAAGGCGTAGCGATCAAAATACTCACCGGTCTCGGAATACAGCTCAACGAACTGCGTAAGTCCGTCGAGAACTCGATCCGCCCGGGCGCTTCGCGTTCCGTGAACCTTAACAATATTCCCCTGGTAAAACAGGCGGAAAAAGCACTGAAACTCACCTACCTGGAAGCCAAAGTGTTCAACAGTACCATCATCGGTACCGAACACCTGCTGCTCGCCATCCTGAAAGATGAGGACAGCGTGGCCACCAAGATACTGAAAACGTTTAATGTGGACTACAATACCGTGAAAGAAGAATTTGAATATCGTCTGTCCGAGAATAATTTCCGCTCCGAAACTTCGGGTTCGGCCTCGGATGACGAAAACGAGGAAATGTACAGCGCGCCCAAGAAACCGGGCGATCCCAAATCGAAGACCCCCGTACTGGATAATTTCGGCCGCGACCTGAGCCGTATGGCCGAGGAAGGTAAGCTGGACCCGATCATCGGCCGTGAAAAAGAGATCGAGCGTGTATCCCAGATCCTCTCCCGCCGTAAAAAGAACAACCCCATCCTGATCGGGGAACCCGGTGTGGGTAAATCGGCCATTGCCGAAGGCCTGGCCCTGCGCATCGCACAGAAAAAATGCGCCCGCATCCTGTTCGATAAACGCATCGTATCGCTCGACCTCGCTTCCCTGGTGGCCGGTACCAAATACCGCGGCCAGTTCGAAGAACGCATGAAGGCCCTGATGAATGAGCTGGAAAAATCGCCCGACGTGATCCTGTTCATCGACGAGATACACACTATTATCGGTGCCGGCGGCGCCAGCGGTTCGCTGGATGCCAGCAATATGTTCAAACCGGCCCTGGCCCGCGGCGAGATACAGTGCATCGGTGCCACCACCCTCGACGAGTACCGCCAGTACATCGAGAAGGACGGCGCCCTGGACCGCCGTTTCCAGAAAGTGATGGTGGAACCGACCAGCGAGGATGAAACCCTGCAGATCCTGCAGAACATCCGCGAGAAATACGAAAGCCATCACAACGTAAATTATACCGATGCCGCACTGAAAGCCTGCGTAATGCTTACCTCGCGTTACATTACCGACCGCTTCCTGCCCGATAAGGCCATCGATGCCCTGGACGAGGCCGGAGCCCGCGTGCATATCACCAATATTAAAGTGCCGGCCGCCATTGTAGATCTTGAAAAACGCATCGAGGAAGTGCGCGAGGAAAAGAACAAGGCCGTGCGTAATACCCGTTACGAAGAGGCCGCCCGCCTGCGCGACAAGGAACGTCTCATTTCCGAAGAGCTGGAAAAAGAAAAGCGCAAATGGGAAGAAGAGACCAAAGCGCACCGGGAGACCGTTACCGAAGACAATGTGGCCGAAGTAGTGGCCATGATGACCGGTATCCCCGTGAACAAGGTGGCCCAGAGCGAGCTGAACAAGCTGGCCAAAATGTACGACATGATCAAGGAAAAAGTGATCGGCCAGGACGAAGCCGTACGCAAGGTGGTAAAATCCATCCAGCGTAACCGCGCCGGGCTGAAAGACCCGAACAAACCGATCGGTTCCTTTATCTTCCTTGGTCCTACCGGTGTGGGTAAGACCCAGCTGGCCAAAGTGATCGCCAAATACATGTTCGACAGCGAAGATGCCCTGGTGCGCATAGATATGAGCGAATACATGGAGAAATTCTCGGTATCGCGCCTCATCGGGGCACCTCCGGGATACGTGGGTTATGAAGAAGGCGGACAGCTTACCGAGAAGGTACGCCGCAAGCCTTACAGCGTGGTACTGCTCGACGAGATCGAGAAAGCCCACCCCGATGTGTTCAACCTGCTGCTGCAGTGCCTGGACGACGGTCACATGACCGATAGCCTGGGCCGTAAGGTAGACTTTAAGAACACGGTAGTGATCATGACCTCGAACATCGGTTCCCGTGAGCTGAAAGACTTCGGTCAGGGTGTGGGTTTCCGCACTACGGCCAAGGAAACACAGGCCATGCAGCATAACTCCGGCGTGATACAGGGCGCCCTGAAACGTGCCTTTGCCCCGGAATTCCTGAACCGTGTGGACGATATCATCATGTTCAACAGCCTGAGCAAGGAAGATATCTTCAAGATCATCGACGTGGAAATGGAAGGCTTTATCAAGCGCCTGGAGCAGAACGGCTACAAGCTCAAGATCAACAAGGAGGCCAAGGATTACATCGCCGACAAGGGTTACGACAGCAATTTCGGTGCCCGTCCGCTGAAACGCGCCATCCAGAAATACCTGGAAGATCCCCTGGCCGAAGAGATCGTGAACGCCAACCTGGAACAGGGCGATACCATTACCGTATCGTTCGACAAGGCCAAGGAAGAGCTCAAGCTGAAGATCGGCAAGTCCAAAGGCAAAAAAGAGACCGAAGAAGAGACCGAAGCATAAGGAATTTTCTTTAAAATATACACGTAAAGCCTCGCTTACAGCGGGGCTTTTTTGGTTGCATTCCCCTGCTTTTTCATGCCGTTTATACAACAGGTATTGCCGGATATATACTTCTTTACGCAGGACCCCGACTGATGTGTTATGTTTGACATATACACACAACTATATACGATATGAAACAGATCTTACAAATTGTACAAATGGCCTGCGGTATGCTTTTTTTGCATGGCAGCATTGCCGGACAGATCATGATCTCGGGCCAAAACAGCCTTGGAGGATCGCAGGACGAAGAGTCTGGCAGTGCGTCCCTCTATCCTGCGGCAGATGGAAATTACTGGTTGGGAATGCTATCAGCTTCTCCTGTATCCGGCAATAAAACAGATGGACTTTACGGCGTAACAGATGCCTGGATCACAAAAATAACACCCGATGGTACACTGCTCTGGCAAAAAACATATGGAGGTACAGAGAGCGACTACAGTATCTCTGTATTGGAACATGCCGGCGCAGCGTATTTCGGAATAAGCAGTGTATCGGCTGTTTCAGGAAATAAAACGGTGCCGCGTTATGGCAACAGTCTTGCTACGTATAGTGATTTCTGGATTGTAAAAGCAACACCTGATGGCGACGAAATATGGCAAAAACTCTATGGTACGGTCATGCCGGACATACTAAAACAAATGATGGCGCTGCCCAACGGGAATATACTGCTTGGAGGTACAAGCATCGGAGGAATATCCATAGATAAAAGCGAAGCTTCCAGGGGCGTAAACGATATATGGTGTTTGGTTATAGATACAGCCGGTAATAAAATATGGGATAAAACCATTGGCGCTAATAATAATGAATATTTAGAATTTATGGCATTCTGCAGCGATGGTATTATTTTGGGCGCAAAGACCCAATCCGGCATTTCGGGTGATAAACAAACCCCATATTATGGAGGCGGGAGTGATGCCTGGATCATTAAGCTGGGTTTCGACGGTAGTTTGTTATGGGAACAAACCTTAGGCGGAACAAATCATGACCTGCTGATTTCCCTTTCTGTTGCGGATGATCGGATCTACTGTGTCGGCACGAGTTTGTCTGCCCCCGGCGGTAACCTGGATATAGAGAATAAAGGTGCATTGGACGGCTGGATCGCCGAACTTGATGTAAATAACGGGGCCGTAATACGTACAAAAAGCTTTGGCGGTAGCTCCTTTGACTACTTCAGTTATGTGGAAAAACTCTATGATGACCGGGTTCTGATTATGGGTACTTCAAAATCGGGAATAGATGGCGATAAAACGCTTCCTTCTATCGGTGAAGAAGACATATGGATATTACTGTTGAATGAACAGTGGGAAATAATAGAGCAGTATGTAATTGGAGGTACGGATACAGACTTTGCTATAAATACCTGCAAGAACAATGACGGATCGCATACATTGGTGGCAAATGGCAGATCACCTGTTGGTGCTGATAAGACAACACCAGCGTACGGTGGTAAGGATACTTGGGTTATGCGTTTGCAACATAGTCTCGGAAACGGAGAAATGTCCGGTCCGGTCGTTATGCTATACCCTAACCCGGCAACAGATGTCTGTAATATGGTATTGCCCGCGAATGCTGTATACGAAAAACTACGCATTGTGAACGCTTCCGGCCAGACCGTGTACGAAACCAGCCTGAACCAGGCCGAAGGCAGCACCTACACGCTGAATACCGCCTCCTGGGCGCCGGGTGCCTACTTCATTGATCTGCAGAATAAAAAAGGCCTGTCATTACGCAGCACCCTGCTGAAGAAATAGAACACGCATCACGATCACATAAAAGCCTTCCCCCGGGGAGGCTTTTATTCCCTTGCTCATTACCCTTCACTCCTGGCTCCTGGCTCCTGGCTCCTGGCTCCTGGCTCCTGGCTCCTGGCTCCTGGCTCCTGGCTCCTGGCTCCTGGCTCCTGGCTCCTGGCTCCTGGCTCCTGGCTCCTGGCTCCTGGCTCC
>Ga0182743_1000269_pt1 | contig 74664 bp, 67 predicted proteins | sample eDN3rd30CKraftOP_FD_128522 | JGI IMG/M metagenome (GOLD analysis project Ga0182743, IMG submission 128522) | Enriched Organic Plus compost microbial communities from Emeryville, California, USA - eDNA 3rd pass 30_C Kraft OP (version 2) (version 2) ... | reverse complement strand
CCGGCGAGTCCATAACCGCGAGGGTGGAGAGATCGTAGATCGCCAGATAACGCGGAGCCGGGCCGACCGAACCGTAGCGCAGCCCGGTCTCGATCCCGGGCACGGCAAGCCGTTCGGGGATATGCTCGGTGTCGTACCAGGCATTGAATTCCTCGTCGAAGGCCGACGGAGGGTTCATCAGCACCAGCAGGCAGGCTTTGCGCGTCATCCCTGGGTGTTTCCTTGTGGCATGGGCACGGCGGGAAGCGGCGTCAGGAAATCCAGCACGCGGCGGGCGAAGCGCTCCGGCCGCTGGTAGGGAAGGAAGTGCGCGCCGTCTTCGTCCAGTTCCAGCCGCGCGCCGGGAGGAAGCAGGGAGCGGACCTCATCGGCGAGCGCGGGCGGCAGCAGCAGGTCATGCCGCGCGGGTACCAGCAGGACGGGGCAGCGCACCTTCGGCATGTCCCCGCGCGCATCCGCGGTGGCGAAGCTTTCGACCGCGTCGGCATAGGCCATCGGGTCCTGCGCGGCGAACGCGGCGTAGTAGGCATCGTAGCGTGTGTCGCGTGGCTGTTCGGCGAAAGCGCGGTCGAGTGCTTCGGGCAGGATCGCCGCGATCCCTTCGGCGCGCACGGTCCTGGCACGGGCGTGCAGCATCTCCCGCGCAGCGGGGACGCTGTAGGCCGTGGGGTTGGCCATCACCAGGGCTGCGGTGTGGTCCGGATACCGCGCCGCGTAGGTCGCGGCGACCATGGCGCCGACGGCGCAGCCCACCGGCACGACGCGATCGATGCCGAGCGAGGTGCGCAATGCCTCAAGCTCTGCGGCATGGTCCGCGAGCGTCGGCAACGTGCCGGTCCCGGGCGAATGGCCTGCCCCGCGCAGATCCACGGCGAGGCACGCCACACGTGGCGTCCATGCCGGCAGGCACGCATCCCAGAACCGATGATCCGCGCCGAGGGGATGGATCAGCAGCAGCGCCGGCCCGCGGCCGGACGCGGCGGGATGCAGCACGTGATGCAGCAGCCCGGTCATGATACGCGGGCGCGCAGGAAGCCGCACACCGCGTCCGCATAGGCGTCCCCGGCTTCGATCTGCATCATGTGCGGCGCGCCCGGCAGCACGGTGAACCGGGCGCCCCGGATGGCCCGGGCGATCGTTGATTCGGTGACCGAGGGCGGCGTGGCGGCATCGCGTTCGCCGGCGATCACAAGCGTTGGCGCGGTAACGCCGCCGAGCGATGGTGTGGCCGACAAGCCGGCGATGGCGTGCCATCCGGCCGACCAGCCCGCCACGTCCATGGCCAGCAGTGCGCGCTTCACACGTTCCACCGCCGGGTCGGCGTGGAAGTCCGGCGTGAACCAGCGTTCGATCGTGGCGTCGATGACCGCTTCCATGCCGCCGCGTTCGGCGACAAGGCCGCGTTCGCGCAACACGGGCCGCACGGCCTCCGGGAAATCGCCGCCGCAGCCGCAGGGCACCAGCGCGGAGACGAGGGAAGGATGCCGGATCGCAAGCACCTGCGCGATCATGCCGCCGAAGGACAGGCCGACCACGGCGGCGGGGCCGCCGGCTTCGGTGATGGCGGCTGCCACATCATCGGCATAGGCCTCGATCGGCCGCGGCCGTGCCACGGCGGGGGAGCGCCCATGCCCGGCGAGGTCGAGGCGAAGCACACGCCGCCCGGCCTGGACCAGTCGCGCCGGCAGCCCGCCCCAAAACGTGCCGTCCAAGCCGACCGGATGCAGCAGCACCACGAGCGGCCCGGCCCCTTCGGCCAGGCCATGCAGGCGCAGGTCGGTCATCGTATCCAACCGATCGCAATGAGGGGGGAAGGCAGGAGTCTTACGGACATTCCCATTGTGTCGACACATTTCCCATCGGCTTTCATGGTGTCAAGCGAATGGGCGGATCGACGGCTGGCAGTGAATCACCTAGCCTCGCTGTATGTCGACACCTATCGCCGTGCGTGGCGATGAGGAATTCGAGTCGAGGGAGAACGCCTTGAGTCAGACCCCGCAAGCCGCGGCACCCGTAAGCCATCCCGCCGTCCGTCCCGCCTGGCTGGCGCGGAACCCGGAACCGGCGCTGGAGCCCGATCTGCCGATCGTGGATGCCCACCATCATCTCTGGGACAAGGAGGGCAACACCTATCTGCTCGACGACTTCCTGGAAGATGCCGGTGGCGGGCACAACATCCGCGCCAGCGTGTTCCTGGAATGCGGCCAGGCCTATCGCACCGGCGGCGACCCGGCCTTCGCGCCGGTGGGGGAAGTCGCATTCGTGGCCGAGGCGGCGGGCCGTGCCGCGGCTGCGGGCGGAACGCGTGTGGCGGATGCGATCGTCGGCTTCGCGGACCTGCGTGCCGGGGGCGCGGTGCGCAAGGTGCTTGAGGCGGAGATCGAGGCCGGTGGCGGACGGTTCCGCGGCATCAGGCAGATCACCGCGTGGCACCCTGATCCCACGGCGCGCGGCTCCTCGGCCAATCCTCCGCCGGGCGTTCTGCTCGATGCCGGTTTCCGGGAGGGCTTCGCCACGCTGGCCCCGCTCGGGCTGCGTTTCGATGCGTGGATGTACCACACGCAACTCGCCGAATTGCGCGATCTGGCGGATGCGTTCCCGGATACGCAGATCGTGCTGAACCATGTCGGCGGTGCGTTGGGCATCGGTCCCTATACGACGCGTTCCCGGCATGTGTTCGCCGCGTGGTCGGCCGCGATCCGCGAGTTGTCCCACTGTCCGAACCTGTATGTGAAGCTTGGCGGTCTCGGCATGCGTCTGTTCGGCTTCGGCTTCCATGAAGGTGCCGAGCCGCCGACCTCTGAACGTCTCGCCACCGCCTGGAAGCCCTACATCGACGCCTGCGTGGAAGCGTTCGGCGCGGATCGCTGCATGTTCGAGAGCAACTTTCCCGTGGACAAGGCGAGCTGCGGCTACGTGGCGCTGTGGAACGCCTTCAAGCGCATCAGCGCGGGCTGGACTCCGGACGAACGCGCGGCCGCCTTCCATGGCACCGCGACGCGCTTTTATGCATTGGGTGAGGGTATCTGACCATGGCGCGTCTTCCCGCCTATACGCGCGAGCAGTTGCCTGACGCGCACAAGGATGTGCTGGCGCGCGACATCATGCTGCATCGCGTGCTGGCCAACAGCCCGGGCGCCGCGCGGGCCTTCAGCTGCCTTGGCATGTATATCCGCCATGCCAGCAGGCTCGATCCACGGTTGCGCGAGCTTGCGATCCTTCAGATCGGCTGGCTGGCGCGCAGCCCTTACGAATGGTCGCATCACGTCAAGATCGGCAAGGGGTTCGGCGTCAGCGATGCCGATATCGCCGCGATCGCGGTCGAGACGGACGGCAAGGACAGCGGGCTGGAACCGCTGGCGCGTCTGGTCCTGAAGGGCGCGCGGGAGATGTGGGCCGGGCCGGGCATGTCGGAGGCGACCTTCGATGCGTTGCGGGCGCATTTCGACAACGAGTGCTTGACCGACCTGACCGTGGTGATCGCCTTCTACTGCGGCGTGGTGCGCGTGCTGGCCACGCTGGAGGTGGACGTGGAGCCGGACTACGCGCCTTACCTCGAACAATTCCCGCTGCCGCGATGAGTGCCGCGCTCGACACCGCCGGCATGCTGCGGCCGCCGCCGGGAACGCGGCTGCTTGTGACCGGCGGCGCGCAGGGGATCGGCCGGGCCGTGGCCGATGCCTTCCATGAATGCGGCGCGCGCGTCTGCGTGCTGGATACCGGCCCGGTGCCCGATGCCCCATCCGACTGGATCACGGTACGCGGCAGCGTCACCGTGGCCGCGGAGGTCGAGGCTGCCTTCGCGCGGATGGACGCGGCCTGGGGCGGGGTGGACGTGGCGCATGCCAATGCCGGCATCTCCGCCAACAAGCCGACGCTGGAAGTGACCGAGGAGGAGTGGCGCCGCGCCATCGACGTGAACCTGACCGGCGCTTTCCTCACCGCGCAGGCGGCCGGGCGGCGCATGGTGGCGCAGGGTTCCGGCCTGCTGATCTTCACCGCCAGCCTCTATCACGGCGTGGGCGGGGCAGAGCGCGCGGCCTATTGCGGCAGCAAGGGCGGTGTCGCGAACCTGGCCCGGACGCTCGCCTGCGAATGGGCGGAACACGGCGTGCGGGTGAATGCGCTGGCACCCGGCTATGTCGAGACGGCACTGATCGCCGACCTGGTCTCGCGCGGGCGGCTGGATGCGAACGCGCTGGCGCGGCGTTCGCCCCAGCGGCGGCTCGTGCAGCCGCGCGAGGTGGCGATGATGGCGCTGTTCCTCGCATCGCCCGCAGCCTCCAGCGTCAACGGCGCGGTGCTGGCCGTGGATGGCGGCTGGACGGCGAACGGGGCGCCCTGACCGCGGCTGCCGGAGGGCGCGGCATGCGCGCCCCGGCCGGGCGGGCCTTGACGGGTAGAATGCATTCTGCACAATCCATCCCAAGAGGAACGCCAAGACGCATGAACCCGGATTTCCAGATCCTGGATCACCGCCGCTTCCGCCCGCTGGTGGTCGGTAACGCCCAGGTCGAACGCCTGCACACCGGCATGCGCTGGGCCGAAGGGCCTGTCTGGTTCCCCGACATGCAGGCGCTGCTGTGGAGCGATATCCCGAACGACCGCATTCTGCGCTGGGTTGATGGCGGCGGCGTCAGCGTGTTCCGCACCCCATCCGGTAACGCCAACGGCAATACCCGCGACCGCCAGGGGCGTCTGATCACCTGCGAAAGCGGGGAGCGGCGGATCACGCGCACCGAACTCGATGGCAGCATCACCGTGCTGGCCGACCGGTTCGAAGGCAAGCGCTTCAATTCGCCGAACGATGTCGTCGTCCGCTCTGACGGCACGATCTGGTTCAGCGATCCGGACTACGCGATCCTCAGCGATTTCACCGGCGTGAAGGGCGAAAGCGAGATAGGCCGCAATCTGGTCTTCCGGCTCGATCCGCGCGATGGGTCGCTCGCTATCGCCGCGGACGGGTTCGTGAAGCCGAACGGCCTCGCCTTCTCGCCGGACGAACGCATCCTCTATGTCGCCGATTCGGGCGGATCGCATGTCGAAGGCGGACCGCATCACATCATGGCCTTCGATGTGGCCGAGGATGGGCGGACCTCCAATCCACGCATCTTCGCCGAGATCTCGCCGGGTATCCCCGATGGATTCCGCCTTGATGAGGACGGCAATATCTGGACCAGCGCTGCGGACGGCGTGCACTGCATCGCCCCGGACGGCGCGTTGATCGGCAAGATCCTCGTGCCGGAAGTGGTGGCCAACGTCACCTTCGGCGGACGCCGGCGCAGCCGTCTGTTCATCGCGGCCTTCACATCGCTCTACGCCGTCTATGTCGGCGTGCGCGGAGCGGAAAAGCCATGACCAAGACCGAAGCATCCCCTCCGTCCGTGGTCGAGCGGCCGTACGACGATGTGCGCGTCATCGACCTTACGCACCATCTCGGCGCCTACGCCACACGCCTCTTCGCCGATCTGGGCGCCGAGGTGATCCGTGTGGAACCGCCGGCGGGGCGCGCCGATCGCGGCGCGCCGGCCGTCCCCGGTCTGGGCGGCGATGTCCCGTTCGTATTCCTCAACGCCAACAAGCGCAGCGTCGGCCTCGATCTCACGGGAGCGGCGGGGCGGGGCGTATTGGCCGATCTCGTCGCCACCGCGCAGATCGTTGTGCTGGAGGCGGAAGAACGGGCGCTGCTGCCGCTGGTCCTGTCCGTGCCCGGCGCGCGGGTGGTGACGGTTGTGTCCCATTTCGGCCTCGACGGCCCATATGCGGACTATGCCGGCTCCGACCTCGTGACCCAGTCGCTTGGGGGTATCACCTGGATGTCCGGCCTGCCGGGCCAGCCGCCGCTGCGTATCGCCGGCGGCCAGGCGGGATTTGTCACGTCGCTTTACACGGCCGCCGCGACCGCGCTCGCCCTCTATGATGTCGAGGTCAATGGCGGCGGGTCACACGTGATCGACGTGTCGGCACAGGAGTGCATCGCGCATTCGCTGCAGAACGCGCTGCAGGTCTGGGACCTGGAGCGCCGCATCTCGATCCGCGGGGGCGAAGGCACGCGCGATGCCACCGAACAGGTCCTGGCCTGCGCGGACGGTTACATCTTCCTCGCCTGCGGACTGCCGCTGCCCATGTCCTGGAAGGCGCTGGTGGCGTGGTTCCAGGAGGAGGGCCATCCCGGCGGCAAGCGGCTGGCCGAACCGGACTGGGCCGATCGCGTCAAGCGCACCACGCGCGCGATGCGCGACGAGTTCCGCGCCATGTTCGAATCCTTCGCCGCGAAGCGGACCAAGGCGGAGCTGCGGGCGGAGGCGCTGAAGCGGCGGATCATCCTCGCACCGGTCAGTTCCATCTCCGACCTGCCCCACGACCCGCAGCTCATCTTCCGGCGCTACTTCCACGACCTGCCGCATCCGGCCGCAGGGCGCGGCCTGCGCTTTCCAGGCGCCCCCTATCGCCTGTCGGAGCCGGTCTGGCGAATCGACCGGCCGGCACCGCTGCCGGGCGAGGACACGGATCTGGTGCTGCGCGCCGCGCCGCGGGCTGCCGCGGCAGGAGGTGGCGCGCGATGAAGGCGCACTACCTGAAGGGTATCCGCTTCGCCGACTTCACCTGGGCCGGCGCGGGGTCGTTCTCGACCAAGATCTTCGCCGATTACGGCGCGGAGGTGATCAAGATCGAGAGCACCACGCGCGTCGATCCCGTGCGTGCTGGCGGGCCATTCAAGGATGGCATCGCCGGGCTGAACCGCAGCGGCTACTTCGCCTCCCGCAACACCGGCAAGCGAAGCATTGCGCTCAACCTCAAATCGGAGGAAGCGCGTGAGGCCGTGCGGGAACTGATCCGCAAGTCGGACGTGGTCAGCAACAACTTCGGCCCCGGCGCGATGGACCGCCTCGGCTTCGGGTATGAGGCGGTGCGGGCGATCAAGCCCGACATCATCTATCTGTCCATGCCGATGTACGGAGAGGACGGGCCGCTGTCCGGCATGCTGGGCCTCGGCATGACGATCAGCGCCGTGACCGGGCTGATGTCCCTGACCGGGTATCACGATGGCCCGCCGCTCGGCCCCGGCACGCACTACCCGGACCATGCCGCGAATCCCTATCACGCTGCCTTCGCGGTGATCGCAGCGCTGCGCCATCGGCGCCGGACCGGCCGCGGGATGAAGATAGACCTCGCGCAGGTCGAATCGACGATCAACATCGTTGGCCCCGCCGTCGTCGAACAGGCTTTGACGGGTCAGGAACCGGTGCGCACCGGCAACCGCTCGCCGCATCATGCGCCGCACAACGTCTTCCGCTGCAAGGGCGAGGATCGGTGGTGCGCGGTCGCGGTGCTGACCGATGCGCAGTGGCGCGCACTCGCGGATGTGATCGGCGCGGCGGGTCTCGCCGGCGATCCCGGCCTCGCCACCGCCGCCGGGCGGCTCGCGCGTGTCGATGAGGTGGAGGCGGCGGTCGCGCGCTGGATGGCGGACCGCGATGCCGAGGCGGCGATGGCGGCGCTGCAGCGCGCGGGCGTGCCCGCCGGCGTGGTGGCCGATCCGCAGACGCTGATGGAACGTGACCCGCAGCTTCGCCATCGCGGTTACTGGCAGCACCTGGATCATCCCGAGCTCGGCGTGGCGACCTATACGTCGCCGCCCTATCGTCTGGATGGGGAGCGGGTGGAGCTGGAGCGCCCGCCACTCATCGGTGAACACACCGATGCCGTGCTCGGTGGCATCCTTGGCTATGATGCGGCGCGCATCGCTGCCCTGCGGAAGTCCGGCGCGATCGAGGCCTGAAGACGTCGCTGCCTTCCGCGTGGCGGCTGGCGGCCAGCACACCGGCGCCCGGGATCAAGCCCGGGTGCTTCGAGGAGGGAATGGGGTGGAAGTGGTCCAGACACCGGACGTGCACGGCGGAGGATGTCCGTGAGCGACGTCCAGATTCTCGTCGAGAACGTGCTGAACGCGCTGACGGCGGGCGTGCTGATCGGCTGTATCTACGGCCTGATGTGCGTCGGCCTCGGCCTCATCTTCGGCATCATGCGCGTGGTGAACTTCGCCCAGGGCGATTTCCTCATGCTGGGCATGTATGCCGCCTATTATCTGTTCGCGGGCTGGGGGCTGCTTTCCTTCCTCGGCCCATATGCCGGGCCGTTCCTGTCGGCGGTCATCGCGGGGCCGCTGGTCTTCGCGGGTGGCGTCCTGGTGCACCGCTACATCATCTCGCGGGTCTCCGGTCTGCGCACGGCGGCCAGTCTAGATGAAGGGCATTTCGGCCAGCTCATCGTCACGCTGGGCATCTCGCTGATCCTGCAGAACGGCGGGCTGATCCTGTTTGGGTCCAGCCCGCGCACGGTGCGCACGCCGCTTTCCTCCTCGGCGTGGACATTGGATGTGCCGGGCGTCGATGCGCTGATCTTCCTGAATCAGGCGCGGCTGGTCTCGGCGCTGATCGCGGTTGCGGTCGCCGTGGCGCTGTATTTCATGCTCGAACGCACGCGGCTTGGCCGGTCGCTGCGGGCCGCCGCCGACAATCCCACGGCCGCCACCTATGCGGGGGTGGACGTGGACCGGGCGCACCGCATCGCCTTTGGCATGGGTGTGGGCATCACCGCGGTCGCCGGCGGGTTGATCGCGACCTTCCTCTCCTATTCGCCCTTCGTCGGACTGGACTTCGTCATCATCATGTATGCAGGCGTCGTGCTCGGTGGCATGGGCTCCATCCTGGGCGCCTTCTGGGGCGGCCTGACGGTGGGCTTCGTGCAGCAATTCTCCGCCCTGTTCCTGCCGCCGCAGTTGCAGAACTCGGCGATCTTCGTGGTGTTCCTGCTGATCCTGATTCTCAGGCCGCAGGGCTTCTTCGGCCGGTCGGCGGAACGCGCATGAGACCCGGTGCTTCCCTCCGGCTACGGCGGCATGGCCTGATCCTGGTCGCGCTGCTGATCGTCTATGCCGCGCTCAGCGCCGTGGTCACCAACAGCTACTACCAGCTGATGCTGACCCTGGTGCCGATCTGGGCGGTGCTGGGCCTGTCGTGGAACGTCTTCTCCGGCTATGTCGGCCTGATCTCGTTCGGCCATGCCGCGTTCTTCGGAATTGGCGCCTATACGGTGGCGCTGCTCCAGATCAATCTGGGCATCACGCCCTGGATCGGCATCCCGGTCGGCATCGTGGTCGCGGGGCTGGCCGCGTTGCTGATCGGCCTGCCGACCTTCCGCCTGCGTGGCCACTACTTCGCGCTGGCGATGCTCGCCTATCCGCTGCTGATGGCCTACCTGCTGCAGTATCTGCAGTACCACGAGGTCACGCTGCCGATGGAGCGGGAGGCACCGACCTACTGGCTGCAGTTCTCCGATCCTCGGATGTACACGCTGCTCGCGCTCGTGCTGCTCGCGATCGCGATGGCGATCAGCATGGTGATGGAGAATTCGCGCTTCGGCCTGTCGCTGATGGCGATCCGCCAGAACGAACTGGCCGCGGAAGCCGCGGGGATCAACGCGCGGCGGTGGAAGACCTATGCGCTGATGCTGAGCGGCGCCATGGCCGGCGCGGCCGGTGGCCTCTATGCCTGCGTGCTGCTGGTGGTCACGCCTGAGGCGGTCCTGGGCATGCTTGTTTCGGCCCAGGCGCTGGTGGTGGCCCTGTTCGGCGGCGTTGGCACCTATTGGGGGCCGCTGATCGGCGCGGCCATCCTGATCCCGCTGTCCGAAACCCTGCACGCGGAACTGGGTGAGATCGTCCCGGGCATCCAGGGCGTGGTCTATGGCGCGGCGATCGTCCTGATCATGCTGCTGGCGCCGGAAGGACTGTTCTGGACACTGCGCGACCGCTGGGGCCGTCGCGCCCAGCCGACGGGTGCGGCGATGGCTGCCCCGGTCGCGGCCGCTCCGGCGTCCCCGCAGCCGCCTGCTGCCAAGCCATCATCGGGACGCGTGCTGCTGGAGGTGCGCGGACTGTCCAAGTCCTTCGGCGGGCTGAAGGCGGTGGACGAGGTCAGCTTCTCGGTCCCCGAGGGCAGCATCCTCGGCATCATCGGCCCCAACGGCGCGGGCAAGACGACGATGTTCAATGTCGTCAACGGCGTGCTGCGTGCCGACCGTGGTGAGGCGCGGCTCGACGGCCAGAACATGGTCGGCCGGAAGCTGCACGAGATCTGCCACATGGGGATCGGCCGCACCTTCCAGGTGGTTCGCAGCTTCCCGCGCCTGCCGCTGCTCGACAACGTGCTGGTGGGTGCCTACGGGGCGGGTCTTACCGACGATGCGGCGGTGACCGCGGCGCGGGATGCGATGGCGCGCACGGGCCTTACGCATCTGGCCGACGTGCCGGCCGGTGGTCTCACCAACAAGGAACTGCGCCTGATGGAGCTGGCGCGCGCGCTCGCCGGCCAGCCACGGCTGCTGTTGCTGGACGAGACGCTCGCCGGGCTGGGGCGCGAGGAATGCGACGCCGTGCTCGACGTCCTCAACGGGTTGCGGGCCGAAGGCATGACCATTGTCATCATTGAGCACACGATGCACGCCATGCTCCGTGTCGCCGACGAATTGCTGGTGATCGATCGCGGTCGCGTCCTCGCCCATGGCGACCCGCGTACGATTGTGGAGGACCCCAAGGTGATCGAGGCGTATCTCGGCCGCAAATGGCTGAAGCAGCAGGCGGCCTAGGCAGATGCTCGAGGTAGAAGGCCTCTCCGTCTCCTATGGCGGGCTGCATGCGCTGACCGATGTGTCGCTTTCGGTTGGTGAAGGCCAGTTCGTCACCGTCGTCGGACCGAACGGCGCGGGCAAGTCCACGCTGTTCAAGACGATCAGCGGCGTGGTCGCGCCGCAGGCCGGCGCCATCCGCTTCCAGGGACAGGATCTGCTCGCGATGCCGCCCGCCGTGCGCGCGCATCTGGGCATCGCCCATGTCCCGGAGGGGCGCCAGGTCTTCAAGGCGATGACCGTGCGCGAGAACCTGGAGATGGGGGCCTATCCCGAAGCCGGGGCAAAGGCCTTCGCGCACACGCTGGAGCGCATCCACACCCTGTTCCCGATCCTGGCCGAACGCGCCGGGCAACTGGCCGGCACGCTGTCGGGCGGCGAGCAGCAGATGCTCGCAATCGGCCGCGGCCTCGCCTCCGCGCCCAAGCTGCTGATGCTGGACGAACCGTCGATGGGCCTGGCGCCTGCCATCGCCGACATGATCTTCGAGCGCGTCTCGCAGATCCATCGCGAGGACGGGCTGACCATCCTGCTGGTCGAACAGCGCGTCGCCGAAGCGCTGGAGCTGTGCGACCGGGGCTACGTGCTGGAGACCGGCCGCATCGTGCTGGACGGTCCTTACGAAACCCTCGCCGGGGATGACCGGGTGCGCCGGTCCTATCTCGGGCTGGGTGACGCCTAAGACGATACCGATGACGGATAAGGGGAGAAGCGGACAATGACTGACAAGATTCGGAAGCCGGCGACCGTGCCGGCGATGCCGCGGCGCGCCGCGCTTGCACTGGGCCTGGGCGCCGGCGCCATGGCGTTCGGCCCGCAGCCAACGCGCGCCGAGGGCGCGCAGACCCTGCGGATCGCGCTACTCGCGCCGCTGTCCGGCCCGTGGGCGCGGCAGGGGCAGCTGAAGCGCCTTGGTGCAGAGATGGCGGTCGATGAGATCAACCAGTCCGGCGGCATCCGTGCACTGGGCGGGGCCAAGCTGGAACTGGTGGTGTTCGATGCCGGCGACACCGCGGAGAAGGCGAAGAACGCTGCCCAGCGCATGGTGGCGCAGTATCCCGATCTGATCTCGGGCACCGGCGCGTGGCTCAGCAGCTTCACCCTGGCGGTCACCGAGGTGACGGAGCGGGCGGAGATCCCGTGGTTCACCCTGTCCTATTCGGATGCGATCACCGATCGCGGCTTCCGCTACATCTTCCAGATGGCGCCGACCGCCGACGAACAATCCTCCAAGGCGCTGCCGACCATCCTTGACCTCGCCGAGCGCAGCACCGGCAAGCGGCCGACCACGATCGGCCTGATCTCCGGCAACGATGCCTCCGGCGTCAGCTTCATGAAGCCGATCCGGGCGACGGAGCTGGCCAAGCATCATCTGCGCGCGGTGGTGGACGAGGTCTACACGCCGCCCATGTCGGACGCGACCTCCATCGTGCAGCGCGTGCGCGGCGCCCGGCCGGAATTCCTGCTCAGCATCACCTCCAACGTGCCGGATACCAAGCTGCTGCTCGACAAGTTCGCCGAGTACCGCCTGGGCGGTGACCGGCTGCCGAAGGTCGGCAACGGCGGCAACATGGGTGCGCCGGAACTGGGCGAGGTGGTCGGCAAGGACATTATCCAGGGGATGATGGGCATTGTCGCCAACTGGGGCGGCAAGGGGCAGGAGGAACTGTCCAAGCGCTTCATCGAGCGCACCGGCGAACCCTGGCTGAACCAGGATTCGATCATGACCTACACGGACGTCATGATCATGCGTGAGGCGCTGGAACGTGCGGGTGTGGCCGACCGCCGCAAGGTGGCGGAACAGATCCGGGCCTTCGATCTCACCGACGGCGTCGCCAAGCTGTCGCCCGGCGGACGGTTGAAGTTCGACGAGAAGGGGCGCCGCGTGGGCGCGGAGCTGGTGATCATCCAGTGGCAGGACGGCAAGGCCGTTGCGGTCCATCCGGAGCCGATCGCCACGGCTGCGCCGATCTGGCCGAAGGTCTGAGGAGGTCGCGGCCGTGAGTGGCGTCCTTGTCATCACCGGAGCCAGCCGGGGCATCGGCGCCGCCACGGCCCGCCTTGCCGCCGCGCGCGGCTGGCGCGTGCTGGGCACGTATCTGGAACGGCGCGAGCCGGCCGAGGCGGTCGCGGAGGCCATCCGCGCCGCGGGCGGCGAGGCGGCGATGATCCAGGCCGACACCGCTATCGAGGCGGACGTGACGCGCATCTTCGATGAGGCCGAACGCCGCTTCGGCCCCGTCACCGGCCTCGTCAACAACGCCGGCATCAATGGCGGACCGACCACGGTGGCCGATCTGTCCACCGAGGAACTGCGCCGGATGATGGACACCAACGTGATCGGCGCGTTCCTTGCCGCGCGGGAGGCGGTGCGCCGCATGGCCACCGATCGCGGCGGCAGGGGCGGCGCGATCGTCAATCTCGGCTCGGTCGCCGCCGTCCACGGCAGTCCGGGGGAGCGGGTCCACTACGCCGCGTCCAAGGGCGCTGTCGTGAGCATGACCATCGGGCTGGCGCACGAGGTCGCGCGGCTCGGCATCCGCGTGAACGCGGTCAGCCCCGGCCTGACCGAGACGGAGATGAACCCGGCCGCACGCCTTGCGCGGCTGGTGCCAACCGTGCCGATCGGCCGCGTCGCGGACCCCGAGGAGGTGGCGCGGGTGATCCTGTTCCTGTTGTCGGAGGAGGCATCCTACGTGCTCGGCGTCAACGTCACGGTGTCCGGCGGGCGCTGACCGATGTCGCGTGTCGTGCTGATCGACCACCCTGGCGAGCCGGACGTGCTGCGCATCGAGGATCGCGATCCGGGCATGCCGGGTCCCGGCGAGGTGTTGCTGCGCCACACCGCCATCGGTGTGAACTTCATCGACATCCAGCACCGGACGGGCCGCTACAAGCTGCCTTCCTATCCGCACCCGATCGGCATCGAAGCTGCGGGCGTGGTGCTGGCCGTCGGGCCGGGCGTGGAGACGGTGCGGGCGGGGGAACGCGTGGCCTATTCCTTTCCGCCTGTCGGGTCCTATGCCGATCGCCGCGTCATGAGCGCCGAGCATCTCGTGACAATCCCGGACGGTGTCAGCGACGACCTTGCCGCCGCGGCGTTCAACAAGGGCGTGACCGCGCACTACCTGCTGCATTCGACCTATCCGGTGAAGGCCGGAGAGACGATCCTGGTGCATGCCGCGGCCGGTGGCGTGGGGTCGCTGCTGTGCCAATGGGCCTCGGCCAAGGGGGCGACGGTGATCGGCGTGGTGGGCAGCGAAGCCAAGGCGAAGATCGCCGCGGCCAATGGCTGCGCCCACGTGCTGGTCAACCCGGGCGATGCGCTTCCGGAGAAGGTGCGTGCGCTGACCGGCGGGGAGGGGGTGCCGGTGGTGTATGATTCGGTCGGCCGGGATACGTTCGACGCATCGCTACTTTGCCTGCGGCCCCGCGGCCTGCTGGCCAGTTTCGGCACCGCCTCCGGCCCGATCCCGCCTTTCGATCTGTTCCGGCTGAACACGCTGGGTTCGCTCTACGTGACCAGCCCGGCCTATGTGGTCCATGCGCGCGACCGGCGCGAGTTGCTCGGCCGCACGCGCGATCTGTTCGCAGCACTTGCGGACGGGACGCTGCGCGTGGAGATCGGGCAAGTCTATGACCTGGCGGATGCGGTGCAGGCGCATCGCGACCTGCAGGGCCGGCGCACGACGGGCGCCAGCATCCTGCGGCCGGCTTCAGGATGACCCGCGGCGCGTTCAGCGCACCTGTTCGATCTCCTGCCCTTCGTCGATCCAGAAGCCGTTGTCGCGCTTCTCGCCCGGGGCGCGGTCCTTCAGCTTGCGGATGGGCTTGCCCGCCTGCCACGCTTTGATGTTCTCGACCATCTGCTCGTAGTAGACCTGGAACTGCGGGAAGGTCGAATAGCCCAGATGCGCGGTCAGGATCGTGTTGTCGAGGCTGCGCAGCGGTGAGTCGGCCGGCAGCGGCTCCACCGCGAACACGTCCAGGCCTGCCCCCGCGATACGCCTGTTCTTCAGTGCGTCGATCAGGTCCGGCTCGTTCACCAGCCCGCCGCGTGAGGTGTTGATGAAGTAGGCCGTCGGCTTCATCAGGTCGAAATCGGCCTTGGTGATCATGCCCTCGGTCCGGTCGCTCAGCCGCATCTGCAGCGACACCACATCGGCGGTGCGGAACAGCACGTCGCGGTCCACCCGCTCCACGCCATGCTCGGCGGCGCGCTCGGCCGTCAGGTTCTGGCTCCAGGCGATGGTGCGCATGTTGAAGGCCTTAGCGATCTTCGCCACGCGGATGCCGATGCTGCCCAGGCCGACCAGGCCCAGCGTCAGGTCCGCCAGCCGGTTGGTCAGCGGCGATTCCCATCCGCCTTTGCGCATGGCCCGGTCGGAGTAAAACAACTGGCGCGTGCAGGCGATGATCAGGCCGAAGGTGATCTCCATCATCGTGCCCGGCCGCTTCGATCCGTCCGGGTAGGGCAGGTCCGGATCGGTGCGGCAGCAGATCACGCCGTGATCCTGCGCAGCCTCGAAATCGAACACGCGCGAATGCAGCCCGGCGGTGACGTTCAGCAGCTTCAGGTTCGGCAGATTCTCGAACACCTTGCGCGGGAAGGCGGTGCGCTCCCGGATGGCGCAGACCACGTCGAACGGCTTCAGCCGCTCGATCAGCTTGTCGGTGTCATAGATGTGGTCTTCGAATACCGTGATCTCGCAATCCTTGAGCGACTTCCAGTCGCCGATGGAAAGGCCGAGCTTGTTGTAGTCGTCCAGGATCGCGATCTTGGTCGTCATGCGCGTTTCTCCGGTTGTTGTTGATCTGACGGGGCGCCCCGACGGTCAGCGGCCGCGATAGACGGGTGGGCGTTTCTGCTGGAAGGCGAGCCGCCCTTCGATGCGATCCTCCGTGTCGCGCAGCAGCCCCCAGGTCATCCGTTCGAGCCGCAGCCCGTCCTTCAGGGGCAGGTGCGCGCCGTGCACGGCCGCGCGCTTGGCGGCACGGACGGCAAGCGGCGCATTGGCGGCGATGCGTCTGGCGATCGCGTGGGCTTCCTCCAGTAGCGATTCCCTGGGCACGACGCGGCTGACCAGGCCGATGCGCAGCGCCTCCGCGGCATCGATGATGTCCCCGGTCAGCAGCATCAGCATCGCATCGCTCGCACCGATGGCGCGCGGCAGGCGCTGGGTGCCGCCAGCGCCGGGGATGCTGCCGACCTTCACTTCCGGCAGGCCGAAGCGCGCATGTTCCGCCGCGACGCGGATGTCGCATTCGAGGGCGAGCTCCAGTCCGCCGCCCAGCGCGAAGCCGTTGATGGCGCAGATGGCGGGCTTGTCAGACCCGAAACCGTGGTCGCCCAGCCCTTCGTCGGCGCCGTAGGTCAATTGCGCGAAGCTTTCCTTGGGCGGCATGGTCTTCTTCAGGTCCGCACCTGTGCAGAAGGCGCGATCCCCCGCGCCGGTCAGGACGACGACGCGGATGTCGTCGTCCTCGGAGATACGGCGCCAATGCGCGGCAAGCTGTTCTCGGCTTTCAGGGTCGAGCGCATTCATCGCCTCGGGCCGGTTGAGGGTGATCTGGGCGATATGGTCGCGAACGGAAAGTTCGACCGGCAATGGGACCTCCACGGTCGGGTGTTGCGGTAAGGGCTGAGGAGCATGGATGCGGGAAGTGCCGCGGATCCGCATCGCATGTGCATATCCGGGCTTACGTCGCGTTGGCTCCTTCCGGCGCACGGCGCGCCGCGTCCTCGACGACGCCGCTGTCCAGCAGTGCCGCGATCTCGGCATCGGTCAGGCCGGCGATCTCGCGCAGGATGGCGGCGCTGTCGCCACCCACGGCCGGGGCGTCGCGCTGCATCGTGAACGGCGCGGATTCGAGCGCGAACGGCATGGCCTTGATCAGTGCCCCGTCGGGCGTTGTGGCGAAGGCGTGCTGCCAGGGCGGCGGGGTCGCGGTGGCGAGGGTGCGCGCATCCAGCACGATGGCAGCGGCGATTCCCGCCGCGGTCAGGTGCGCAACGCGGTCCTCCGCCGTGCCGCCCTGTATCCATGCCTGCAACGCGGGTTCGAGCGCATCCGGCGTCGCACCTATGCAGGTGTGCAGCGCGGGCACGCCATCCGGCTCGACCGTCACCGCCACCCAGCGGCCATCGGTGCTGCGATAGCAGCCCTGCAGGGCGTGATCGGGCGATGCGTTCCCGCGGCGGGCCTCCGCCGCGTCCGGCGCGAGGAACATCTCGCCAAGCAGGAAGCTGGTCAGTTCGCGTTGCGACACATCCAGCGTGGCAGGCCCCCGCGCACGGCCGAGCCACGCCGCCAGCGCCGCGCCGGCCGCGAACAGGGCCACGACCTGGTCCGGATAGTTCAGCTCCCGTCCGCTGATCACAGGACCGTCGCCGGGATAACCGGTCAGCCATGCCAGCCCGCCCACGGCTTCCAGCGTGCTGCCGAAGGAGACCTGCTGGGCATCCGGTCCGGAACTGCCCTGGCTGGAGATCGACAGCAGGATGATGTCCGGGTTGGCCGCGCGCATCCGCGCTTCGGTCAGGCCGAGCCGGTCCAGCACGCCGCGGCGGAAATTGTCGAGCACCATGTGGCTGCGTGCGATCAGCCGCAGCACCAGCGCCTGCCCCAGCGGCTGCTTCAGGTCGATGCTGATGCCGCGCTTGCCGCGGTTGTTGCTGCGGAAGAAGGGCGGGCTGTCCGCGCCGCCCGCGGGCAAGATCTCCTGGCCGGTCCAGGCGCGGAAGGGGTCGCGATAGGTCGGCGACTCGACCTTGATCACCTCCGCGCCGAGGTCGGCCAGCAGGGCCGATGTCGCGGCCCCCGCGGTGATGATGCCGAAATCGATGATCCGGCAGCCCTGAAGCGGCCTATGCATGCGGCAGGCCGCCCGGCATCAGGCGTTGGCCGTTCCAGACAACCGGCTGCGACAGCATCGTGCCCTTGCCTGGGGCGGCGGCGAACACCCCGCGCGCCAGGTAGTGCGGGTCCTTCAACAGTTCCGCGACGCTCCAGACACCGCCGAGCGGCAGGCGGCGTGCGGCCGCCAGGGCGCGGATCTCCGCCCGCGTATGGCGCGACAGGCCGGCTTCCAGGATCGCGGCGAGTTCGCGCCCGTGTGCACGCCGCGCCGCGTGCGTCGCGAAGCGCGGCTCATGCAGCGCGGGCTCGCCCGCGAGATCGCGCAGCGCCGGCCAGTCCCCGCTCTGATAGACCAGCGCCAGCCAGCCATCGGCGCAGCGGATCGTCTGCCATTCCGCCGCCTTGCCCGGCCGCGTCGGCGCGCCGGCCGGATCGAGCCCGGCGATGACGCTCTTCCAGTTCACCCAGAGCATCGTGTCGATCAGGTTGACGCGGACGACCTCCTTGCCCGCCGTGCCCGCCTGCTTCTGGCACAGCGCCGCGAGCAGCCCGGTGAAGGCGGCAAGGCCCGCGCTGTAGGCGGCCTGATGGCCGGCCAGTTGCAGCGGCTCGCGCTCCGGATCGCCGATCAGATCGAGGATGCCGCTGGTCGCAAGCACGGTGAACTCGGAGCCGGGCCTGGCCTGCGAGTCATCCGGAAACAGCGACAGGATCGCTGCCGCCGCCGCGCCCGTCGCGGTGTCCAGAGTGGCATGGCTCGCCTCGTCCACGATCAGCGCGTCCTGGTCCTTCAGCAGATCACCGGGCGCGGCTGCGACCGCATGCTTGCCGGCACTGACGAAGTCCCAGCAGGCGCTGTGTCCATCGACAACTGGATGCAGGCGAAGCAGCGCATCGCCGGGGGCCGGGGGCTGGAACGAAACCCGTGCGCCGAAATCGGCCAGCATCCGGCCGGCGAACGCGCCCGCGAGGCGCACGGGAACCGGGGTGTCCGGCGCGAATATCTCGGCCACGCGCAGGCCGGAAAGCGGCTTCATCGACGATGGCTCATCCGGTGTATGCGTCACGGCCGCGCCATGGCCTTCGGCCGATTGGGCGGCATGGCATCCGCGCCGCCATCCTGCAGATGGGCGAGCAGGTGCCGGTTCGCGGGCGTCAGCCGCTCCGGCGGCAATGTGCAGAGCTTGAGATGGCGCATCGCCCAGTCTCCTTCGATCGGCCGTACCGTGATGTCGAGGATGCGGCTGTAGCGCTCCGCGAGCTGCGCCGGCACCAGGCCGACCCCCAGGCGGGCCGCCGCCATGCTGCACACCGCCTCGGTTCCCGCGACGCGGATGCGCGGCCGCAACCCCATGCCAGCCGCGGCGCTGGACAGCAGCGCGTCGATCGCGCTGCCCCGCTTCGGACCGATCAGGTCGTGCGCGAGCATGTCGGGCAAGCGGATCATGGCGTGCTCGGCAAGCGCATGGTCGGTCGGCATGACCACGACCAGCCGGTCCGAACGATAAGGCACGACATGCAGGCCCGGGGTCGGCATGTCGCCCGCGAAGACGCCGATATCCGCCGCGTTCTCCGCCACGGCCTCGACGATGGCGGGGCTCACGCTCTCCTGCAGCTCGATCTGCACCAGTGGATGCGTCTGCATGAACGCCGCGAGATCGACAGGCAGGTAGCGGATGATGGCCCAGGCATTCGACCAGATGCGGATACGGCCCTTCAACCCGGCGGCGAAATCCGCGATCTCCAGTTCGATCTGTCCCAGATGGCCGAGCACGCGGCGGACATGCGGGGCCAGGGCGTCCGCCGTGGGCGTCGGCCTGATCCGGTTGTGGATACGGTCGAACAGCGGTGTCTTGAGCGAACGTTCGAGGTCGGACAGCCGCTTGCTCAGCGCCGAAAGTGAGATGTTCTCGCGTTCGGCGGCACGCGTCAGGCTGGCTTCTTCGTGCACCGCCAGGAACAGGCGCAGAGTCAACAGATCGAGGCGCATCGCCTCCTCCCCGCAGGGAGGATAGCGCATCCGCCGCCACCGTCACCCGTTCCGGCGCATCGGGGCGCATGATCTTCAGTTCACCTGGATGCCCTGCTTCCGCACCAGGTCCGACCAGACGCGCATTTCCTTCTTGATGAAGGCATCGGCCTCCTCGGGGCCCATGAAGGTCGGAGTGGGGAAGGCACCGACGGCGAGGATGCGCTCACGGTAAACTTCGGACTCCGTGGCCTTCCGGATCGCATCGGCGATCTTGGCCAGAACATCCGCGGGCAGGCCGGCGGGTGCGGCGATCCCGTTCCAGCCGCCGACCGGCAGCCCCGCCATTTCCGGCACCGCCTCGTACAGCGTGGGCAGGTCGGGTGCTTCGGGCAGCCGGGTGGGAAAGCCGATCGCGAGCACCTTCAGCTTGCCGGCCTGATAGGAGGGGCGCGCATCCGACCAGTTGGTTACGGCGAAATCGACCCGCCCGGCCAGGATGTCGCCGGCGGCTTCGTTCTGCCCGTTATAGGGTACGTGTTCGAACGTCGCGCCGGTCACGCTCTGGATCAGTTCGCCCGCCAGATGCGCGGCGCTGCCGACGCCGGAGGAGGCATAGGTCAGCGGCCGCTGCCGCCCGCGCCGCCGCGCTTCGGCAAGCAGTTCCTGCATCGTGTTGGCGGCAAGGCCCGGATGGGCGACCACCGCGTGCGGGGAGGCGAGGACGATGGCAACGTTGGTGAAGTCGCGCGCCGTATCGTAGGGCAGGTTGTGGCGGACGGCCGGGTTGATGGTGAAGCTGCCCGCGGTCTGCAGCAGCGTGTAGCCATCCGGCTTCGAGCGCGCGACGTAGTCCGTGCCGATGGTCGTGCCCGCGCCGCCGCGGTTCAGCACGACGACCGGCTGGTCCCAGACCTTGCCGAGCTCCGTGGCGAGGATGCGCGTGGTCACGTCCGATGGTCCGCCGGCGGCGTAAGGTGACACGATGGTCACCGGGCGGTTGGGGAAATCCGACTGCGCCCGCGCCGGGAGAGCGATCGCAGCCGTCACGGCAATGGTGGCCAGGAGCCTTCTTCGCACGTCTCGTTCCTTCCCTTGGTCGCGCCGGCTGCGGCCGGATGGCCGGACCGGTCTGCTGTTGTGTCGCCGTCGCGCTGCGGGGCGGATGGCGCGCGGATGCTACCAGCCGCCCGCAACGATGCGATTGCGGATTGGGCAACATCCGTTCGTCATCCGCGAACCCGGTGCCGCATCGCGCGGCACGGGGGCGGGGAAGGAGCGGTTCAGTTCAGCCGCAGGTCGCGGATGTGGCTCGGGTCCGGCTTCAGTTCGCCGGCCTCGACGCGCTTCACGATATCCGTCAGCGCCGCGTTGGCCGGAGCATCGATGCCGATCTCCCGGCCGCGATCGACGATGTAGCCGTTCAAGAACTCGATCTCGGTGCGGCGGCCCTTGACCATGTCCTGGCCCATCGAGGGGCGGTGCGCGCCACCACCTTTCGCTGCTTCCTCCAGGCGATGCGCGTCGTAGGTGCGCTGCGCCTCCGGGTCGCCTTCGCCGGCGCGGGCGATGATCTCGGGGTCGAGGTGGTGGATCTCCTCCAGCGCGTAGCCGAGCGCCTGGCCGATGCGGATCGCCTCGCTGCCGAGTCGCGCGGTGAAGCGGCGCAGGACGTCATCGGTCAGGACGTCGCGGCTGATCAGGCCCGTGCTCGCGGACAGGCCGTTGGCCATGGCGTTGGTTACCAGCTTGGACCAGCGTTCGCCCCAGAGATTGGTGGTGACCTGCGTGCTGTCCGACAGGGCGAGCAGGCGGCCAACTTCGCGCGCCCGGTCGGTGATGCGGCCATGCACCTCCCCCACGCGGAAGACGGTGTGGGCGGCGCCGCCCTTGCCGGCGGCGCGATGGACATGGCCGGGGCCGCTCAGCTCCACCGTGATCGAGCTTGCGATCGCGCCCAGGGTGCGGCCCCATCCCACCACATCGGCGACGGTGGCCTCGTTCATGCAGTTCTGCAGCGAGACGACGAAGCCGTCGGGCGCGAGGTACTGCCGCACCATCGCGGTGGCCCAGGCCGTGTCGTAGGATTTCACGCAGACGAAGGCGATGTCGATCGGCGCTTCCTTGCTTAACCCCTGCAGGTCGGTCAGGTGCAATGCCCGCACCGGCACGCGGAATTCCGGCACGTCACGCAGATGGGTGATGCGCAGTCCCCCGGCGCGCATGGCCTCGACATTCTCCGGCCACATATCGACGAAGATCACCTCCTCGCCGGCCTGGGCCATGTGCGCGCCGGCATAGCCGCCGACCGCGCCGGTTCCGATGATCGCGATGCGTTGCCCCATGGGCGTTCCTGCTCCCTTCTGCGCGCCCGGTAGGGGCGTCTTGCTCGATGCCGTGCCGCTCCGCCGGTCAGTCCACGTATTCGCAGCGGAACCCGTCGCCCCAGCGCTTCACGTGCCCCTTCGACGGCGAGGGAAAATGCGCGAAGCAGCAGAGCGTATCCGTATCGCAATAATGCTCCAAGAAGGCGCGGCGTGTGGCCACGGCCTGTTCCGGGTCGTGGTCGATCCGCATGCGCAGATGCGGATAGCGCGCCTGCAGCGGCGTATGGATCAGATCCCCGGTGATCACGCCGTCGTCGCGGCCGCGGCCGAGGCGGACGGCGAAATGGTCGATCGTGTGGCCCGGTGTCGGCATCAGGCGCACATGGTCCCCCAGCGCATGATCGCTGGTGATGAGATCGACGCGCTGCGCGGCCACCACGGGAAGCACGCTGTCCACGATCCAGGGGATCTGCTCCTGCGCGTTCCGTTCGGTCCAGAAGGCGAGTTCGCGCGCCGAGAACAGGTAGCGCGCGTTGGGGAAGGTCGGCACCCAGCGCCCGTTTTCGAGCCGTGTGTTCCAGCCCACGTGATCGACATGCAGATGCGTGCACATCACGTAGTCGATGTCCTCGACCGTAAGTCCGACCTGCGCCAGCGCATCCATCCAGCGTGTGCTTGTCCGCATGTGGTAGTGCGGGTGCGACGGGCGGTTCTTCTCGTTGCCCAGGCAGGTATCGACCAGGATCGTGTGATGCGGCGTCCGCACCACGTAGGACTGCATGCAGAGGATGATCCTGTCCTCGTCGTCCAGGGCCGCGGGCCGCAGCCAGGATCGGTTCTCGGCCAGCAGCTCCTGCGTCAGGTTTGGCAGGAATTCGCGCGCATGGCGGTTGCCGGTCTTCGCCTCCATCTCGACCAATCGATGGACGGTCAGGTCCCCTACCCGGAACGTCGTGCTCATGTCCTGTCGGTCTCCTCCCCTGGTCGTTCCGGCGCGGCGGCGTTCAGCTTGCCGTCTCCATCACGCGGTCTTCAGGTTTCTCCAGCCGCTTTCGATGTGGTCCACCATCGCCTCCACCGCGCCATCCGTGTCACCCGCCGCCAGGCGATCGAGCAGCCGCTCATGCTCCTGCAGCTGGGAGGGGCGGCGGGTGGCGGTCTCCTGGTCGATGAACGGATACTTCGCCCACAGCACACGGACGAATTGCAGGGTCTGCGGCCGGTCCGCCAGCTCATAGAGCCGGAAGTGGAAGCGGTAGTTCTCCGCGCGCGCGCCCTGCGCATCCTTTGCCTTCGCGCAGGCCGCGATCCGTGCGTGGATCCGCTTCAGCTCCATGACGGCGGTGCGCGTGACATGAGGCATCGCGCGGGCGGTCAGGTCGCGCTCAAGCATCACGCGCAGCTCCATCAGCTCCCGCGCCGCCTCCGGCACCGCCTCGGGCACCAGCAGCCCCTTGTGCGACACGCCGGCCACGTAGCCTTCGGCCTCCAGCGTGTGCAGCGCCTCCCGCACCGGGGTGATGGAGACGCCAAGCTCCTCGGCGATCTGCGACTGCTTCAGCTTGGTGCCGCGCGGATAGGTGCCCGCGATGATGCGCTCGCGGAGGATTTCGGCCACCTGGTCCTGTTTCGTCCTGAACGCCATCGTCACATCATCCCTGCTGCGCAGGCCCCGGCATTGCGGACGAAAGGATACAGAAAACCCCCGCGTCGCTGAAAATGCGGCCGCCGGTTGTGGCGGCCGCGCGGATCACGGCTGGAAGTTGAGCCGCAGGCCCGGTTCGTCCCAGGTCGTGCGAGCCAGTTCGCCCTTGGCAGACAGGGTGATCCAGGCGGTTTTCATGTCCGGCCCGCCGAAGCAGATGTTGGTCGGGTGGGTGTCCGGCATCTTCACTTCCTTCACCACCTTTCCGTCCGGGGCGAAGACGGTGATGTAGCCGGTGCCGAGCGTCGCGACCGCGATGTTGCCGGAAGCGAGCACGGCCAGGCTGTCGAACCGCGCCGGGCCGGGCAGGCCGCCGATGATGCGGCCGCTATGCGGGTGCGGGAACGTCGCCTTCTTGATCTCGCCGGGGGCTTCCACCTCGAACGCCCACAGCCGCGCACCCTCGGTATCGGCCACGTAGAGCGTCTTTTCGTCCGGCGACAGTCCGACGCCGTTGGGGCTGAGGATCGGGAAGGCGAGTTCCTTCACCGAGGACCCGTCCGGCAGCGCGTAATACAGCCCGCCATTGTCGCGGAACCGCTTGTGCCGCTTGCCCAGGTCGGTGAAGTAGAATCCACCCTGGCGGTCGAAAACGAGGTCGTTGGGGGCCGAGAAGCGGTTGCCGTTGCACTCCCGGTACAGGACCCGGCGCTCGCCGGTCTTGGGATCGACGCGCTCGATCGTGCCGCCAACATAGTCGGCCGACGGGCCCATCCCCATGAAATGGCCGGGCAGGTACAGCGCGCCGCCATTGTCGCACAGATACAGCGCGCCGTCCGGCCCCACCGCGAGACCGTTCGGCCCGCCGCGCGAGGCACCGAGATTCGCCACCGTTCCGTCGGGCGCGGCCCGGGTGATGTGGCCCCCGTTGATCTGGGTGAAGATGACGGATCCGTCCCCCATCACCACCGGGCCCTCGGGGAAGCCCAGGCCGGTTGCGATGATCTCGACTTCAGCCATGTCGTCGTTTCCTGTCCTTGGTTTGGCGGAATGCGGTCGCGGCGATAGGGGCGGGCGTCATCGCGCCATCGCCCGGTCGTGGATGGTGCGCCAGCCTGGAGGGGCGGCATGCTGCCAGCGCGGCGTGTCGCCAGGCCAAAGCGTGGTCCCGTCCGCCCGCGCGCCCCAGGCGGAGGCCACGCCCAGCACGCGCAGCCCGTCGGCGGCGACGGAGAGTGTGTTGACGTGGTGATGGCCGTGTACGATCAGCCGCGCGCCCATGGTCCGCGCCAGGTCTTCCAGCGCTGCCATCCCGGCGGGATGGCTCGACGGTGCCTCGTGCGTCACCAGCACGTCGGCGTGCTGTTTCATCAGCGCGTTCCAGTCTTCAGGCCAGATGGCCATTGCGGAGAGCGCCTCGCCCATGGCGATCCGCTGCGCCTCGGTCCAGCCGGCATCCAGTGTGGCGAGGTCGTCGGGGAGTTCGGCCCGGCTGTGGAGCCGGGGGGCGGCGGGCGGTTCCCAGACACGGCGGCGGAACGTGCCGCCCAGGCCCGCGATGCGCAGGCCCCCGATCTCGGCCACGCGGCCATGCAGCGCGCCTGCCTCGGTCAGCGGGTTTCGTTCGGGGGCGGCGAGGTTCGCCCACATCTCCGGTCCGCCGTCGTAGTCGTGGTTGCCGAAGATCCAGTGGACGGCCACGCCGCGGCGCAGGAACGGGGCGGCCAGCACGTCCAGCGGCGCGTCGCATTCCAGATCGCCCAGCAGAACCGCTGCGCGGGGCGGTGCGGGAAGGGCGGCGAGGCCGGCCTCCACGTGATCCCAGCGGCGGTGGATGTCGCCGACGAAGACGATGTCGGCGGTTCCGTTCACGGCCTCGTCCCGGCCGCCCTGGTGCCTGCCTCAACTCCTTCTCCCGCCTGGCGGGAGAGGGGAGGCGGCGGAGAGGTCGGCGGGATCAGATCACGCCCTCCGCGGCCAGGGCCTCCACCTCGGCTTCCGAATAGCCGAGCATGTCGCGCAGCAGCCGCAGATTGTCCTCGCCATAGCCCGGCGCGCCGCGGTCGATGATGCCGCCGCTGTAGGCGGGCGTGGCGGACAGTTTCGCGGCCGGCAGTTCCGTGACCGGCCAGCGGCCGATCTTGGTGCCGGTCACTTCCGTCATCCACTCCAGCGCCTTGAGCTGCGGATCGAGATCGTAGCGGTCCTCGGCGTTCTGGCAGACGCCCGCGGGCACGCCCGCATCCTGCAAGGCGTTCATCAGCGCATGCGCCTCCTGGCCCTGCGTCCAGGAGGTGATGGCCGCCTCCAGCGCATCCTGATGGGCGAGGCGGTCGGCCAGCGTGGCGAAGCGCGGGTCCGATCCCCAGGCCGGTGAGCCGGCCACGCGCAGCAGCGACTGCCATTCGGCTTCATCGAAGCAGGCAATGGCGACCCAGCGATCCTCGCCCGCGCAGCGGAAGGCGCCGTGCGGGGCGGCGGGTTTGTAGGGGGAGCGGTTGCCGATGCGCGTCCAGCTCCGCCCGTTCACCGCATGATCCAGGATAGGCACGCCGCAGTGGAAGATGCCCGACTCGCATTGGGATGAGTCGATCCACTGCCCACGGCCGGTGCGGTCGCGGTGGAACAGCGCGCCGATGATCGCCATGGCGAAGCCGTAGGCGCCGATCCAGTCGAGATAGGAGTAGCCCCAGCCCACCGGCATGGCGGGCTCCGGCAGGCCCGACATCTCGGAGGTGCCGGCGAAGGCCGCTGCCACCGGACCGATGGTGCGGAACCGGCCATAGGTACCCACGCCACCCATGCCGGACTGCTGCACGTAGATGATGTCCGGCTTGATCGCGGTCAGCGCCTCATAGCCGAGGCCGAGCCGCTTCAGCACGCCCGGCGAGAAGCCTTCGGCCACCACGTCCGACTGCGCGATCATCCGCTTGGCGATCTCAAGCCCCTTGGGGTGGCGGATGTTCAGCGACAGCCCGCTCTTGCCGGAGTTCTTGTTGTTGAACTGGCCGCCCATGTCGGAATCGGTCACGCCCGGAAGCGGTGCGGTTGCCTTCTCGCGCGCCGCGCGCCCGCCCACGGGGGCCATGGCGGCGAGGCGGGTGTCCGGGTTCTCCTTCCACTCCACCTTGATCACGTCGGCGCCGAGGGCCGCGCAGAGCCGCGTGCCGCCGGCGGAGGCGAGGAACCAGGAGAAGTCGAAGATGCGTACGCCCTGCAGCGGGAACGGCTTGCCCCGGGCGGACAGAAGCGGCGGCGTGGAACGCGGCCGTGCCGGCACGGTGGCCTTGCGCGGTGCGGGCACCGCGGACAGCACGGCATCGGTGTGTTCGCCCAGGCGCGGCGCACGGACACCGGACTGCCAGCGTGTCTCCGTGCTCAGCCAGCGGCTCGCGGGGTAGGGGAGCGCGCGGCCGAGTTCGGGATGCTCCACCTCGGCGAAGGTGGTGCGTGCCTGCCAGTGCGGGTCAGCCACGCTTTCGTGCGGCTTGCGCAGCGGCGCCCACAGCAGGCCGGCCGACTGCGCTTCCCGCCAGGGCAAGTCCTCATAGGTGAAGGCGCGGATGAAACGCTGGATCACCTCCACGATATGCGCCATCGCCTCGGTGCCGGCGGCCGAACCGGGGATGTTGCGCGCCTTGAGGTCGGTGCCTTGCGGCGGCGCTTCCAGATCGGCCTGCATCCCGTATTTGGTCAGGAAGGGCACGAGGTTCGCCTGATCACGCGCGGACAGGCCCAGCGCGATGCACCAGCGCCCGTCCTTGGTGTGACCGATGTTCGGCACGTGGTTGGGCTTCTCGCCCGCGTGCCGGCAGGTCATGCGGTACAGCGGCGCCCGGCGCATCACCCAGGACATGACATCGAGCTCGGTGTTCTTCGACACCGCCTCGTGCACGGCCAGCGAGATGTCCTGACCTTCGCCCGTGTGCAGCCGGTGCAGCAGGGCGGCGAGGATGCCGACCACCATCTGCTCGCCCGCGATGTGATAGGCGTGCCAGAGCTGCGGGGCGATTGGCGGCAGGTCGTAGTGCCAGCCGGGGGCGGCGTCGTAGCCGCAATTCATCATCACGCCGCCGAGGGCGAGGTGGATCAGATCGCTGGCCTTGCGGTCCTTCCACGGCCCGGTGTCGCCGAAGGGGGTGACGCGGGCGACGATCAGGCCGGGAAAGCGGCCGGGGAGCGAAGCGAACGTCTCTCCCAGCGCCGCATGCAGCCCGCCGCGCGTGGCGTCCACCACCACGTCGGCGGAACGCAGCAGGTCCTCCAGCGCGCCCTTCCTCGCCGGATCGGCGATGTCGAGCGCCACGGACTTCTTGCCGCGATTGTAGGTCCAGAAATGGAGCGAGCGTTCCGGGTCCGGCGTGTCGTCCACGAAGGGGCCGATCTGGCGCGTGGCCGCGCCCTTGGGCGGTTCGACCTTGATCACCTCTGCGCCCAGGCCACCGAGGATCAGCCCGACATATTCCGCCGTCTCGTCGGCGATCTCGACCACCCGTATCCCGGCCAGCATGCCGGGCGCATCGGCGGCAATCGCGCCCGGCTCCGCCGTGGCCGCGCCCTTCTGATCCGTCTGCACCGTCACCTTGTTCGCTTCCTCGTTAGCCGTTCGTGTCGTGGGTCAGCATCAGCCGCGCAGGCGGAACTTCGGCAGCGTCAGCTCGTCATCGATCCTGTCGAAGACGACTTCCACCGGTGCGCCTATCAGCGGTTCGGCGGGAACATCGCCCATGAAGTTGCTGATCATCAGCGGCCCTTCCTCCAGCGTCACCAGGCAGACGAGGTAGGGCAGGTCGGCACGGAAGCTGTCCCAGTAGGCGCGGTGGAACCGCACCCAGGATTTCAGCGTGCCGCGACCGGAGACCGGGACCCATGACTGCCGCGACGACAGGCAGCGCGGGCATACGGGTGAGGGCGGGAAATGCAGATCACCGCAGTCTTCGCAGCGCTGCACGGAGAGAATGCCCTTGGCGCAGTTCTCCCAGAAGCCGCGATTGACCGGATCGATCTTCGGGCGGGGCTTGGCGGGAAGCGGAGTGTCCATGCGTGCCTCCTCAGCCCTTGGTGTAGATGATGGAACGCGAGCAGGGCGTGATCAGGCAGAACTGCGCGACCTCCGCGCCTTCCACCTGCCGCGCGCCGCATTCGCCGCGAAGCTGGCGCACCGCCTCGGCGTTCAGCCCCCAGCCCTGCATGTACGAATTGGACAGATGGCCGCCGTCGGTGTTGGTCGGCAGCTTGCCGCCCAGCTTCAGCGTCCCGCCCTCGACGAAGCTGCCGGACTCGCCACGGCCGCAGAAGCCCAGCCCTTCCAGGCTGAACAGCACGGTCGGGCTGAAATTGTCGTAGCACATCAGCGTGTCGATGTCGGACGGGCCCACGCCCGCCATGCCATAGACCTGCTTCGCCACGTCCTGCGCCTGATTGTACCAGCATTCCGGATCGTAATTGCTGATCGAGGCGGTGCCGTAGGCTTCGCGCCCGCCGATGCCGGAAATAAGGATCGGCTGCTTCTTCAGGTCGCGGGCACGTTCCTTGGTGGTCAGGATCAGACACACCGCGCCGTCGTTGATCAGGCAGTAGTCGAGCAGGCGCAGCGGCTCGACGATCGGGCGCGCGGCCTCATGGTCGTCGATGGTGATGGGTTGCTTCATCACCGCGTCGGGGTTCAGGCAGGCATGGTGGCGGAAGGCGACCGAGACCTCGGCGAGCTGCCGCGTGGTGGTGCCGTACAGCGCGCGATGCTGCTGGAACATCATCGCATGCGCCGCGCCCGGGGAGGTGAAGCCGAACGGATCCCAGATGCCGGGGCTCTCGTCGCCACCGTAGTTCACGCGGCGGGAGCGGCCGATATTGGCGTAGATCAGCGCGGCGTAGTCGCACAGCCCGGCGTCAAGGGCCGCCGCGGCCTCGATGATGCCCATGGCGGACATGCGGCCATGGGGGGGCAGGGTGATGGTCCAGCGCGGCGACAGACCCAGGATCTCGCCCATGCGCGCGTAGTAGGGGATGCGGCAGACAAGCAGCCCGTCCACCTTGTCCTTCTCCAGCCCGCAATCCTCGATCGCGTTGCGGAAGGCTTCGGCGCCGAGCCCGTAGTCGTCCTTGTCCGGAAAATTGCCGTAGGCCGTGTTGCCCACGCCGACCACGGCGATGCGATCCTTGAGGTGCCTGTAGTCGCTCATCGGGCACCATGGTCCATGCGGACGGGCCGAGACGGCATGCGCATCTTGTTCCTCCCGCCGCCCGGGTTTCGCGCGGGGCGGCCCTGTTGCTGCCGCGACGGGCGGCGCCCGAGGCGGCATCTGCACGAATATAAAATGCCTTTTATCAGTTCCTGCCAAGCCCCTCGGACAGCGCCGTCCCATGTGGGGACATGTGCGCCGGATGCATCACTCGGCCAGCGTGAACCGCGGCAGCACCGCGCCATCGGGCATGTCGGCATAGACCAGTTTCACGCGGCGGCCGATCCAGTTCCCCTCGGGCGTCTTGCCTTCCAGGTTGCTGATGATCGTCGGCCCTTCGTCGAGCCGCACGGCGATGACATTGTAGGGCGCAGGGTAGGCCGGCAGGTACTGGCGATGGAAGATCACCCAGGAGAGGATGGTCCCGTTGCCTGAGATCGGCGTCCATTCCAGTTCCTCGCCGCCGGGCGTGCCGGGCCCCGGCGGATAGAGCCAGGTGCCGCTTACCTTGCCGCGCTGGAGGCGCATCTTCCGCTCGCGGATGCTGTCCCACATCGGGCGGTCGTACAGCCCCATCACCGGGGCGGGCGTCTGCGGGGTTTCGGCGTTCATGTCCTGCCTCAGCGCGCGTAGATGACGGACACGGCCTTGCCGGCCACGTCGGAGGTGTAGTGGACGTGCCGGCAATCGGCGACCTGCCGTTCGCCGCATGTGCCGCGCAGCTGGCGCACGCATTCGATCTGGTGCGCCCATCCCTGCATGTAGGTTTCGGACAGATGCCCGCCGCTGGTGTTGGTGGGCAGCTTGCCACCCGGACCGATGCGGCTTTCGCGCAGGAACTTCCCGGCTTCGCCGATCCTGGCATAGCCGTAGCCTTCCAGCGCCAGCGGGACGTGGACTGAGAAGCTGTCATAGACCTGCAGCACGTCCATATCCTCGGGGCCGACGCCGGCCATGGCGTAGGACCGTGCCGCCGCCTGCTGCTGCGCGGAGAGATAGAACTCGGTCAGGCGCGGCTCCAGGCTGGTCGCGCCGCGATTGAGGTCGGAACGGCCGATGCCTTCGACGAACACCGGATGCGGGCACAGCTTCTTCGCCCGCTCCGCCTCCATCAGGATCAGGGCCACGCCGCCGTCGTTGATCAGGCAGTAGTCGAACAGGTGCAGCGGCTCGCACACGTAGCGCGAGGCCATGTAGTCCTCGATCGTGATGCGCTGGCGCATGATCGCGTTGGGGTTCATCGACGACCAGCCGCGCTGCGCGACGGCGACCTCCCCCAGCTCCGCCTCGGTGAAGCCGCGCGCATGCATGTAGGCCTGGAACGTCAGCGCATAGAGCGCGCCCTGGGAGGTGAGGCCCCAGGGGGAGTGGTATACGTAGGAGAGGAACGCATCGCCGCCCATCGCCTGCGGGCCGCCATACTGCGTGCCGGCGGTACGCTGGTCGTTGCCGTAGACGATCGCCACCACCTCGGCGAGGCCGGATTCGATCGCCATGGCGGCCTGCACCACGGACAGCACCGCGTCCGCCTGATCGCCCCAGCGCGGGTTGATGGCCAGCACCTCGCCCAGCCGCTCATAGGCGGTGGTGGGACCGGCGATCAGCCCGTCGATATCCTCGCGCTTCAGCCCGGAATCGCGCAGCGCCTCTTCGAAGGCGCGCATTGCATAGCCGTAGGAATCCGCCGGCTTCTCTCCGGCGCGGGCGCGCTTCCAGTCGCCCACCCAGTCGGTGTGGCCGACACCCACAACCGCCGCCGCACGGCGCAGGCGCGGGGTTGCATCCGTCCGTGTTCCGTTCATCGGAGCGCTCCTTGTCCCGCCGCGCCATGCGCGGGGGCTTCATCGAAGGTCTGATACATTGCCGGAAGCGGTTGCGACAGACACCGGGGCACGCGGGGGGGACAACTCGGCAAGCGCGCAGGAAGCGTATCGGTCACGGCGGCGCATCACTCCCGTTTAATCTTATAACATATAAAATGCCTTCTTGAGCCGGGGCGCAAGTCCCGCCGGGCCGCGGCGCTGCGCGCAGAGCCATCTTGCGCGGATTGCCGCGTTCCCGGAACGGCGCGACAGTCCGGCAATCAAGGAGGAAACGCCCATGCCACGATCGGTGAGCGAGAACGCCGCCAAAGCGAAGCTGCGCGCGGATGAACTGGTTCTCTGCCTGTCCGTGAACCAGATGCGCACGCCCAACGTCGCCATGGCCGCGCACGCCTGCGGCTTCGACGCGCTGTTCGTGGACATGGAGCACAACCCGACCGACCTGGAGACGATGGCCGGGATCTGCGTCGCGGCACTCGGTCTCGGCGTGACCCCGATCGTGCGCGTGAACTCGCACGCCGGTCACCAGATCTGCCGTGTTCTGGATGCCGGTGCACAGGGAATCATGATCCCGCACATCAACACGGCGGAGCAGGCGCGGCAGGTGGTCGAGGCCTGCCTGTTCCCTCCGCTGGGCCATCGTTCCGTGGGCGGGCCGCTGCCGGTGATTGGCTACCGGGCGTTGCCGCAGGCGGAGATCAACACGCTGGTCAACCGCGAGACGCTGCTGATGGCGATGATCGAGACGCCGGAGGGCGTGGCCAACGCGGATGCCATCGCGGCGGTCGATGGGATCGACGTGCTCCATATCGGCTCGGCCGACCTCGCCGCGGAGATGGGGCTTGCCGGCCAGTACAAGCATCCGCGCCTGCGGGAAGCCTATGATACCGTCCACCGCGCCGCGAAGGCGCACGGCAAGGCGATGGGCATTGGCGGTGTGCGCAATGATCCGGAATACCAGGCCGAGCTGCTCAAGCTCGGGGTCCGCTACCTGACTTGCGGCTCCGACCTCGGCTACGTGCTCAAGGGCGGCGCGGCCGACGTGGCGGCGATCCGCGCCATGCCCCTGTAACCGGCGCGCCTCAGCGGAAGTACCATTGCTGGGGATAGGCCGAGCTTGGCGTGCGGCAGTGATTGGCGATGCAGGACCGGCGCGGCACGTTGCCGAGCCGGTTGCTGATCACCTGCACGCCGAAGGATCCGGGTGAGACGCCGACCACGCCGATCGACCACACCTGATCCACGGCGATGCGCCAGATCTCCTGCGCCGCCGCGTTGCGCTCCGCCTCCGGCAGGCCGGGGGCGGAGGCGTAGAGCTGCTGCGCGCGCAGGATCAGCGGGTCTTCCGGCTTGATCCCGCGCTGGCCGCCGGAAGCGAACCATTCCGCATAGGCCGGGCCGTTGGCGGAGTTGATCGGATCGACCGGCAGCACGTAGGCCGGCACCAGGAACAGCTTCTCCGATCCCGAATTGCTCCACGGGAAGATCTGGTGGCTGTTGTTCTGGATGCGGGTGTAGGCGAGCGACCGCTCCGTCTCCCGCACGTCCAGGAAGATGCCGATGTCGCGCATCTGCTGCGCGATCATCTCCAGCTGCTTCGGGTAGGGTTGCAGCGCCTGCACCGCGAGCACCTCCAGGACCAGGCGCTGGCCATTGTCGGTGCGCAGGCGGAAGCCCGCCGAATCCTTCTTTGTGAGACCCAGACCATCGAGCAGCTTGTTGGCCTGCGCCACGTCATGCGTGGCCCAGCGCTGGCGCCATTCCGGGCCGGGGCTTTCCGGCGATGATTCGGCGACGACGACGGAGCCGGGCGTGCCGAGGCCGAGCCAGAACGTTTCGTTGAGCTGATCGCGATCGATGCCGAGGGAGAGCGCGCGGCGGAAATCGACGTTGCGCAGCCACTTTCCGATCTCGGCGTCTTCCGTGTAGCTCGTGTTCAGGTGCAGGGCGAGATCGGCGCCGTAGGTCGCGAGATTGACGGCGATGCTGTAGTTCCCGCGGTCCCTGTTCTCCAGCAGCACCGGGAGGTTGGCGAGCTGGATATGCCGCGCCTGGTAGTCCAGTTCACCCGCGACGGCGCGCAGGTTGATCACCTCCATGTTCTCCGCCAGCGTCAGCGACACCCGGTCGATATAGGGAAGCTGGTTCCCCTCCGTATCCACCATCCAATAGTACGGATTGCGCTCCATCACCCAGTTCGCGGTGTTGATGGGGCTGACCGTGTGCCAGGGGCCGAGCGTCGGCAGGGCCGGGTTGAGCTGCCAGTCCTTCGCGAAGTGCAGGTACTGCACCCAGTTCTCGTAGCCCGCGGCACGGGCACGGCGGTTCACTTCCTCCTCGGACGAATACTTGGGCAGGAACTGGCGCAGATAATGGGCTGGCGCGTAGCCGCCATAGGTCAGGCCGCCGGACTGGCGATAGGACTGGCCGCCGAGACCGGCCTGCGCGCCGAGCTGCTCCACAACCAGGAAGTTCGGCGAATCAAATTCGAAGGCGACCGTGGTCTCGTCGATCTTGACCAGCCGCCCGGGCTTGCCGTCCACCTGCATCTCCGGCATCGGCGCGCGGACGATGGACTTGTTGCTGTAGAGATCCTCGAACCAGAACACGAAATCGTCGGCGGTGAAGGGCGCGCCGTCCGACCAGCGCATGCCCTTGCGCAGATGCAGTGTCGTGCGCTTCCCGTCCTGGCTGACCTCCCACGCGCGGACGACGCTGGGCATCTGGGTCGCGCCGGCCATGTCCCAGGCCAGCAGGAAGTCGGAAGCGTTGATGCGGTTGCCATTCTCGCCATCGCCGGGGCCGTTGAAGGCGCCGCGCCAGGTGCCGCCGTAGCGGCCGACCTCATGCAGCGGCTCCAGCACCAGCGGTTCGGCCGGCACGCGTTCGGCAACGGGCGGCAACGCGCCCGCCCGCACGCGTTCCGCCAGCATCGGTGCCTCCTTGAACGCGCGCGGGATGCGTGCGGGATCGGTGATGAGGCGCGCGCCTTCCAGTTCGTTGATCAGGCCGGAATCGGCGAGGCCCGATGGCTGGGCCATCGCCGCGCCGCCAAGCGTGAGCGCAAGCGCGAGCCCCGCAAGCATCCTGTCGATCCGCATCTTCTCCTCCCAGCCTTGTCCCGTTTCGGGTTGTTGTGCGGCCTGACCGCCTAGGGTTGCAGCGTCTTCAGCTCCGTCGCATGCGCGCGCGCCGCGGTGAGCAGCAGCGCCATGTCCGTGTTGGCCGAGATGTAGCGCGCGCCGAGTGCGACCAGTCGGCCCAGCAGGCCAAGGTCGCTCTTGATGCCGCCCACCGCGAGGAACTTGCCATGTGCCTGGCACGCCTTCGCGACGGCTCCATAGGCTTCCAGGACGCGCGGATGGTCGAACTGGCCGTGGATTCCCATGTCGGCGCAGAGATCGTTGGTCCCGATCATGATCATGTCCACGCCGGGCACCGCCGCGATCGCCTCGGCCTGGTCCACCGCGTCGCCGGTTTCCAGCATCACGGTGATCAGCGTTTCCGCGTCCACGGCTTTCGTGCCGACCGTGGCCGGCACGGTCTGGTAGCGAAGCAAGGGCCCGGTCCCACCCATGGAACGGTGGCCTGTCGGTGGGAAGCGCGTGGCCGCGGCGACGGCGCGGGCCTCCTCCGCCGACTGTACGTGCGGCACGATCAGTCCCTGCGCGCCGGCATCCAGAACGCGGCCCAGGAAGGCGGGATCCTGCGACGGCACGCGCACCAGCGGCGTGACCCCGCAGCTCAGCGCGTTGACGCAGATCTGCGCCGTCTCGCCGAGGCTGAGCGAGCTGTGTTCCAGGTCCACGTTGAGCGCGTCGTAACCACACGCCGCGGCGATATTGGCGATATCCCCGGTGCGGGTCAGCCGCACCATCATCCCGGTGACGACGCGCCCTTCGGCCAGGCGCCGCTTGGTGACGTTGGCGACGGCGGGAGAACTCTCCGCCATTGGCATTCCTCCTGCGGCCGGTCACGTGCCGGCAATTTGTTGCTGGATGCTGGCAGCCGTCGGGCGGCGGGACAAGTGGTGCTGGATCGTATCCGCTTTGCCCCATTCAGCAATCATTGCGCGGCGGCGCGGTCGTCCCGCGCACCATGAGTTCCAGCGGGACCTCGCCATGATGATCGACCTCCTGCCCGGCGACGCGTGCGAGCAGATAGTCCGCGGCCATCGTGCCCATCGCGCCCTTCGGCGCACGGACCGTGGTGATGGGGGGATCGAGATGCGCGGCGATCTCCAGGTCACCCACACCGACGATCGACAATTGCTGCGGCACGCGGATGCCTTGCGCCTGCGCTTCCAGCAGCAGGCCAAGTGCGACGATATCGTTGTTCGCGAACAATGCCGTCGGCAGCGGCCCGCGCGCCTGCATCTCACGGAAGCTCTCGCGCACGGCGTCGATGCGATATTCCGTGAACAGGATATGATGCGCCGGCAGCGCGATCCCGTGGCGCCGCAGCGCATCGTGGATGCCGGCCAACCGCGCACGCACCCGGTCATTATGGCGGGTCAGCCCCGCCACCACGCCGATATCCCGATGACCCAGGCCCACGAGGTGATCCACCACGATCCGCGCCAGCGTCACGTTGTCGTAGCCGACCGTCGGATGCTCGCTGGCATGCGGTGGCGCCAGGGTCTGCACGAAGGGGATGGCGGACCCCAGAAGCCGCTGCTGCAACGCCTCGCTGCGGGTCACGCCGACCAGCATCAATCCGTCCACGCCACGCTCGATCATGGTCAGGACGCTGCGGTGCTCCACGTCCTCGTCGTAGTCGAACGTGGCCAGCAGCATCGTGTAGCCTTGCGCGAGAAGGCGGCGGTGGAACGCTTCGATCGTGTCGGAGAAGATGGTGTTGGTCAGGTTGGGCACCACCGCGCCCAGCGCGCGCGACCGGCGCGAGGCAAGCGCCCGCGCCGCGCCGTGGGCGACATAGCCCAGCCGCTGGACGGCGAGCAGCACCTTTTCACGCAGCTCCTCCGTGACCAGCGATGGGTTGTTCAGGACGCGGGAGACGGTGGCGGCGGAGACGTCCGCAGCCTGCGCGACTTCCGCGATCCTGACCTTCGGCAAGCCGGGCGTGGCGGGGCGGCTATGCTTCGTCTCCATGCCCGCACCACCTGTTTCAGCAGCCGGCAGGTCGCGGATGCCGGGTCGTTCCGGTCACAGCCGCCGCGCCAGCCGTGGATCGAGCGTGTCGCGCAATCCGTCGCCGAGCACGTTGATGGACAGCACCATCAGCGCGAGGAAGATGCTGGGGAACAGGATGTTCCAGAAGGCGATCTGCACGTACAGCCGCCCCTCCGCGATGATATTGCCCCAGCTCGGAATCTCGGGCGGCGTGCCGACGCCGAGGAAGCTCAGGTAGCTCTCCACCAATACCGCGGAAGCGGCGATGTAGGTCGCCTGCACGATCAGCGGCGCGAAGGTGTTGGGAAGGATATGGCGCACCATCAGCCGCGGCAGCCGCGTGCCGACTGCGGTCGCGGCCTGGACGTAGACGTGTTCGCGTACCGACAGGACCACGGCGCGAACAAGGCGGACCACGCGCGGCACTTCCGGGATGGTGATGGCGATGATCACCACCCAGATATTCGCCCGCGTCAGCGACATCAACGCGATGGCGAGCAGGATGCCGGGAATCGCCATCAGCCCGTCCATGATCCGCATCAGGATCGCATCCGCCGCGCGGGAGTACCCGGCGATGACGCCGATCAGCAGGCCGATCATGGTGCTGGCGAAGGCGACGGACACGCCGATGATGAGCGAGACGCGTCCGCCGTATAGCGTGCGGCTGAAGATGTCCCGCCCGTAGGCATCGGTGCCGAACCAGTAGGTCGCATCCGGCGGCATCAGCCGATCGACCACGTTCATCTCGATCGGATCGAACGGGGCGATCAGGGGTGCTGCGATGGCGGAAATTACCAGGAGCCCGAGCAGCAGCGCGCCCAGTGCCGGCAAGGGGCGGCGGCACAGCCGGCTGAAGGTGCCGGGGCTCCGCTTCACGGGCTCGGATTCCGCCGGGGCCGGAATCGCGATCTGGCCTGCGGACATCAGTAACGGATCCTCGGGTCCAGGAATGAATAGGTCAGGTCGATGGCGAGGTTCACCAGGACGTAGACGCCCGCGATCACCAGGATGACGCCCTGGATCACCGGATAGTCGCGCTGCAACACCGCATCGATGGTGAGCCGGCCAATGCCGGGAATGGCGAATACGCTTTCCGTGACCACCACACCGCCGATCAGCAGTGCGATCCCCGTGCCGATCGTGGTGACGATGGGGACGGACGCGTTCTTGAGCGCATGCAGGATCAGCACGCGCGTTTCCGCCAGCCCCTTGGCGCGGGCGGTGCGGATGAAGTCCTCGTTCAGCGTCTCCAGCATCGTCGCGCGCGTGATGCGCGCGAGCAGCGCGGTATAGACAAGGCCCAGCGCCACGGTCGGCAGCACGAGATGCGCGAGGAAGGCGAGCGGATCGTCCCACAGGCTCACGAAGCCCTGCACGGGAAGCAGCTCCATTTCCAGCGACAGGCCTATCACCAGCCCATAGCCGATCAGGAAGACCGGCACGGAGAAGGCGAGGACCGACAGCGCCATGATGGCCTGGTCGATCCAGGACCCGGCCCGCCAGGCGGCGAGAACGCCCATGGGCAGCGCCAGAACGATGGCGAAGGCCATGGTGGAGACGGCGAGGGCGAGCGTGGGCTCGACCCTCTCCGCGATCAGCCCGAGCACCGGGCGTTCAAGATAGATGGAATTGCCGAAGTCGCCGGACACCAGCTGTCCGAGCCACCGGACGAACTGCTCCGCCAGCGGACGGTCGAGGCCGAGGCGCTCGCGGATCATGATGATATCCGCGGTGGTGGCGTTGTCGCCGGCGATGATCGCCGCCGGATCCCCCGGGCTGAGCCGGAGCATCAGGAAGACGATCACCGCCACCACTCCCATGACCGGAAGCGTGGCGAGCACCCGTCGGATGACATAGGACAACATGGTGCCGGCCTTCAGCTCATCGCTTCTCGATGTTCCAGTACACGGGCAGGCCTGCTTCCAGGACGCCGTGGATGTTGGAACGCACCGCGATCGGTTGGGTGTACTGGCCATACGGGATGTAAGGCAGCGTCTCCCAGGCGCGGCGGTGGATCCTGTCCAGGATCGGGGCACGCGCTTCCGGCGCGCTTTCCCGCGCCCAGTCCGCGACCAGCTTGGTCAGCTCCTCGTCGCAGGCCCAGCCGGGATTGGCCCGGTCGCAGCTTGAGTTGAACCAGGTGTTGGTCGGCGGCAGCGAGGTCGCGGGGCCGTTCTGCGTGGTCAGGAAGATATGGTAGCCGCCTTCCAGCGGCGGCTTGCGGCTGGCACGGCGTGTCAGCAGCGTGCTCCAGTCCATCGCCTGCACATCCACGTTCACGCCGGCGCGGCGCAGCGCCTGTACCAGCACCATGACCGCGGCGTTGTACTGGGCGCGGTCGGTGGGCTGCAGCACGACGATGGGTTCGCCGTTGTAGCCCGCTTCCTTCAGAAGCTGCTTGGCCTTCTCCACGTCCGGCTGGCGGTAGGGCTCGCTGCCGACCTCGGTGGGGTTGCCCGATCCGCACAGGAAGAAGGCGCCGCAGAACTGGCGATAGAGGTCCGGGTTGCCCACGACAACGCGCATGAAGTCTTCCTGCTTCACCAGATGCGCCAGGGCCTGGCGCGCGCGGATGTCGTTGAAAGGCGGGTAGAGCGAGTTGGGCCGCACCACGCCCTGCGTGCCAAGCGAGTCGATATTGATGACGCGGATGTTGCGGTTGCGCTGCAGCACGGGGATGAAGTCGAGCGGCGGGGCCTCGAAATAGTCGATCTCACCCGAGGTCAGTGCGGCCAGCGCGGTGTTGTGGTCGGGGATGTAGAGCCACTCCACCCACTCCACCAGCGCACGCTTGCCGCCCGACAGGTAGTCGGCCGGTTCCGAACGCGGCTTGTAGTCCGGGTTGCGCCGGTACAGGACGCGGTTGCCCGGCTTCCATTCGTCACGGACGAACATGAACGGGCCGGAGCCGATCGTCTCCGTGGACTGGGTGTTGGCGGGGGTCTGGGCGACCCGCTCCGGCATGATGAATGGCGCGTTGGACGGCTTGGCGAGCGCGTCCAGCACCATGCCCCAGCGTTCCTTCAGGCGGATGTCGAAGGTGCGCTCGTCCACCACGTCGAGCGATGCCGTGACCGCCGCCATCTGCTGGCCCATCGGGTCGCGGGCCATCCAGCGCTTGAGTGAGGCGACGACATCCTGCGGCCGCACCGCGCTGCCGTCATGGAAGCGCAGATCGGGACGGAGCTTGATCCGGTAGACCATCCCGTTTTCTAGGACCTCGTGCCCCTCGGCCATCTGCGGCTTCGGCGCGAAGTGGGAGTCCATCCCGTAGAGCGTGTCGTAGATCAGATAGGCGTGACGGCCGGTGATGAAGGCTGTGGTCCAGAACGGATCGAGGATCTGGAGATTGGCGTGGACGACGGCCCGCAGCGTGCGGGCGCGATCCTGTGCCTTGGCGACACCGGAGCCCATGATGAGCCCCACGGCCACGGCGCTGGCCCAGAGCAGGCGTTTCATTGTTGTCTCCTCCCGAGTGATCTTGCCGCGCCCCCCTGGCGCGACGTGGCGTCAGGTATCGGCGCGTGGGGCCGGCGGCGTTCCCGTGCTGCCGGGCGGCTGTCCGCGGCAGCGGGATGGATGGCGGATCCTGTCGGGGCGGCGATACGTGTCCGCGCGCAAGCACCGCACGGTCATCTCAGGCAAGCCTGTCCGGCGCGCGGGAAAGCGCGGCTTGGGCCGGGTGTGCCGCCCATTCTCGTTTCCTCCTGCGGGGGCAGTTGGGCCTGCGCCATCCGCATAATTTATATATGACATCAAGAAAGCGCTTTCAGATCGAAGCCGCAAGTGGATTTCCCCGGCCCGGGGATGGCAGCGGATGCGGTCCGCGCGTGTTCCGGGCCATATGCCCGAGGCTTGCAGTGCGCCGCGCCGGGTGGGACGGTCGATGCCAATGACCGCCACTTCTCCCCTGCTTCTCGCCGCCGTCGCGCTCGGCGGCGCGCTCGGTTCCGTCGCGCGCTATCTGACCGGTCTGTGGGCTACCGCCCATCTGGGCCTGGGCTTTCCCTGGGGCACGGTGATCGTGAACATCGTGGGGTGCGCGGTGATCGGCGTGCTGGGCGGGGCGCTGGCGGAAGGGATGCAGATGCCGGCGGCCTGGCGGCTGTTCCTGATCACCGGCACGCTGGGCGGGTTCACCACCTTCTCCGCCTTCTCGCTGGATACGGGGATGCTGTGGCTGCGCACGCCGTCCGTGGCACTATTCTACGTCGCGCTGTCCGTGCTCGGCGGGCTTGCGGCCTTCGCGGCGACATTCGCCATCGCCCGGCGCGCGATGGGAGCATAGCGCCGGCGGCGGTCAGGCCGCCGGGCGCATGGCGAGCGTTTCCGCGAGGCTTTCCTGGATGAAGCCGACCAGCGGTTCGACCAGCGCGCTGCGCCCGTCGGCATCACCGAAGATCGCCATCTCGCAGGTGCCGAGCTGCGGCAGGCCGCGCACCGGTGCCAGGCCTGACGGCAGCGAGGACTGTCCCAGCACGGTGACGGCGAACCCGGCCTGGGCCGCGGCGATCACGCCGAGCAGGCTGGCCGAGGTATAGACGATCTCGCTCGCCACCCCTCCGCGCCCCAGCCGGGTCAGCGCCCGGTCGCGGAACATGCAGCCGGCCGGTAGCATGGCGAGCGGCAGGGGGCGGTTCTCCGGGATGGTGAACTGCGGCGCGCCGACCCAGATCAGGCTCTCGGTCCAGATCGGCGTGCCGATGGTTTCTCCGTCGCGGCGCTTGGCGATCACGAGGTCGAGCCGCCCCTCACTCTGCGCGGTGCGCAGCTCCGCGCTGCGGCCGACCTCCACCTCCAGCCTGATGTCCGGATAGGTGCTGGCGAAGCGCGTCAGGATCGGGGCGAGATGCTGCGGCACGAAATGGTCCGCCACGCCCAGCCGCAGCCGGCCGGCGACAGGCGGGGCGATCATCCGCCGCACCGCCTCATCGTTCAGCGCCAGCATCCGGCGCGCGTAGGCGAGCAGCGTTTCCCCGTCGCGGGTCAGCGACAGGCTGCGGGACGTGCGGTCGAGCACGCGCTTGCGGACGACCTCCTCCAGCCGCTTGATCTTCAGGCTGATGGCCGATTGCGTCAGGCCGAGCGCCTGACCGGCCGCGGTGAAACCGCCGCGATCCGCGACAGTCGCGAAGCAGCGCAGCAGATCGATGTCCAGGTCGGGATAGCGCATGGACGTGTCCCCCTGGCGCAATAATGCTTGATCCTGATGGATCGGGCAAATTGTATTGCGATCGTCAATGGACTTGCGCGGAACGGCGCGTCAGGCACGGGTGAGGCGGGGAATCTCGATTGCCGGGCAGCGGTCCATTACCACGGTCAGCCCGGCGGCGCGGGCGCGTCGGGCGGCATCCTCGTTGATCACGCCAAGCTGCATCCACACGACCTTCGCCCCCAGCCGGATCGCGTCGTCCACGGCGGGGCCGACCTGATCGGCGGCGCGGAACAGATCGACCATGTCGAACGGCGCGGCCTCGTCCAGCGTGGCGACGACCTCGCGGCCATGCAGCGTCTGCCCGGCGAGGCCGGGATTGACGGGGGTGACATCGTAGCTCTGCGCCAGCAGGAAACGCATCACGCCGTTGGAGGGGCGCTCAGGCTTGGCCGAGGCGCCCACCAGGGCGATGCGGCGGACGGAGGCGAGCACGCCGCGGATATCGTCGTCCGAAAGACCGTCGATCATCTGCAGGACATTGCGCCGGCCTGCTTCCGCCGCAAGACCGCATCGGGTAACGGCCCCATCATGTCCCGCCCGACCCCGGCCGCGATCGCGGCCTCCGTGCTGATGGCAGCACTGCTCGCCGTCGCCTGGTGGTGGCCGAACCGGCCGCAACTGTCGGACCTGCCGATGCCGGGGGGGCGCTTCAATTCCGTGTCCTTCGCGCCGTTCCGCGCCGGGCAGTCGCCGCTGGCCGGCAACTTCCCCTCGGCGGCGGAAGTCGAGGAAGATGCCGCGCTGGTCGCCCGCCGCAGTCGTGCCATCCGCACCTATGCCAGCATCGAAGGTCCGTATGAGGTCGCGGAGATCGCCCAGCGCCACGGGCTGAAAGTATGGAAGGGCGCCTGGCTCGGCACCGACCGTGCCGGCAACCGCCGCGAGATCGCCAGGCTGATCGAGATCGCCAACCGCTATCCGGATACGGTGGAGCGTGTGGTGGTCGGCAACGAGGTGCTGCTGCGCCGCGACCTGTCCCCTGCCGAGCTGATCGCCGCGATCCGCGAGGTGAAGGCGGCCGTGCGCCAGCCCGTCACCTATGCCGATGTGTGGGAGTTCTGGGAGCAGTTCCCGGAGGTGGCGAAGGAAGTGGATATCGTCACCATCCACATCCTTCCCTACTGGGAGGACCGCCCGACCTCCGTCGCCCGGTCGATGGCGCATGTGAAGGAGGTCTACCGCCGTATCAGGGCGCTGTTCCCGGACAAGCCGATCGCGATCGGGGAGGCGGGCTGGCCGTCGCGCGGCCGCTGGCGGGCGGACGCCGCGCCGTCGCGGGTGAACCAGGCGCGGTTCGTGCGGGAATTCGCCGCGCTGGCGCAGGCGGAGGGCTTCGACTGGAACCTCATCGAGGCGTTCGATCAGGTCTGGAAGGCGGAGAACGAAGGCACGGTCGGCGCCAATTGGGGCCTGTGGACGGCGGACCGCGCCGAGAAGTTTCCGCTGACCGGGCCGGTGGTCGAGGATCCCGTCTGGCCCTGGCGGGCTGGTGCGGCGGTGCTGCTGGGCACGCTGCTGACGCTCGCCTGGATCGGCCGCGTGCCGCGTGCGGGGCAGGCGGGGATCGCGGCACTCGGCTTCGCGCTGGGCGGTGCGCTGGTCTTTGCCTGGAGCGGCACGTGGGGGCTGGTGAACGACTGGCATCAGACCGCGGCGGCGGTGGTGAACCTTGTGGGGCAGGCGCTGCTGGCCTGGCTGCTGCTCGGGCGGGCCGCGCAGTGCCTGTCCGGCGTATCGCGGGCGCCCGCGCCGACGGGGGCGGCGACCACGGCGCTGGTCCGCGATTGGCTGTGCCTGCGGCCCGCCGACCCGCGCGCGGGCCTGGCCGATCACGTGTTCTTCCTGTTCCTGTGGACCGCCGCGGTGCTGCAGGTGCTGCTGGTGGCCGATCCGCGCTACCGGGATTTTCCGATCGCGACCTTCGCGGTGCCGCTGGTCGCGGTCGCGGCGCGCGCGCTGCTGCGCGACCTGTCGCGTGGCGACGGGGGGCGCGAGGAGGTCGTGGTGGGGCTGGTCCTCGTCCTGGGCGCGGTGGCGAGCGCGGTGCGCGAAGGGCCGCTGAACCAGCAATCGCTGGTCTGGAACGCCGCCGCGCTGGTGCTGGCCCTGCCGCCGCTGCTGCGCTGGCTTGGCGGCCGCCGTGCGGCTACGGCTGCCGCGCGGCCGGTCTGAAGAGACGCGCCGCGACGGCCCCGCAGGCAAGGCTCGCCAGTGCTCCGGCCAGCGCCACGGCCATGGTGAGCGGATTGAGCGCCGGCCCTTGCAGGACGATGGCGGCCGGTATGCTCACCCCGGCCCCGAACAGCGCGCACCACGCCATGCGTCCCCGCGCCGGCCAGCCGCGTCGCGCCAGCAGCCCGTCCAGCACGCCGGTCGCCAGCGCGGGCAGGGTGCCCAGAACGTAGCTGAGGAACAGCGCGACCGGCATCATCGGCAGGACATCGTCCCGCAGCGACAGGACCCTGCCGCCCCACAGGAGTATCACTGTCACCAGGCCCCCCACCACTGGCCCGACCAGCGCATAGACCAGCAGCCGCCGCAGCCAGAAATTCACGCCGCCGGCGCCGGCCGGGGCCGCAGCCACGCCCAGGCGCCCAGTGCCGCGCCAACCACGCCCCAGGTCGCGTTATAGTTGACCGTCGCGACAATCCCCAGCGCCACGGCGGCCACGGCCAGCGGCAGGCGCGCACTCACGAAGGCGGCCAGCCCCAGGCCGAGTGCGGCCGCCCCCCACAGCCACCAATGCTGAAGCCATAGCAGCGCGGCCCTCGGCGCGCAGATCGCAGGCGCATCCGCCGCGGCGCATGTGGCGCCCCAATGCCGCGGTTCGATGAACCAATGGCGATAGGCGAGCATGGCGGCGGTGACGGCGAGCACGGTCAGCAGGCCCGGCAGGATGCGGCGCATGGCGCGACCATGCCGCGCCGCCGTGGCAATGCAAGGGCTGCGCGCTTGATCCCGGCCGCCGCGCCTGCCATGCCTCCGCCCGCATGGTCGCCGGTAAAGCTCCGTCCTTCCAGGACCTCATCCTGAAGCTGCACGCCTTCTGGGCCGCCCAGGGCTGCGTGATCCTCCAACCCTACGACATGGAGATGGGCGCGGGCACGTTTCATCCCGCGACCACGCTGCGTGCGCTGGGACCGAAGCCGTGGCGCGCGGCCTATGTCCAGCCATGCCGGCGCCCCTCCGACGGGCGGTACGGAGAGAATCCGAACCGGCTCGGCCACTACTACCAGTATCAGGTGGTCCTGAAGCCTTCGCCCGCCGATCCGCAGGCGCTGCTGCTCGATTCCTACCGGATGCTCGGCCTCGATCCGCTGCTGCACGATTTCCGCTTCGTCGAGGACGACTGGGAAAGCCCCACGCTCGGTGCCTGGGGCCTGGGCTGGGAGGTGTGGTGCGACGGGATGGAGGTGACGCAGTTCACCTATTTCCAGCAGGTCGGCGGCATCGCATGCGAGGCCCCCTGCGCGGAGCTGACGCTGGGGCTCGAACGGCTGGCCATGTATCTGCAGGGCGTGGAGAACATCTACGACCTCGACTTCAACGGCCAGGGGGTGCGCTACGGCGATGTGTTCCTGCGCGCCGAGCGCGAATACAGCGCCTACAGTTTCGAGGCCGCGAACACCGCGATGCTCCAGAAGCATTTCGAGGACGCGGAGGAGGAATGCGCAGCCCTGCTGGCGCGCAACCTGTCGCTGCCGGCCTACGACCAGTGCATCAAGGCGTCGCACTGCTTCAACCTGCTCGATTCGCGCGGCGTGATCAGCGTGTCGGAGCGGCAGGCCTATATCCTGCGGGTGCGCGCGCTGGCGCAGCGCTGCTGCGAGGGCTGGCTGGCGGGCGAGACGGTCGATTCTACCGTGCCGGCGTGATATCTACCCTCCATGGGACAGCTCAACATCAAGGATGCGGTGCTGATCGCCGAGGCGAAGGAATTGGCCGCACTGCTCGGCACCTCCACCACCGGCGCGCTGCGCGAGGCGGTGCGGGAGCGGCTGGCGCGGGAGAAGCGCGGCACGGCCGAGGCGAAGGCCCGCAAGCTGGCGGAACTGCGCGCCTTCACGACCGAATTCGCCAAGCACATGCGCCAGCCGCCGATGACCAACGAGGAACTGGACGATCTACTGTACGACCCGGACACGGGGTTGCCGCGTTGATCGTGGATACCTCCGCGGTGATCGCCATCCTGCAACAGGAGCCGGACGCGGCCGCGCTTGAGGAGAGGCTGGTCGAAGGTCCCGTCGCGCGCATCGCCGCCACCAACTGGTTCGAGGCGGCGATCGTGATCGATGGGCGCGGCGACGAAGCGGCCAGGGCGCGGTTCGAGGGATTCTTCCGGCGGTTCGGTATCGAGATCGAGGCCGTCACCCCCGAACTCGCGGCCGAGGCGCGCCGCGCCTATCGCGACTGGGGCCGGGGCAATCACCCGGCCAGGCTCAATTTCGGCGACTGCTTCGCCTATGCGCTCGCCAAGCAGCGCGGCGAACCGCTGCTGTTCAAGGGCGTGGATTTCGCCCGCACCGATATCGAACCCGCGCTGAAGGCCTGAGATGCCCGAACTGCTGCTGGAACTGTTCAGCGAGGAAATCCCCGCGCGCATGCAGGCGCGCGGCGCGGCCGATCTCGCGCGGCTGGTCGCGGACGCGCTGAAGCCGCTGGCACCCGCCGATGTGCGGACCTTCCATGGCCCGCGCCGCCTGACTCTGGTCGCGACCATGGCCGCGGCAACGGAAGCCGCGAGGATCAGCGAACGCGGCCCCCGCGCCAGCGCGCCGGAACAGGCGCTGGCCGGCTTCCTCAAGAAGCACAACGCCACCCGCGCGGATGTGCGGGAGGAAGGCGGCTACTTCGTGCTGGAGAAGGTGACGGACTCCGTCCCCGCCGCCCGCCTGATCGCGGATGCGCTGCCCGGCCTGCTGCGCCGCTTTCCCTGGCCCAAGTCGATGCGGTGGGGCGGCGCCAGTGCCTTCGCCTGGGTGCGGCCGCTGCGCCGCATCCTGTGCGTGCTGGATGGCGCGATCGTGCCTTTCGACCTGCGCGACGGTGCCGATGACGGGCACGGGCTGGCGAGCGGCAACGAAACCGAAGGCCACCGTTTCCACGCACCCGGCGCGGTGGCGGTGAAGGGCTTCGCCGACTACGCGGCGAAGCTGCGCGAACGCCGCGTGATCCTGGATGCCGAGGAGCGCAAGCGCATCATCGCGGATGGCATCGCGCGCCTGGCCGCGGAGAAGGGGCTGACCGTCGTGGACGACCCCGGCCTGTTGGAGGAGGTCGCGGGCCTGACCGAATGGCCCGTGCCGCTGCTCGGCCGGATCGAGGACCGGTTCATGGACCTGCCGCCCGAGGTGATGCAGGTCTCCATGCGCGTGAACCAGCGCTACTTCGCGCTGCGCACGGCGGACGGGAACGCCGCGCCCTGGTTCGCCTTCGCCGCCAATGTGGAAGCCGAGGATGGCGGGGCGGAGATCGCGCGCGGCAATGCGCGCGTGCTGTCCGCCCGCTTCGCGGACGCACGGCATTTCTGGGACCTCGACCGCAAGACGACGCTGGAAAGCCGGCTGCCGAAGCTGGATGCGGTGACGTTCCACGCCAAGCTCGGCACGCAGGGCGAACGCGCCCGGCGCATCGCGCGGCTGGCGCGGCTGATCGCGGAGCGCATCGGCGCGGATGCGGACAGGGCGGAGCGCGCGGGCCTGCTCGCCAAGGCCGATCTCGTATCCGGAATGGTTGGCGAGTTCCCGGAACTTCAGGGCGTCATGGGCGGTTACTACGCCGTGCACGACGGCGAAGCTTCAGATGTGGCGGCGGCGATCCGCGATCACTACGCCCCGAAGGGGGCGGGCGACGCGGTGCCCGGTGAGCCCGTGTCGGTCGCCGTGGCGCTGGCCGACAAGATCGACCAGCTCGCGGGCTTTTTCGCCGTGGGCGAGAAGCCGACCGGAAGCGGCGATCCCTTCGCGTTGCGCCGCGCGGCGCTGGGCGTGATCCGTCTCGTGCGAGAGAATCAGGTCCGCCTGCCGCTGCGGCCAGTCATTCAGGAAGCATATATTTGGCAAGGCGAAGACATCGTTGTGGCGTGGTCGAAGCTATTTTTCGCTACCTTCCGAGCGGAAAATCCGTCTGAGACTGACTTGGAGCATCTTCAAGGTAAGGCGATAAGTGCTGTAAGAAGCCAACTTCCGACTGAGGATGAGTTGGCGCTTAGCTTGACCGACTTCATCGCCGACCGCCTCCGCGTCCAGCTCCGCGCCGATGGTGCCCGCCACGACATCCTCGCCGCCGTGTTCGCGGCCGGGGCGGACGATGATCTCGTCCGCGTCCTCGCGCGCACCGACGCCGTCGCCGCGTTCGTCACCACGCCCGTCGGCGCCGACCTGCTCGCCGCATATAAACGCGCAGCCAATATCCTGCGCATCGAAGACCGGAAGGATGGCCCGCATGACGGCGCCCCCGATCCGGCATTGTTCACGGAACCGTCCGAATCCGCTCTCGCCGGGGCGCTTGATGTGGCCGAACCGGCCGCACGCGCGGCCCTTGGCGGTGAGGACTTCCCCGCCGCGATGACCGCATTGGCGGCGCTTCGCGCGCCTGTTGATGCATTCTTCAATTCTGTCATGGTCAACGCGCCCGAGCCCGAACTCCGCCGCAATCGTTTGAGACTTCTCAACCGGCTGCGTAAGGCGATGGATACCGTCGCCGATTTCTCCCAGATCGAAGGCTAGAGGAATTTCCCGATGACCCAGTGGGTGTACAGCTTCGGCGCCGGCCGCAACGAGGGCCGCGCGGACATGCGCAACCTGCTCGGCGGCAAGGGCGCCAACCTCGCCGAGATGGCCTCCATCGGCCTGCCCGTGCCGCCCGGCTTCACCATCACCACCGAGGTCTGCACCCACTACTACGACAACGACCGCAAGTATCCGTCCGACCTCGCCACCCAGGTCGCCGCCGCCCTCGCCCATGTCGAGGCCGCGGTCGGCAACAAGTTCGGCGACAAGCACAAGCCGCTGCTCGTCTCCGTCCGTTCCGGGGCGCGCGTCTCGATGCCCGGCATGATGGACACGGTGCTGAACCTGGGCCTGAACGACCTGACGGTCGAAGGCCTCAGCGCGGCCTCGGGCGATGCCCGCTTCGCCTGGGACAGCTACCGCCGCTTCATCCAGATGTACGGGTCGGTGGTGCTCGGCGTGGAGCATCACCGGTTCGAGGAGATCATCGAGCACGTCAAGCTCGACAAGGGCGTGGTCGAGGACACGGCGCTGACCGCCCAGGACTGGCACCGTGTCACCCAGGGCTACAAGGACATGGTGGAGGAGGCGACGGGCAAGCCCTTCCCGCAGGATCCGGAGGACCAGCTCTGGGGCGCGATCGGGGCGGTGTTCGGCTCCTGGATGAACCAGCGCGCCATCACCTATCGCCGCCTGCACGACGTGCCGGCCGATTGGGGCACGGCGGTGAACGTGCAGGCCATGGTGTTCGGCAACATGGGCGACGATTGCGGCACCGGCGTCTGCTTCACCCGCGATCCGTCCACCGGCGCGAACGTCTTCTATGGCGAGTACCTGGTGAACGCGCAGGGCGAGGACGTCGTCGCCGGCATCCGCACGCCGCAGCCGCTTGCCAAGGCCAACGCCAAGCCCGGCGAGAAGAGCATGGAGGAGGCGCTGCCCGGCGCCTATGCCGAGCTGCTGAAGGTGCGCGAGACGCTGGAGCGTCACTACCGTGACATGCAGGACATCGAGTTCACGGTGCAGCGGAGCAAGCTGTTCATGCTCCAGACCCGCAACGGCAAGCGCACCGCCGCCGCCTCGCTGAAGATCGCCGTGGACATGGCGCGCGAGGGGCTGATCACCGAGCAGGAGGCGGTGCAGCGCGTCGCCCCCGCCTCGCTGGACCAGCTGCTGCATCCCACGCTCGACCCCAAGGCGCCGCGCAAGCTGATGGCCAAGGGCCTGCCCGCTTCGCCGGGCGCTGCTTCGGGCGTGGTGGTGTTCACCGCCGATGAGGCGGAGGCGCGCGCGGCCAAGGGCGAGGCCGTCATCCTCGTGCGCATCGAGACCTCGCCCGAGGACATCCACGGCATGCACGCGGCGAAGGGTATCCTGACCACGCGCGGCGGCATGACCAGCCACGCGGCGGTGGTCGCGCGCGGCATGGGCCGCCCCTGCGTGTCGGGCGCGGGCGGCATCGTGGTGGACTACACGGCCCAGGCGCTCGCCGCCGGCGGCCAGACCGTGCGCGCGGGTGAGACGCTGACCATCGACGGCGCGACCGGTGAGGTCTTCATCGGCACCGTGCCGATGGTGGAGCCGCAGTTGTCCGGCGACTTCGCCACGCTGATGGAGTGGGCGGACAAGACGCGCACCATGAAGGTGCGCGCCAATGCCGAGACGCCGCTGGATGCCGAGACCGCGCGCAAGTTCGGCGCCGAGGGCATCGGCCTGTGCCGCACGGAGCACATGTTCTTCGATCCGGCCCGCATCAGCGCCGTGCGGCAGATGATCATGGCCGACAGCGAGGGCGGGCGGCGTGAGGCGCTGGCCAAGCTGCTGCCGTTCCAGCGCGACGATTTCGTCGCCCTGTTCCGCATCATGGCCGGGCTGCCGGTGACGATCCGCCTGCTCGACCCGCCGCTGCACGAATTCCTGCCGCATGGCGAGGCGGAGCTGGCCGAAGTGGCGGCGAGCCTGGGCACCGATGTGGCGGCGATGAAGCACCGCGCCGCCGAACTGGCCGAGGCGAACCCGATGCTCGGCCATCGCGGCTGCCGTCTGGGCATCACCTATCCCGAGATCAACGAGATGCAGGCCCGCGCGATCTTCGAGGCGGCGCTGATCGTGGCCAAGGAGAGCGGTTCGGCCCCCGTGCCCGAGGTCATGATCCCGCTGGTCGCCACCCGGAAGGAGCTGGAGATCGCGCGGCGCATCGTCGAGGAAACCGCGGAGGCGGTGTTCGCCGAGAAGGGCGCGCGCGTGGAATACAGCATCGGCACCATGATCGAGCTGCCGCGGGCCTGCCTGACCGCCGACAGCATCGCCGGTGTCGCCGACTTCTTCAGCTTCGGTACCAACGACCTGACCCAGACCACGTTCGGCCTGTCACGCGACGACGCCGGCAAGTTCCTGCCGCAATACGTGGAGCAGGGAATCCTCGCGAAGGATCCGTTCGTGTCGATCGACCGTGACGGCGTGGGATCGCTGGTGCGGATCGCTGCCGAGAAGGGACGGGGGGCGAAGAACGGCCTCAAGCTCGGCATCTGCGGCGAGCATGGCGGCGACCCTGCCTCGATCGCCTTCTGCGCGGAGGTGGGGCTGGATTACGTGTCCTGTTCGCCCTACCGGGTGCCGGTGGCCCGGCTGGCGGCCGCGCAGGCGGCGGTGGGCGCAGGCGGCGATCGCACCGCATAGGCGGCGCGGCGCGATCTGACCGCGAGGCAGGACCTCGCGGTCAGCGTGCCCGGAGGCGGGATCAGCCGCGCCGGCGAGACCGGCGCCGGATCGCGCCCAGGCCGATCAGTGCGGTTCCGAGCACCATCAGGGAGGCCGGTTCCGGCACCGCGACGCTGGGCGGCGGGTCCGATGGCCCAGGCCCGCCGGGCGTCTCGGGGTTCGACGGGTTGTCCGGCGGTGTATTGGGGGCCGGGTTGCTGTCCGTGTCGGGATCGGGATCGAGGCCGGCGACGACGTCGGGCGGCGAGGGCGGGCTCCACCCGTCCGGCTGCGGCTGCGTGTCCGGAAGCGGGGAGCCCAGGCCTGACGGGACGATGCCGGGTGACCGGGGTGTGTCCCCTTCAGCAGGATGCGCGTTGAACGCAACGGGGACGCCTCCGGCGGGTGCTCCGCCAAGAAGCGGGCCGGAAGTATTCGACGCGCAGTAGAGGAAGCCGTTCGTGCGGCTGCAATCCACGCTCGTGAAATTGCGGCCAGGGTCGACCGCGGCGCCGGCCGGAGCGACGCACAACACGGCTGCGGCCATCGCCGCCAGGCTCAGAAATCGCTTGCTCATCACTTCCCCCACCGCGGCAGGCGCGGGCCATGGCTGTCATGCCGCCGCAATGAGCAAGCAAGGGTTGTGCCAATTATTGAAATCAACCCTCTAACGAGGATTGGAAGGCGGATGTGTCAAATTTAACGACGCATTTTCTATTTTAGATACGTTCCGACTCGCCGCGACGTTGCATTCCGCCGCCGCGCGGGCCGCCGTTCCGCCAAACCCATGGTGCAGAAATGACTTGGCCTGATCGCCAAGCGAGGCGGTATCGGGCCGAAATGCGGTCTGTAAAATTTCCCGACAGTGATGCCGGCCGTCGCTGCGTCTAGGCAGCCGCGGAGTGTTCCGCCGCATCCGTCGCCGCGGCGATCCGGTCCAATGCCGCGGCCCAGGCCTCCCGCACCGGCGGGGTGAAGGCGCCGGGGCCCAGCCCGCGTTGCAATGTCCACAGCAGCGCCCCGCCGAGTTCCGGGACATTCCGCTCCGTGAAGCCGAACCGGCCCAGCAGCCGCGTCAGCTCCGCCAGTTCGGCGGCGAGCCGTACCTCATGGTCGATCACCGCGATCACCCGTGCGAGGGCGGTCATCAGCTTGCGCCCGCGTACCGCCATGGCCGGGCTCGCGAACCGCACCCGGGCCTGCGGCGCGGTCTCCGACAGGCGCGTGTAGAACAGCAGCACGGTCTGTTCGGCCATGGGTTCGATCATCGCGAAGGTCGCGCGCACCAGCGCGATCTGGTCCTGGGTCATGCTGCGCTCACCTCCTGCTCGCAGGCAGAAGCGACAATGACCATGGCAGGTTTCTGGCGAAGGTCGCGACTGACACAGATTTGTTGCAGCCGTATCAATCCTGCGTGGGGAGCAGGTCTGCGCACGCGCGGCTTGTGCGGCGCAGCGCAGGCTGCCATGTGTGGGCCGTCACCGGGCGCACGTCCGGATGTGACGCGGCCGCGTGAGCGCCCTGACGGGCAGCCCGCCGCGCACGGAGCACTTCCCAGGACCGGCCCGGATTCACGCGGGGCCTCCACCCCGACCCTGCCGCGCGCATGTCCGCGCGCGGCGCCGTACGCGCATCCGCGCGTGAAAGAGACGCATGACGACGTTCAACGACCTCGGCCTTGCCGCGCCGCTGCAGCGTGCGCTGGCGGAGGAGGGCTACACCGCCCCCACGCCGATCCAGGCCCAGGCCATTCCCCAGGTGATGGCGGGGCGCGACCTGCTCGGCATCGCCCAGACGGGCACCGGCAAGACCGCCGCCTTCGCCCTGCCGATCCTGCACCGGCTCGATGCCGACCGGCAGCGGCCGGCGCCCAAGACCGTGCGCGCGCTGATCCTCAGCCCGACGCGCGAACTCGCCTCCCAGATCGCCGACAGCTTCCGCGCCTATGGCCGGCATCTCGGCTTCTCGGTGGCCACCGTGTTCGGCGGCGTGCCGCATGGCGGGCAGATCCGCGCGCTGGCGCGCGGTGTCGATGTGCTGGTGGCCACGCCCGGCCGGCTGATCGACCATATGACATCCCGCAACGCCGACCTGTCCCGCACCGGGATCATCGTGCTGGATGAAGCCGACCAGATGCTGGACCTGGGCTTCGTCCAGCCGATCCGGCGCATCGTCGCCGCCCTGCCGAAGCAGCGCCTGTCGCTGTTCTTCTCCGCCACCATGCCGCAGGCGATCGGCCAGCTTGCCGGCGAACTGCTGACCGATCCCGCCCGCGTGCAGGTCACCCCCGTGGCGCAGACCGCGGACCGGGTGGACCAGCGCGTGATCTGGGTGGACGGGTCGGCCAAGCGCGCCACGCTGGTCGATCTGCTGCGCGGCGAGGCCAAGGGCCGCACGCTGGTCTTCGTGCGCACCAAGCACGGGGCCGATGCGGTGGTGAAGCACCTGGCCAATTCCGGCATCGCCTCCGACGCGATCCACGGCAACCGCAGCCAGAACCAGCGCGTGCGCGCGCTGGACGCGTTCAAGTCCGGCCGCGCGCCGGTGCTGGTGGCGACCGACATCGCCGCGCGCGGCATCGACGTGGACGGGGTCACGCATGTGGTGAACCTCGATCTGCCGAACGTGCCGGAAAGCTATGTGCACCGCATCGGCCGCACCGCGCGGGCGGGGGCGGCGGGGCAGGCGATCTCGATCGTCTGCAACGAGGAGCGCAACCTGCTGCGCGATATCGAGCGGCTGATTCGCAAGGCGATCCCGTCCGAGGACCGGCGCACCAACCGCGCCGAGCCGCCGAAGGTCACGCCGCGCCCGCTGCCGCGCAAACATGGCGGCGGTGGCAAGCCGGCTTTCGGCAAGCCTGCCTACGGCAAGGCTGCGCACGCCAACGGCAACCGCCGTCACACCCAGCGGCGCACGCACGCGGCGTAGGCGTCGTACGCCGCGCCGAATACGCGGCGCAGATAGGCTTCCTCCTTCGGCACCACCGCCGTCGCCAGCACGGCGGCGGTGGCGGCCGTCGCGAGCAGGCCCCACCCGGTGCCGAGCCACAGCGCGGCCCCCGTCATCGCGGCGAGGATCGCGACATAGATCGGGTTGCGGCTGAAGCGGAACGGCCCGTGCGCGACCAGCGCGGTCGCCCGTTTCCAGGTCGGCACCGCGGTCCCTGCGCGATGCAGGGTCCATACGGCCCACAACCCCAACAGCACGCCCGCGCCCGCGAGGATCGCGCCCGCCGCGATCCCCGCGAAGCGCAGCGGCAGCACATGCTCCAACCCCCAGGCTGCAAGCGCCGCCACGGCGATGACCAGTGGCGGATGCAGCCGGATGCCGGAGGTCATGCCGGTTCCGGCAGTTTCATCCAGGCGGGAATGCGTGCGGTGAGTGTCGCCTCTCCCGCGCGCAGCTTGCCGGCCAGCGCCTCCAGCCGCAGCGTGGCGAGGCCCTGCGTGTCCCGGCCGGACCGCATCGTGCCGACCTCCCTGCCGTCGCCGTTCAGGATCGGCGTGCCGCGTTCAGGCAACGGGCCTTCCACCGTCACCGGCACCAGCCGCCGCTTGATCAGGCCGCGATACTTGGTCCGCGCGGTCAGCTCCTGGCCCATGTAGCAGCCCTTCGACCAGGACACGCCGTTCAGCTCGTCGAAGCCGGCCTCCAGCAGCACGGATTTCTCCGCCTCCATGTCGCGGCCGCCGTCGGGCAGGCCGAGGCCCATCCGGTGCGCATCCCAGTCCTCCGCCGTCGCGCTCGCCGGCAGCGGCGTGTCTGCCAGGACGCGCCAGCCGGCTTCGGGCAGGCGCGGATCGGGGGCCGCGATGCCGCCGCCGTCCCAGGCGCCGTCCCAGGCCGCATGCGTCGCCATGTCCGTCGCGCGCAGCGCAACCTTCGAGCGCAGCCGGTAGCGCGACAGCCGCTGCACCAGCATCGGCGCCTGCGCGGCCTCGACATCCAGCAGCAGCCGTTCGCCGTCGGCGAGGACGAAGAAATCGGCCAGCCACTTGCCCTGCGGCGTCAGCAGCGCGGCCCAGACGGCGCGGCCGGGCGCGGCCTGCGCGATGTCGTTGGAGACGAGGCCTTGCAGGAAGGCCACGCGATCCTCGCCGGTCACCTCGACCACGGCGCGATCCGCCAGATGCGCGAACTTCATGTACGGGATGTGGCGGAGGCTGCGGCTGGCCGCAAGGCGTCGGCACATCGGGATGCATGTGTTAGGCGGGGCGGGCAGGATGGTGAGGTGCGGATGACGGAAACGGCGTTTCGCTTTGCGACTGCGATCCGGACGGCGCTGGGCGGCGATGCCGCGGCAGCCGGCCGGCTGCGCATCCGCGGCGCGGGCGCCCTGCCGTCCGCCTTTCCCGTGACCGATCTGGCCACGGGCGCGATCGGTGCGGCGGCGCTGGCGGTCGCGGACCTGTTCGGGGCGGAGGCGCCGCAGGTGACGGTGGATCGCCGCCTCGCCTCCTTCTGGTTCGGCAGTTCGATCCGCCCCCGGGGCTGGGCCCTGCCGCCGGCATGGGACCCGGTCGCGGGCGACTACCGCACCCGTGACGGGTGGATCCGGCTGCACACCAACGCGCCGCATCACCGTGCCGCCGCCTTGCGCGTGCTGGGCCAGCCCAGCGACCGCGCCGGCGTGGTGCAGGCCGTGGCGGCCTGGATGGCCGGGGCGCTGGAGACCGCGATCGTGGATGCGGGCGGCTGTGCCGCGCAGATGCGCAGCATGGCCGAATGGGCCGCGCATCCGCAGGGCCGGGCGGTGGCCGCCGAACCGCTGGTGCATTGGGCGGCGGCCCCGCCGGCCGATACGCCGCCCTGGTCCCCCCGGCCGGACCGGCCGCTGGCCGGGCTGCGGGTGCTGGACCTGACCCGCGTCCTGGCCGGACCGGTCGCCGGCCGCTTCCTGGCCGGATACGGCGCCGAGGTGCTGCGGATCGATCCGCCGGGCTGGGAGGAACCATCCATCGTGCCGGAGATGACGCTGGGCAAGAGCTGCGCCCGGCTCGACCTGCGCGACCCGAAGGACCGGCGCGTGTTCGAGGCGTTGCTGGCGCGGGCGGACATCCTGCTGCACGGCTACCGCCCGGGCGCGCTGGACCGGCTGGGCTATGGGGCTGATGCGCGCCGCGCCATCGCGCCGGCGCTGATCGATGTGTCGCTGTGCGCCTATGGCTGGACCGGGCCCTGGGCCGGCCGGCGCGGCTTCGACAGCCTGGTGCAGATGAGCAGCGGCATCGCGGAAGCGGGCATGGGCTGGAAGGGGGCGGACACGCCCACGCCCCTGCCGGTGCAGGCGCTGGACCATGCGACGGGCTACATCCTGGCGGGCGCGGTGCTGGCCGCGCTGGCGCGGCGGCGCGCGGAGGGGCGCGGTGCGACAGCGCGCGTCTCCCTCGCGCGGACCGCGGCGCTGTTGACGGGCGAGGCCGTGGCGCAGGCCGAGGTGGCGCTGGCCGATGAGGCGGCGGATGACCTCGCCCCCGGCATCGAGCGGACGAGCTGGGGCGAAGCGCGCCGGCTGCGCCCGCCCGTGGAGATCGCGGGCGCGCCGATGACGTGGGATCTGCCGGCCACGGAACTGGGATCGGCGAAAGCATCCTGGCGGTAGCGTGCGCGCCATCCCCGAAGCCCTCGACCCGTCCGCCGTCGCAGGGATCGATCGCCTGCTCGATACCCTGGAACGGAAGGAGGGCGCGCGAATCCTGCTCGCCGTCGAGAGCGGCAGCCGTGCCTGGGGCTTCCCGTCCCCGGACAGCGACTACGACTGCCGCTTCATCTATGTGCGCGAGGCCGACCGCTACCTGTCCCTGTGGCCGCCGCGCGACGTGATCGAATCGCCCGGCGATGTGCTGGACATGAGCGGATGGGACCTGGGCAAGGCGCTGAAGCTGATGCTGAAGGGCAACGCCGTTGCCATCGAATAGCTGACCTCGCCCATCGTCTATCGCGGCGGCGCTGCGCTGGCTGATGCGGCACCCGGACCGGATCATGGCGCCGATGCACTTCCCGACGCTGATGGCGGAATGCGATCCTCCGGAGGAGGTCGCGGCACTCGTGGCCGGGCTGTTGGCGCGGAAGGCAAGGATGCGGGAACTGGGCACGGCCCCGCTGCCGGTACCCATCGCCGCGTTCGTGGCCGATGCGTTCGAACGGGCGCGTGCCGCGTGCGACGTCGGGTGCCATCGCGTCAGTGGCGTCGCAAAGGCCGAGACAGATGCGTTCTTCCGCGCGGTGGTCCGGCGGGAGGCGGCATAGAAGGCGGTGGTGTCAGGCAGCCCATGTTCATCCGGCTAGCATGGTCAGCATGCGCCCGAGGTCGCGCAGCGACGCCGCGCCGGCCTTTTCCAGCACCATCCGGATCTGCGTGCGCACCGTGCTGACGCCGACCCGTCGTCCGGCCGCGATCTGCTCCGCCGTCTGGCCTGACGCCGCGGCCAGGGCCACATCCGCCTCGGCGCGGCTGAGACCGTAGAGGTCGCTGAGCAGTTCCGCGGACGGCAGCGTCACCGACACGGGATCGCGCACCAGCACCAGAGCGAGCCTGCCCCGGTCCGCATGCATCTGCGGCGCGGCCGGCAGCGGCGGCAGCCGCATGACCAGGGCGGCGAGAGACGGGCCGCCATCGGCGCGGCGCAGCGCGACACCACCGCCCGCATCGCCGCACAGCGCGACGGCACGCACGCGGATCGCAAGCGCGGCGGTGTCCGCGCGATGCGGGGCGGCGAGGCGCGTCGCGTCCCTGTCGCGGATCAGGCGCAGGGCGCCGTCACGCGCCATGCGTTCTGCAGCCGCGTTGGCGAGGCGCACGCGCATCTCCGCATCGACCGCCAGCAGCGCGGTAGGTAGAGCATCCAGGGCGGAGGCTGAAACGGGCTGACCATGCACATGCAGCCTGGCGCGCAATTGCAATGCGCGGCGCAGGTGTGGCAGCAGGGGATGCAGCGTCTGCCGGTCGGTTTCCTCGAACGGGTTGGCGGATTCCGGGCGGTGGCAGCCGAGCGCGTACCAGCCAGCATCACCGAGCAGCGCCATCGACCCGATCATGTGGAACATGCCGAGATGGCGGGCGAAGTCGCTGTGGAACTCGCTGGCCCGGAACACGGCGTCCGGCACTATTTCCGCTGACAGATAGCACGGCGGCGGCGCACCGGGGGGAAGGCCGCGCAGGATGGAGGCCCCGGTCGATGTCCACAGATCGGTGCGGTGGTAGTGGTCAGCGTAGGCTTGCGTCCACCGATCCTCCGCCTGGGGTGCGGAGAGGAGTTCGACCCCGCCGTCCGGATCGCCGCGCCACAGGCTGACCGAATGCGCGCCCAGCCGGCTGCGCAGGCTGTCCGCGAACGTCTCCCAAGAGACCTCGTCGGCAGCGGCCGCATAGGCTGTCTCGATCAGATCCATCGCGGTTCCGGTTCGTATTTATTTCGATATATGACCAAACCGGAAGCGGACCGGTCAACCGTGGCGCCAATCCATAGAACTGATGATGCACTTGCGAGGCTTCACGGGTTCTCTTGCCAATTCGCAACGGTGTGCGGAAGCAGGGGAAATTCGATGAGGCAGAGGGCAATTGCGTGGAGGTTGGCGGCATCCGTCGCCGTGGCGGTGGTCGTGCTTACGGCGGCACCGGTCCGGGCGGGGACGATCATCGGCGGATCGAGTCTGCTGGATGCGGCGTCGCTGGGATTGCTGGAGAACTGGCTTGGTGAAGGTGAGCTGACGCTGACCAACATTTTCACCAAAACGGATGGGGCCACGTCGCAGGATTTCCATTCGGCCGTGGATGGGAAGGGACGGACCTTCTCGGTCCTGCAGGCGATGGATGACGGCGCGGTGGCGATCATCGGCGGCTACAACCCGCAGAGCTGGAACAGCGTAAGTCTTTGGACTGACATCGATCTCGCCACGGACGAGAAGGCGTTCGTCTTCAACCTGAGCCAGTCGGTGCAGTACGGGCAAATCGCGCCGCGACAGTCCTACAACGAGCCGCTCCACGGGCCGGCCTTTGGCGGGGGCATGGATATCGGCGTCGACCGCTGGCTGACGGGGGGATACAGCAATTTCACCTCGTTCTCCGGACCGTCCTTACGTTCCATCGTCTCTGGGCAACCTCACGACGGCCCGAACATGATCGTCGGAGAACTCGAGATCTTCACCATCGCGCCCTATGCGGGGCCTGCGCAGCCGCCGTCGGTTGACGTCCCCGAACCCTCCACGCTGGCCCTGTTCGGTGTCGGTCTGGCGGGCTGCGGCTTTTTGCGGCGGCGTCCGCGCCTTAATAGGAGCTACGGAACAGCAGCGGCGCTGTGTGGAGGGTTGGCCGTGTGCGCGGCGGCCGGGTCGTCGAAGGCTGCCGTCATCGCATCCGGCGACACCTACTCGTATCTCCCAGGCACCAATCTTTATGTCGGTCGCACCGGCAGCGGGCAGCTCACGGTCAACAACGGCAGCACCGTGAACCTCACTTCGAGCGGCGAGGAACCGTTCTTCGCCGTCGGCCGCTTCGCAGGCAGCAGCGGCCAAGTCTTCATCGACGGGGTCGGATCGGCGATCACCCTCAAGTCGCTGGCCAATGTCGACGACCCGACGAATGCCGGGGCCGCCCAGATCGGACGCCAGGGCAATGGCACGGTGACCATCAGCAATGGCGGCGCGCTGAACGTCGTCGTCGATCTGCTTCCGCCGGTGGTCCCGTCCCGTTCGAATGAAAGCATCTCCGTCGGCCGCGAGGCCGGCGGGACCGGAACCCTGAATGTCAACGATGGGTCGGTGACCGTGCGCGGCACCGGATCGGCCTTCTATGTCGGCACCAGCGGCGGCACGGGCACGGCCAGCCTGACCAACGGCAGCACGCTGGAGGTGACCAACATCGCGGAGGACGCCGACGGGGCCACCATCTTCGTCGGCCGCGATCTCGGCTCGACCGGGACGCTGAACGTGCTGAACAGCCAGGTGACGATCGACGGCACCTCCTCGACGGTCGGCGCCAGCGGTGTTTTCGTCGGCCGCGAGTCCGGCGCGCGGGGCACCTTCTCCCTCAACGGAGCTTCCGCCCGCCTCGATATCCGGTCGAACAACGATGCCTACATCGCCATCGGCCAGGATGCGACGACCAGCGGCACGATGCTGGTGGGCGGCGGTGCCACGGTGAACCTGGAAGGGCAGGGCGGTTCGATCGATCTCGGCGGGCTTCCCGGCGCCCAGGGTGCGTTGCGCATCACCGGCGGCGCCGTGGTCGATCTCTCTGCCTCGGTCAACGCCGCGAACGTCCTAGTCGGCGCAGCCTATGCCAGCAAGACCTCCGCCGGCAACGGCCGACTGGTCGTCGACGGCGCCGGCTCCATCCTCCGGCTGGCCGCCAGCGCCGACCCCAACCGCGCCCAGTTGCGGCGGACGATCATCGGTGCAGCCACGACGATTGGCGGCGTCAGCAGCGAAGGCGGCCACGTGACGGTGCGCAACGGCGGCCTCCTGGTCTCTGACATCGTGCATGTGGGCGTGGGCGGCCTGCTCGACGGCAACGGCATGATCCAGGGCAATGTCAGCCTGGAAGGCGGCATCCTCGCGCCCGGCAACTCGCCGGACACGCTGACCATCGACGGCGACCTGATCCTCGACTCCGGCACCCTGCTGATCGAGGTCTATGGCCCGGGCGCGGGCGAGTTCGATCGCGTCGTCACCTCCGGCGACATCGTGTTCGGCGACGGGACCATCGTGTTCAGCTTCCTAGACGGCTTCCTGCCGCAGGCGGGAGACGCGATCGACTTCCTCGATATCGGCGGCGCGGCGGTCGATTTCGGCAATGCGAAGTTCGCGGTCGAAGGCATCGCGGACGGGTTCGCGTTCGATGTCACGGACCTCGGCGATGGCACCTTCCGCTTCCTGGCGCAGAGCGATGCCCAGGCCGTGCCCGAGCCCGCCGCGTGGGCGCTGTTCGGCTTCGGCATGCTGGGGCTTGTCCTGGCGCGGCGGCGCGGGTCGGTCCCGTGCGCCTGACATCACGGCGGATGCACCGGCATGCCGGAGGGGGACGGCGCCGTCAGGGCGTCACCCCATCCTTGTGGCGAGGGTCTTGAGCCGACTCGGCCCCGCCGCCCGTTCTGCGCGCCGAGCTTGAACCGCGCCCCGCCGCGCGCGAAGCAGGTGCCATGTCCTTCCACGCCGACCTGCACGTCCATTCGAAGCATTCACGCGCGACCAGTCGCGACCTCGACTTGGAGCACCTGGCCTGGTGGGCGGCACGCAAGGGGATCGCGGTCGTGGGCACCGGCGATTGCGTCCATCCCGGCTGGCTGGCGGAGCTGAAGGACAAGCTGGTGCCGGACGGGGGCGGGCTGTTCCGCCTGAAGGACGAGATCGCCGACGCCGTCGCCGCCACCCTGCCGCCCGCCTGCCGCGCGCCGGTGCGCTTCATGCTCTCGACCGAGATCTCGACCATCTACAAGAAGGGCGACCGCACGCGGAAAATCCACCACCTGATCTACGCGCCCGACTTCGACGCGGTGGACCGGCTCGCCGCCCGCCTCGCGCGGATCGGCAACATCGCCTCGGACGGGCGGCCCATCCTCGGCCTCGATTCGCGCGACCTGCTGGAGGTCACGCTGGACTCCGGCCCCGACTCCTATCTCGTGCCGGCCCATATCTGGACACCGTGGTTCGCCGCCCTCGGCTCGCAATCCGGCTTCGATTCCATCGCCGAATGCTACGGGGACCTCGCGGAGCACATCTTCGCGGTGGAGACGGGCCTGTCTTCCGACCCGGCGATGAACTGGCGCGTCTCCTTCCTCGACCGCTACCGGCTCACCTCCAACTCGGACGCGCATTCGCCCGGCAAGCTGGGGCGGGAGGCGACGCGCTTCACCTGCGCGCCCGACTACTTCGCCATCCGCCGCGCGCTGGAAACCGGCGACGGTTACGGCGGCACGGTGGAGTTCTTCCCGGAGGAGGGGAAATACCACCTCGACGGCCATCGTGCCTGCGGCGTGCGGCTGGAACCCACGGAGACGCTGGCCCGCGGCGGAATCTGTCCCGTCTGCGGCAAGCCGCTGACCGTGGGTGTGGCGCACCGCGTGGAGAAGCTGGCCGACCGCACGGAGGCGGAGACCGTTCCGCCCCCCACGGCGGGGGAGGTCACGAATCTGGTGCCGCTGCCGGAAATCCTGTCGGAGATCATCGGCGCCGGCCCCGCGACCCAGGGTGTGACGCGCGCCTATGACCGCACCGTTGCGGTCCTTGGCCCGGAACTCTCGACGCTCGCGGAGGTGCCGGTGGAGGACATCGCCCGCACCGATCCCCTGCTGGGCGAGGCCGTGTCCCGACTGCGGCGCGGAGCCGTGCACCGGCAGGCGGGATATGATGGCGAATACGGCGTGATCCGTCTGTTCGACGAAGCGGAGCGCGCGGATTTCACCCGCGGTGGCCTGCTGTTCGATGCGCCCCTGAAGCGCCGCGCACGCACCGCCACGCCGCGCGCGACCGTGCCGGAGACGCCACGCGCGGGCGCGCCGGCGTCCGTCGCGGCCCCGGCGCCGTCCGGCAGGGCCGGGCTGCTCGCCGCACTCGATGCGGATCAGGCGCGGGCGGCGGCGATGGTGGATGGGCCCCTGGTGGTGCTGGCCGGTCCCGGGTCCGGCAAGACGCGCATGCTGACGCATCGGCTCGCGCATCTGGTGGCAGAGTGTGGCGTGCCGGCCGCCGAATGCCTCGCCATCACCTTCACCCGCCGCGCGACCGAGGAGTTGCGCACGCGCCTTGCCGCCCTGCTGCCGGTGAGCGGCGCCTGCACGGTGCACAGCTTCCACTCGCTGGGCCTCGCGATCCTGCGCGCCCATGGCGCGGCCCTTGGTCTCGCCCCGGGATTCCGCATCGCCGATGAGGCGGAGCGGGTCGCGGCCCTGGCCGCGGACATGGGGATCACGCCGCAGAAGGCGGCGCGGCTGCTGAAGGCCGCGTCGGTCCTGAAGCGCACGGACGGCGTGGCGGAGGAGGAGACGCAGGCGGCGCTCGCGGCCCTGCGCCGGCTGGGGCAGGAAGGCAACTGGATCGACTTCGACGATCTGGTCGGCCTCGCCGTCACGCTGCTGGAACGTGACACCGGCATCGCGGCGCAATGGCGCGCACGCTTCCGGCACATCTGCGCCGACGAATTCCAGGACGTGGACGCGCTGCAATACCGGTTGCTGCGCCTGCTGGCGGGATCGCATGGCGGCCTGTGCGTGATCGGCGATCCCGATCAGGCGATCTATGGGTTCCGCGGCGCGGACGCGGATTGCTTCGCCCGTTTCATGCAGGATTTCCCGAACGCGCACACGGTCCGCCTGGGCCGCAACTACCGCTCCACCGGGACGATCGTCGCGGCCTCCGCGCAGGTCATGAAGGCGCGCGACGCCGTGGCGATGCGGCCGGTGCAGGAGGCGATCACGCTGCACGATGCCGCGGACGAACGGGCGGAGGCGGCGTTCGTGGCGGCGGAGATCGAAGCCCTTCTCGGTGGCCACGACATGCTGGCCGCGAAGAGGCGTGACGATGGCGGGCTCGGCTTCGGCGACTTCGCTGTCCTGTACCGCACCGACGCGCAGGCGGCCGCATTGCGCGAGGCGTTCGACCGTGCCGGCATCCCGTTCCGCAAAAGCACGCCTGCCCCGATCGCCGGGCAGGCATCCGTGCAGGCCGTGCTCTCCGCGTTGGCGGGGCAGGACAGAGACGCCCCCCTGCCCGTGCGCCTCGCTGCCGCGATCGAACAGGTGCGGCGCGGCGGAGATGCGCCCGATGCGGCCACCCTGGCCGAGGCGGGGCGATGGCTCGATGCCCTGGCGGCGCTGCCGGACGTGGCGGATGACGAGGCGCTGCTGCGCGAGCAGGTCGCCCTGTGCACCGAAGCCGATTTCTGGGACGGCCGTGCCGCCCGCGTCTCGCTGCTGACCATACACGCGGCCAAGGGCCTGGAATTCCCGGTGGTGTTCGTCGTCGGTCTGGAAGACGGGATCGTGCCCTTCGTCTGGGGCGCGGAGGACGAGGCCGACACGGCCGAGGAACGCCGCCTGTTCTATGTCGCCATGACGCGCGCCAGGGACCGGCTGTATCTATGCCGCGCGCAGCGGCGTTTCTGGCGCGGGGAGGTCCGTGCATTGCCGCCGTCCCCGTTCCTGCGGGATGTTCCGGCGGAGCTGACCGTGCGCCACGTCCCGGCGGCGCGGAAGCCGCGTGTCGCCGCGCGGCAGTACAGCCTGTTCTGATCCGTCCCGTCTGCTCACGCGTCATGCAGGGTGTCGTGTCGCCGGCCCTTGCCGTGCTGGCGCAGCGCCGCCACGAACGCGGTCGCCTGTGGGGAGAGCGCGCGTCCGGCGCGATGGGTGATGCCGATGCGGCGCGGCATCGCGGGGCGGACGATCGGCCGCGTCTCCAGCAGCGGCGTGATGCGCAGGTCCACGGCGGAGGACGGCAGGATGGCGATCCCCAGCCCCGCGCGGGCAAGGCCGACCGCGGTGCTCATATACGTCACCTCACAGACGGGGGAGACGTAAAGCCCATGCCGCGCGAAGGCGCGATCGACCAGCATCCGCACGCTGCTTTCGGGATCGGTCATGATCAGCCGCTCCGAAGCCAGGTCGGACAGGGCGATGCTCCGCGCCGCCGTCAGCTTGTGTCCGCCTGGTAATGCAGCGACCAGCCGGTCCTCGAACATGATCTCGGTCTGCAGGCCTGCCGTGGCCGGTCCTTCGGGCAGGATCGTCAGTCCCAGCTCGACCTGATCGGCCATCACCATCGCGGAGATGCGATGCGAAACGGCATCGCGCACGATCACCCGGATCCCCGGGCTGCGCGCATACAGCCGCGCCAGCACGCCCGGCAGGAAGGAGGCGCCCACGGATGGCAGTGCTGCGATCCTGACCGTGCCGGCGCGGCGGGCGGCGACGTCGCGGGTGTTGGCGATCAGCGCGTCGAAATCGTCCACGATGCGTTCGCATTCCGCGAGCAGGTCCCGCCCGGCCGCGGTGGGAGCGGCGCCGTGCCGCCCGCGGTCGAGCAATTGCAGCCCCAGGGCTTCCTCCATCTGGCGCAGTTGCACGGTCAGCGTCGGCTGCGAGATGCGCAGGGCGGCCGCGGCGCGTGTCAGGCTGCCCAGCCGGGCCACCGTCAGGAACGCGCGCATATGGCCGATCTGGCATTTCATAGATGAACCCTATGGGAACGATCAGTTGTTTTCTATTGCCCGATGATTGTGGCCGGACGTCAGCTATCCGTGATGACGTCTTCCTGTTCCCCGCTTCGGATCGGTTGCGGATCCGGCTTTTCAGGCGACCGGCTCGATGCGCCCGGCCCGGTGGTGGAGGCGCTGATCGCCGCCGGTGGGCCTTCGGCGCTGATGCTGGAGGTGCTGGGGGAGCGAACGCTCGCCCTGGCGCAGCGCGAACGCCGTCTCGCCCCCGATCGTGGCTATGAACCGGCGCTGGAGGCCCTGCTGCGGCCCATCCTGGCGCGCTGCGTGACGCATGGCGTTCCCATCATCACCAATGCCGGTGCCGCCAACCCCGAAGGGGCGGGCCGGACCGTGCTTCGCCTGGCCCGTACGCTCGGGATCACGGGGCTGCGCGTGGCCGTCGTCGATGGCGATGACATCCGCGAAACCGGTGCGCTGGACGGGCTGACCGCGTGGGAAGGTGACGGCCGCGCCACGCTCGCCGGCCAGGAGGTGATCGCGGCCAATGTCTATCTCGGCGCCGCACCCATCGCGGCGGCGCTGCGGCAGGGCGCGAACCTGGTCATCACCGGCCGCGCGGCCGATCCCGCCCTCGCGCTGGGGCCCATGATCGCGCATTTCGGCTGGGCGGAGGACGATTGGGACCGCCTCGCCGCTGGGGTCGCGTGCGGCCATCTCCTGGAATGCGGCAGTCAGGTCACCGGCGGCTACTTCGCCGATCCCGGCTTCAAGGACGTGCCCGATCCGCACGACATCGGCTTTCCCATCGCGGAGATGGCGGCGGACGGAAACTTCGTCATCACCAAGCCGCCAGGGACGGGCGGGCTGGTCGATCCGCGCACGGTGAAGGAGCAGCTTCTCTACGAGATCCACGACCCGGCCGCCTATCTGACGCCGGATGTGGTGCTGGACATCACCGGCGTCGAACTCGCCCAGGAAGGGCCGGACCGCGTGCGCGTGCGCGGTGCGCGCGGCGGTGCCCGGCCGGAGCGGCTGAAGGCGACGGTCAGCCTGCCCGGCGGCTGGCTGGGGGAGGGCGAGATCTCCTATGCCGGGCCCAACGCCCGCGCCCGCGCAGCACTGGCGGGGCGCATCGTGCGCGACCGTCTGCGCGCCCAGGGCTTCGGCGGCCGCATCCGCGCCGACCTGATCGGGGTGGTCAGTGTGTTCGGCGACGACGATGGCGCCCTGCTGGCGGCCGACACGCTGGACGGGCCCGAGGATATCCGCCTGCGCGTCGCGGCCGCCACCGAGACGAAGGCCGAAGCCGAGCAGGCGGTGCGGGAGGTGCTGTCGCTGTATTGCTGCGGCCCGGCCGGCGGCGGCGGCGTGCGCACCCGGATCGTGGACCGCATCCGCACCCTGTCCTTCATGGTGCCGCGTGATCGGGTGCATCCCCGCGTGCGCATGCTGGAGGATGCGGCGTGAGCGGCCTGGTCACGGTGAAGCTGCACCGGCTCGCGCACGCCCGTGCGGGCGACAAGGGCAACCGGCTCAACATCGCGCTGTTCGCCTACCGGCCCGAGACATGGCCGCTGCTGGCCGAGCAGGTCACGGAAGACCGCGTGGCCGCACTGTTCGCCGATCGCAGGCCCGCCTGGGTCCGCCGCTACGACCTGCCGCTGCTGCACGGGTTCAACTTCGTCCTGGACGATGTGCTGCAGGGCGGCGTGAACGGCGCGCTGAACCTCGACGGACACGGCAAGACCCTGTCCTTCCGCCTGCTCGGCCTCGATGTGCGCGTGCCGGCGGCAATGGCGGCGGGCGACGAATCCATCACGGGGAGAACTGGGAAAGCATGAACGCGAACAACTGGCGCGACCGCGCGGGGTCGGTCTTCACCTGCGAGAAGCGGCCGGCCACGGCGAGCCGGGGCATGGTCGTCACCAACCACCCGCTCGCCTCCGGCGCGGGTACGGAGATGCTGCTCGCGGGCGGCAACGCGATCGATGCGACCATCGCCGCGCTGTTCGCACTGTCGGTGGTGGAACCGATGATGGTGGGCATCTTCGGCGGCGGCACGGCGCTGATGCGCCTCGCCGACGGGACGGAGGCCATCATCGACGGCCTGTCCACGGCCCCGGCCGCGTCGCGGCCCGACACGTTCCGCCCCGTGTCCGACACCTGGCCCGCCTACATGGAGACCGAGGGCCGCGCCAACGCGCGCGGGGCCAGCGCCGTCGCCGTGCCGGGCAGCCTGAAGGGCTGGTGCGAGGCGCATGCGCGGTACGGCAAGCTCGACCTCGCCGCCGTGATCGACCCGGCGATCCGCTTCGCCGCGAACGGTTTCCGCACCACCAACCTGCTGCGCGAATGCGTGGGCACGGTGGTGGCCGACCTGGCGCTGGATGTGACTATCGCCAGGGTGTTCCTGCCCGACGGAAATCCGATCCCGACCGGCACGCTGCTGAAGCAGCCGGAACTGGCGGACACGCTGCGCGCCATCGCCAAGGAGGGGCCGGACGTCCTGTATGGCGGTGCGGTGGGCAACATCGCGGCGGACTACCTGAGCCGCAACGGATCGCTGGTGACGCGGGAGGATCTGCGCGACTACCGCACCATCGACCGCGTGCCGGTGCGCGGCACCTATCGCGGGCATGAGATCGTCGGCGCGCCGCCGCCCACCTCGGGCGGGGTGCACATCGTGCAGATGCTCAACATCCTGGAGGAATACGACCTCAAGTCCCTGGGCTTCGGCACGGCGGAAACGCTGCACCTGATCCTGGAGGCAATGAAGATCGCCGATTCCGACCGCCGCGCCGCCACCGCCGATCCGGACTTCGTCGATGTGCCCGTCGCACGGCTGATGTCGAAGGAATACGCGGCCCTGCGGCGCGGGGAGATCGCCCCGGACCGTGCCAACCGCCACGCCGCGCGCATCCTGCAGAACGAATCGCCGAACACCACGCATGTCACGGTGGCGGACGACGAAGGCAATGTCGTCGCCTCCACCCAGACCATCAATTCGCTGTTCGGCGCGCGGATCATGATCCCCGGCACGGGCATGATCCCGAATAACTACATGTACCTGTTCGACCCGCATCCGGGGAACGCGCTGTCGTTGCAGGCGGGCAAGCGGCTGACCAGCACGCAGTCGCCGCTGATGATCTATCGCGGCGGCAAGCCCCGCTTCGCGCTCGGCCTGCCGGGCGGGCTGCGGCTGTACGGATCGGCCATGCAGGCGGTGTTGAACCTGCTCGAACACGGCATGACCCTGCAGGAAGCGGTGGAAGCGCCGCGCGTCTGGACCCAGGGCCAGGAAGCGGAGATCGAGACCGGCATCGCCGAGGACGTGCGCGCGCGCCTGTCCGCGATCGGCCACGACGTGCTGCCCGTGGCCCATGTCGCGGGCGGGATGTGCGCCGTGGAATTCCGCGACGACGGCGACATGACCGGCGCGGCCTGCTGGCGCGCGGACGGGACGCCCAGCGGCATCTCCGGTGGCTATGCCCGCGCGGGCGTCCGGTTCTTTCCCGATCTCGAACAGAAGAAAAAGCAGAAGTAAGGCGAGGAGCGTCCAGGACAATGAGAACCACAAGACGACAGGCGCTCGTGGGCGCCGCCGCTGCCCTGGCGGCACCGGGGATCGCGCGCGGGCAGGGCGGGAACGTGCTGCGCTTCGTCCCGTCCGCGGATGTGACGGTGCTCGATCCGATCATCTCCGTGGCCTATGTCACGCGCAACCACGCGCTGATGGTCTTCGACACGCTCTACGGCATCGACGCGCACAACGTCGTCCGCCCGCAGATGGTGGAGGGGCACACCGTCGAACAGGACGGGAAGGTCTGGACGCTGACCCTGCGCGAGGGGCTGCGCTTCCATGATGGTGCGCCGGTCCTGAGCCGTGATGTCGTGGCCAGCCTGAAGCGGTGGGGCGCGCGCGACAATTTCGGCTCGGCGCTGTTCGCGGTGGTGGACGAGCTATCCGCCCCCACCGACCGCACCGTGCGCTTCCGGCTGAAATCGCCGTTCCCGATGCTGCCGGATGCACTCGCCAAGATCGGCACCAACACCGCCGTGGTGATGCCGGAGCGGCTGGCGAACACCGATCCGTTCAAGCAGGTGACGGAGATGATGGGCAGCGGCCCGTTCCGCTTCGTCGCGGACGAACGCATCCCGGGCGCGCGGGCCGTCTATCAGCGCTTCGACGGCTATGTGCCGCGCGATGATGCGACCAGCGTGCTCGCGGGTGCGAAGCGCGTGCATTTCGAGCGGGTGGAATGGATCACCATGCCCGACGGCGCCACCGCAGCCGCGGCGTTGCAGTCGGGCGAGGTGGACTGGTGGGAGAATCCGGGCACGGATTACTGGGACCTGCTGCGCCGTAACCGCCGGCTGAAGGTGGAGGTGCTGGACCCGTACGGTTCCGCCGGCGTGGTCCGGTTCAACTTCACCCAGGCGCCCGCCGACAATCCGGCGCTGCGTCGCGCGGCCCTCGCGGCGATTAGCCAAGCCGACGTGATGACGGCGGTCGCCGGCACGGATCGCGACGCCTGGAAGGATCGGGTCGGCTTCTTCCTGCCCGGCAGCCCGATGGCCAGCGATGTGGGGCTGGATGCGTTGAAGGAGCCGCCGGACCGTGATGCGGCGAAGCGGATGCTCGAAGCCTCCGGCTACAAGGGCGAGACGCTCGTCTACATCACCGCGGGCGACAGCCGGAACGTCAATATCCAGGCGGAGATCGTCTCCGACGCGCTGCGGCAGGTCGGGTTCAAGATCGACCTTCAGACGATGGACTGGGGCACGATGCTGGCGCGCGCCGGCAACCGCAAGCCGGCGCCGAATGCCATCTGGCACATCACTGGCAGCTTCACCGCCGGGGTGGGGCTGCTGAATCCGTCCAGCAACAACTTCCTGCGCGGCAGCGGCAGCAAGGCGATCTTCGGCTGGCCGGACATCCCCCGGATCGAGGAACTGCGCACGGCCTGGTTCACCGCGCCCGACACGGGCGCGCAGGCCGCGATCTGCCGCGAGATCCAGAAAGTGGCGTTCGAGACGCTGCCCTACCTGCCCACCGGCCTGTACCGGGGCAACACGGCCTATCGCAGCGATCTGGCGGACATGCAGAAGCTGTTGCCGCTGTTCTACGGTATCCGCCGCGCGTAATTCGCGACCGCTTGGCGAACGCGCGGCGGCCCGGCTGTCCCGGCCGCTGCGCGTCGCGCGGGCGGTGCCGGTTGGCTGCGGGTCCTAACCCCGCGTCCGCATCTCCTCCGGTGACAGGCCGGTCAGGGTTTCGCGGTTGTCGCCGCGGAGCGGATCGTCGCGCCGTCCCCATTGCACCACGATGTTGCGGCGCCTGCGGTCCGAATGATTGGGCGGGCCGCCATGGAGCACGCGCGGATGGATCAGCACCACCGCGCCAGGCGGGCAGACGGGCACGACCTCCGCCACCTGATCCGGCGCGGGATCGCGGTGCGTGCCGGGGCGGAAGCTGGTGCCGCCGTTGCCGGCATCCATGCCGTCCAGGCAGATCATCGCGCGCACGAAGCGGCCGGACTCAGTCGGCATGTAGGTGTTCGCCGCGTCGCGATGCCAGGAGATGCCGCTGCCGCAGCGGGCCGATTTCGTGGTGACGTTTCCGAAATGGTGGACGATATCCGATGTCCCGAGCACCGTCCGTACCGGTTCCACCACCGCCTCATGCGCGAAGGCGACGGCGAAGATCGGGGCGAAGTGGAACGGATCTCCGATCAGGAAGATCGCATCCCCGGCCGTTGCGGCCGGCACGCCGCCCCGTTTGCGGTCAGGCAGGTCGCGCTCGAAGGTCAGCAATGCACGCGAAACGGCGGGAAGGTGCGGCGCGGCGGCGGCGATGGCATCGATCGCCGCGTGCAGGTTGCGGCGAAGCGTGTCCGGCACGGTCCCGGCCACGGTGAAGCCGTCCGCATCGTAGCTTGCGCGCAGCGGCACGGAGGTCAGTCCCCCAGCACGGCTTCGATCTCCGCGGCGATGGCGCGGAGTTCCGGTTCCGGCCGTTCCGCGAGCCGCGGCACCATGGAGCGGCGGAATCCGTCATGCGCGCGCTGCGCGGCTTCCCGGAACCAGTACGCGGCTTCCGCCACCTGCCCGTGCGCGGTCAGCAACGCGGCGAGGTTGAACTGACCGCGGAAGTCGCCGCCCTTGGCCGAGGCGAGATAGTAGCGCACCGCGGCCTGCGGATCGCGCGGCGTCTCCCACCCTTCTTCCAGGAAGCGGCCGACCATGTTGAGCGACTTGGCATGGCCCTGTTCGGCGGCGCGCCGGTACCAGTGCAGCGCCGCCGCTGCATCGCGCGCCACGCCGTCGCCGCGCCAGAGCATGTTGGCGTAGTTGTACTGGCCCCAGTCGAATCCCTTTTCGGCCGACTGGCGGAAATTCTCGGCGGCCTGGGCGTAATCCACGGAAACACCGCGCCCCAGCTCGTAGCACCGCCCCAGCATGTTGAGCGCCGCCGCGTTACCGGCGGCGGCCGCGGAGCGGAACCATTCCACGGCCTCGGCTTCGTCGCGGGCGGTGCCGAGCCCGTCCAGCTTCATCTGGCCCCACAGCACCTGGGCATCGGCCATGCCGTACTTGGCGGCGGCCTCCGCCCACGGGGCGGCCTGTTCCGGCGGGGCGGCGAAGCGCGCGGCAAGTTCCTCAGGCGTGGCGGCGGTCAGTTCGGAGAAACTGACCTTGGGGCGCGGGGCAGGGCGGTCGCGGCGGCGAAGGCGAAGCATGGGATTCGGATAGGGCAGCCATCACGCAGTTGCAACGCAATCGCAATTACGCCCGCGCATGGCCGCCCTGCCGGACGCCTACTTTGCCCGGATATCCGTTACATAGGTCAGCGTGTCCGACCGGGCCGCGTAGGTGAGATCGGCGCGGCTGGCCCACAGCGCCGCTTCGTGATGCAGCGGCACGATCGCCGTTTCCGCCCGGATCGTCTGCGCCGCCTGGTGCAGCAGCGCCTCGCGTTTCACGGTGTCGATCTCGCGCAGCGCCGCGTGCATCACCTCGTCCAGGGCCTTGTTGGAGTAGTGGCTCTCATTCGACGGGCCGAAGCCGGCAGTGCTGTTCTTGGTGCCCACGAGCTGCGGCACCAGGGTCCAGGGGACGGGCACCGGGCCGGCACCATGCAGCACCATCGAGTATTCGCCCTTACGCCATTCGGCGAGCCATACGTTCAGCGGCACGGCATTGACCGCGACGCGGATGCCGATGCGCGTCAGCGACGCGGCGATGGTCTCCGCCACGCGCCGGCCGTTCATGTTCCGGTCGGACGGCGTGGACAGGCGCACGCCGAATCCCTGTCCCCAACCGGCATCAGCCAGCAGCTTGCGCGCAGCGTCGGGGTCTGCGGCTTCGACCTTCAATCCGTCATCATAGCCGGCGAGGCCGGGCGCGATGATCTGGGAGGCCGGAGCGGCCAGCCCGTCCAGGATGCGCGTGGTGATGGCCTCGCGCGGGATGGCGAGGCTGATGGCGCGGCGCACGCGCGCGTCGGCGAAGGGGTTGCGCCCGTTCGTGCCGGTCATGTCGGCCAGCGGCTGCTCGCCCTGATGCATCTGCAGGTAGGTGATGCGGGTGGAGGTGGCCTGGTGCACGGCGAAGGCCGGGTTCCGCTTCAGCCGGTCCAGGCCGCTGGTGGACGGATTCACGATGAAGTCCACGTCGCCCGCGGACAGCGCCGCCTCGCGCGCGGCGGCGTTGGTGATGATGCGCAGCTCCGCCCGTTCCCAGGGCGCGGGGCCGCCCCAGTAGTCGGGGTTGCGTTCCAGCACCAGCCGGTCGCCGCGGCGATATTCGACGAAGCGGAACGGGCCGGAACCCTGCTGCGCCGCGCCGGTCGCGAAATCCTCCTGTGGCGCCTGGGCCAGCCGCGCGGGCACGATGAACACGCCGGTCAGCAGGTCGGGCAGGGTCGGCGTCGGCGCGCTGGTGACGAAGACCACGGTGCGGTCATCCTGCGCGATGACCTCCTTCACCGGGCGGATCAGGCTGGTCAGCGGACCGGGGGAGTTGCGGATGGTCCGGATGCGCGCGACGGAGGCAACGACGTCTGCCGCCGTGACGGGCGTGCCATCCGCGAAGCGCGCGCCCTGCCGCAGGGTGAACTCCCACCGGTCCGCGCCCACCGGCCTCCAGGATTCGGCGAGCTTCGGCATCACCTTCTGGTTCGCGTCGTGCGCGGTCAGCGCATCGAACAGGTGGTAGGCGACGGAGAGATTGTAGGGAAAGGAATGGAAATGCGGGTCGAGTGAGGTCCATTCCGCGTCGAAGGCGACACGGATCGCCTGCGCCTGGACGGATGTCGCAAGCCCCGGCGCGGCGACGGCGGCCGCAAGCAGTGCGGCCCGGAACATGGCGTTCATTGCGTTCCCTCCAACGTTCTGATGATCCCGGCGATGTAGCCGGTGGCGAAGGCGCGGCTGCGGTGTCCCCACACCGTGTCGCCTTCGATGTGCGGCACGTGATCGTCGATCACGAAGCCATCGAAGCCCGCATCGCGCAGCGTGCGCAGCACACGGACCGCATCGACGATGCCTTCGTCGTGAAAGCTCTCCGCAAAGCGCGGCAGCGTGCCGGTGACGCTGCGCAGATGCACGTAGGAGATACGGCCCGCGCGCGCGAAACGTTCCAGGCCGCGCTGCATCGCCTCCGGATCGCCTTCGGCCATGGTGCCGGTGCAGTAGGCGAGCGCGTGATGCCTGCTGTCGGCATGGGACAGGGCACGGGCGAAGGCGTCGGTGCTGCGGAAGATGCGGGCCACACCATCCAGCACCGGCACGGGCGGATCGTCCGGGTGGAGTGCGAGCGTGACGCCGGCCTGCTCCGCGACCGGCAGCACCGCGTCGATGAAGCGTTCCCAGTTCGTCCACATCTGCGCCTCGTCACGCGCGGGCAGTGTGCCGGTGGCGATGCGCGATCCCACCGCGTGATCATAGGCGGTGACGAGCGCGCCGCCGCGTCCATGCGCGGCCTTGGCCGTGCGCCAGACCTGATCGGGGATCCAGTTGTAGCCCAGCACGGGAATGCCGGCCGCGCCCATCGCGCGGATCGTGGCCTTGAAATCCTCGATCTGCGCGTCCGCGCCAGGCAGGCCGAGCATGGCCTGGTCCAGCCAGTTGCGCGGCACGCCTTCGATACAGTCGAGCGCGAGGCCATGCGCCTCCACCGCGCTGCGCAGGTTGCTGAGGTCGAGTGCTGACCAGCGCCGCATGGGCGGGCGCGGT
>Ga0182743_1000263_pt1 | contig 76580 bp, 75 predicted proteins | sample eDN3rd30CKraftOP_FD_128522 | JGI IMG/M metagenome (GOLD analysis project Ga0182743, IMG submission 128522) | Enriched Organic Plus compost microbial communities from Emeryville, California, USA - eDNA 3rd pass 30_C Kraft OP (version 2) (version 2) ... | reverse complement strand
GTCAAAGGCACTTTCTGGTGCACGCAGGCCGCCGCGCGGGCAATGGCCGATCAGGGCACGGGCGGCGCGGTGATCAACACCACATCGGGCGGCCATTTCGGCAGCTTCGGCCAGACCGCCTATTCCGCCGCCAAGGGCGCCATCGCTTCGATGACATATACCTGGGCACTGGAACTGGCGCGCTATGGCATCCGCGTGAACGCCATCGGCCCGCTGGGCACCACGGCCATGTCGAAGACGTATCGCGATGCCGACGGCAAGCCGGGGCAGGATTTCGATCCCACGCTGAACGGCCCCGCGGTGGTCTATCTGTGCAGCGACGAGGCGGCCAACGTTTCGGGCCAGATTTTCGGCACCGGGGGCGAACGTCTTTCCCACATGGTGCAGCCGCATTACGGCAAGACGCTGATCCAGCCGGGCGGGTGGGATGTGGAGAGCATCCGCCGCCATTTCCAAGCGCAGATGTCCGGCCAGTTCGGCGCGTTCGGCATTCTCGGCAAGCCTTATCCCTTCCACGGCGGGGTCTATCCCCCCACCCCCACGGAGGATTGACGATGGCAGGGATCGTCGACTGGGGCGTGCATATCCCCGCGCATCGCCTGCCCCGCGCCCTGCTGGCCGGGCGCAAGGCGGACAGCGGGCCGGAACGGGCGCTGGCCTGGGCGGACGAAGACAGCGTGACCATGGCAGTGGATGCCGCTCGGCTCTGCCTGAAAGACCGGGCGCGGGACACGATCGACCTGCTGCTTTTCGCCACCACCACCTATGCCTTCGCGGAGAAGCAGGGGGCGGCGCTGATCGCTGCCGTGCTCGGTCTGCCGCAGGCCGTGCGCACCGCCGATATCGGCCATTCGCTGCGCGGCGGGGCCCAGGCGCTGCTGCTGGCCCACGATGCGGTCAAGGCAGGGCGCGCCCGGCAGGCACTGGTGCTGATCGCCGATTGCCGCATGGGCGCACCAGGATCGGAACTGGAACGCAGCGGCGGCGACGCGGCGGTGGCGTTCCTGATCGGGCACGATGGGGTCGTGGCCGAACTTTCGGGCAGCACGGCACATTCGGAAGAACTGGTCGATGTCTGGCGGCGCGATGGCGACCGCTTCATCCACCAGTGGGAAGACCGCTTCACCACGCAATACGGCTTTCTCGATCCCAGCGCCGCCGCCGCTGCCAAGCTGCCCACGGCGGCGGACGGCGCGCACCGCGTCTGGGCGACCAGCGCCCCCAACAAGCGCGCTTTGGGCAGTCTCGCCAAAGCGATCGGCGCGGCGCCCACCGCCATGGTGCCCGGCCTGTTTGACACGGTCGGCTATTGCGGCACGGCGCAGGCCCCGCTCCTGCTCGCCGCCGCGCTCGACACGGCGGAAACGGGGCAGGAACTGGCGCTGCTCACCCATGGCGATGGGGCGGAAGCATTGCTTTACACCGTCGTCGCGCCCCGCCCCGGCCATGCGGTGGCCGATGCCATGGCGCAGCGCATCCCCGTCCCCTCGCTTAACGCCTATCGCCGGGCGCGCGGGCTCGACGCGGCCGAATATCCGCCGGTCGACGATCAGGGCATTTCCGCCACGATCCATTTCCGCGAACGGGCGGAGGATTTGCGCCTGCAAGGCCAGCGGTGCGCCTGCGGCGAACCGCAGTTTCCCAAACAACGCGTCTGCATCCGCTGCGGGGCGAAAGACCGGTTCACGCCGGAAGATTTCGCGGAACGGGGCGGTACGCTCGTCACCTATACGCTCGATTCCTTCTTCCCCTCCCCCACGCCGCCCACGGCGGTGGGCGTGGTGCAAGTGGCGGATGGCCCGCGCATCTACATGCAGGTGGCGGGGCTGTCCAAGGAAGGGCCCGCGCTGGGCATGCCCCTGCGCCTCGCTTTCCGCCGCATTCACGATGCGGGCCAGCGCCCGAACTATTTCTGGAAAGCCTTGCCCGAAAGGAATGTGCCATGAGCCTGAGGGATAGGGCCGCGATTGTCGGCGTGGGCTGCACTCATTTCATGGAGAACTGGACCAGCAGCGCCGAAGACATGATCGTCGATGCGGTGTTCGAAGCCTATGCCGATGCCGAGATCGAAGACCCCAACCGCCAGATCGATGCGGTGTTCTGCGGCTCGCTCTATTCCGCGATGGGGCCGGTCGATGTGTCGGAAGCGCTGAAGCTCTATAAGCCGCTGACGTCGGTTTACAATTACTGCGCCACCGGCACCGAAGTGGTCCGCGCCGCGGTGATGGCGATTGCCGCCGGGGCTTACGATACGGTGCTGGCCGTGGGCTACGACAAGCCCAAGGATCGCGGCGTCTCCGGCCCGCCGGTTGCATTTCGCGGCGTGCGTAATCTGCCCGCCACACCCGCCGGATGGTTCGCGCTCGCCGCAGCGCCTTATTTCGCGAAATTCGGCGCTGGGCGTGAAGAATTGGCACAAATCGCGGTGAAAAATCACCATAACGGCACCCTGGCCCCCAAATCCTTCCTCAAGAAGGAAATCACGGTGGAAGATGTGCTGAATGCGCGGATGATTGCCTGGCCTTTCGGGCTCTACGATTGCGCCGCGCAGACCGATGGCGCGGCGGCGGTGATCGTCACCCGCGCCGATCTGGCGCGCAACCACCCGAAGCAGCCGGTGTTGGTCAAGGCGATCACTTCGCACTGTTCCCCCCACCCGCACACCGACCCCGACCACGATTTCCTGCGTTGGAAAGCCACCGAAAACGCCGCGCGGGACGCCTATCGCATGGCCGGGATCGACGATCCCTTCCGTCAGATCGATGTGGCGCAACTGCATGACTGCTTCACGCTGACGGAACTGCTGTCTTACGAGGATCTCGGCTTCATTCCCAAAGGGGCGGCGAAGGAGCACATCGCCAGCGGCACGTTCACGCTGGCGGGCGAACTGCCGGTCAACACCGATGGCGGCCTGAAAAGCTTCGGCCACCCCACCGGGGCCAGCGGCGCGCGCATGATCGTGGAGAACACGCTGCAACTGCGCGGCGAAGCCGGGGCACGGCAGGTGCAAGGGGCGAAACTGGCCTTGAGCCACAACATCGGCGGCTATCCCACGGGCTGCGCCGTCTGCATTCTGGGGGTGGAATGAGCGGGCCATACGAAACGCTGGATATCCGCATTGCCGATCATATCGCAGTGCTGACCCTGTCGCGCGAGGCGCGCCACAACGCGATTTCCAGCCGGATGAATGGGGAACTGCCGCAGGCCTGGCGGCAGCTCGAAGCCGATCCCGCCGTGCGCGTGATCGTGGTGACGGGCGCGGGCGGCAAGGCATTCTGCACCGGGGCCGATCTCGCCGATCTGCCCCGGACTGAAGACCCCGCATTCGCGCGGCAGCTTGCCTCCATCGGCTGGACCGGGCGGCAGAACGGCGTGACCAAGCCGGTGATCGCCGCGATCAACGGCCTTGCCGTGGGCGCGGGCCTGCATTTCGCGGCGGATTCCGATATCGTCCTTGCCGCCGATCACGCGCAGTTCGTGGATAGCCATGTGGCGGTCGGCCTGATCGCCGCGCTGGAGCCCATCGGCCTTGCCCGGCGCATGCCGCTGGGCGCGGTGATGAAACTGGCGCTGACCGGCGGGGACGAGCGCCTTTCCGCGCAGGAAGCATGGCGGCTGGGCATGGTGGACGAGATCATGCCGCTGGACGCGCTGATGCCGCGCGCGATGGAACTGGCCGCCAGCATCGCCCGCCATTCCCCCACCGCCGTCGCCCGCACCCGCGCGGCGATCTGGGCGTCCAAGGAATTGCCGCTGAGCGCAGCGCTGGAGGAAGGCTGGCGCCATATCCTGGCGCAGAACGATCATCCCGATCTGGCCGAAGGCGTGGCCGCGTTCGTCGAAAAGCGCGCGCCCCGATGGCGCGATCGCGATCCGGGGGACGTGGCGTGAGGTACGGCACGCTGACCATCGCCCGGCATGGCGCGGTCGCGGTGATCGCGCTGACCAGTGCCGACGGGATGAACTGCTATACCCCGGAAATGGGCGAAGACCTCGTGGCGGCCCTGCGCGCGGCGGCGGCTGACGAGGATGTGGCCGCCATCGTCCTCACCGGCAATGGGCGGGCGTTCTGCGCGGGCGCGCATCGCGATGTGTTGACCGGCGCGCTCGGCCCGTCCGGCCTGCGCATCGGGCAGGAGGCATTCATTGCCAGCTTCGCCCCCGAATTCGCCGCCATTCCCAAGCTGACCATCGCCGCGTTCAACGGTTCCGCCGCCGGGATCGGCGTGACGATGAGCCTGCTGTGCGATCTGCGGCTGGCCGTGCCGGGGGCGCGGTTGCGGCTCAATTTCGCGGAACTCGGGATCATGCCCGGGCTGGGTTCGACCCGTACGCTGGCCCGCCTTGTCGGCCCGGCGCGGGCCAAGACACTGCTGCTGTGCAGCCAGACGCTGACCAGCGAAGAAGCCGCCGCCATCGGTCTGGTCGACGAAGTGGTGCCGGCCGATGCCTTGCAGGATCGTGCGCTGGCGCTGGGGGAAGCCGCCGCCAGCGCCAGCCGCGCGCTGGCCGCTGAAATCAAGGCGGCCGTCGATGCTGCGAACGATGGCGATCTCGCCACTGCCCTGCGCCGCGAAGCCGATGCGGCGCAACGGCTGCGAGGGGCATGATGGCGCGGCAGGCAATCCGCTTCGACGATTACGACGGCTTCGCCCGGATCGAAGCCCGGGGCTTCACCGCGTGGGGGCCGGAGGTGCCTCTGGAGCGGGAAACGCTCGCCGTTTTCCTTGCCGTGACCGGCGCACCCGGCGATGGCGCGCAGATTCCCGGCGTCATGTTGCAGGCCATGCTGCCCCGGCTCGTGCCCGGGCACGATTGGGAGGTAACGGGGCATAGCGGGGCAATCAATCTCGGCAGCCCGACGATCCGCTTCCCCATGCCCGCGCAGGCCGGGGCACGATTGCGCGGGCGCAGCCGCCTGTCCGCCGCCACGCGCCATGCCCGGGGCACCGTGATCGCCATGGAATTCGAAGTGATCGAACACGGGGCGGCAGAGCCCTGCCTGCGCTCGATCATCGAACTGCTCTATCTCGGACAACCGGCATGACCATCGCGGGCAAAGTCGCCATCGCTGGTATCGGCCAGACGCCGTTCGGCCGGGGGCTGGAGCCATCGGAGCGCGAACTCGCCTGTATCGCCATCGACGCCGCGCTGCAGGATGCCGGGGTCGATGCGGGCCAAATCGACGCCCTGTGCAGCTACACCATGGAAGCGACGCCCGATTTCGAAATCGTGCGCAATTGCGGGTTCGGCCCGCTGCACTATTTTGCGCAAGTGCCCCATGGCGGCGGCGCGGGCCCTGCGGCTATCGGCCACGCGGCCATGGCGCTCGCCACCGGGCAGGCGAAGGCCGCTGTCGTCTGGCGCGCGCGCAAACGCTCCGCCGCCGCCAGCCGGGTCTGGGCGCAATCGGCCGCCGTGCTGGAAGACCACTGGAAATGGTCGCGCCCCTCGGGCCTGCTGCGCCCGGTGGATGAAGTGGCGGTGATGGCGCGCCGCTATGCCCACGAATATGGCGATATCGCCCCGGCGCTGGCCGAAATCGCCATGGCGCTGCGCGCTTATGCCTGCGCCAATCCGGCGGCGATGATGCATGGCAAGCCGATGGACGAAGCGGCCTATTACGCCGCGCGCATGGTGGCCGATCCGCTGCGCCTGTTCGACAATTGCCTCGAAACCGATGGCGCGGTGGCGCTGGTCCTGCTGCCGGTGGAACGGGCACGCGATGCCCGGCAGAAACCCGTGGTGATCGAAGCGTTCGCGCAGGGGATGATCCCCGGCCACCAGTCGATGGCCGATTTCCACCGCGCCGATGCGTTGACCAGTTGCGGCCACGTCGCGGCACAGCAGCTCTGGCGCATGACCGGTTTCACCCCCGCCGATGTCGATGTGGCGCAGATTTACGATGCGTTTTCGCCGCTGATCCTGTTTTCGCTGGAAGCCTATGGCTTCGTGCCGAAAGGCGAAGCGGCACGCTTCATTTGCGACGGGGGCCTGCGCTCCGATGGCGCGCTGCCGACCAACACGGCGGGCGGCGGCCTGTCGGAAGCCTATCTCCACGGGCTCAATCTCGTGACCGAGGCGGTGCGGCAAATTCGTGGCACCGCCACCACCCAGATTGCCGATGCCCGGCTCGCGCTTGTCACCGGGTGCGACGCCACGCCCAACGGCGCCCTGCTGCTGCGGAGCGATGGATGATCCCCGGCATTCCCTTGCCCTCACGCGATGGCCCGTTCGAAGCGGGTTTCTGGGCCGCGCTCGACCGGGGCGAACTGGCGCATCAGCAGTGCGCAGCGTGCTCCGCCTGGCATTTCCCCCCGCGCTGGCGCTGCGCCTGCGGCGGCGCGCTGGCTTACCGGCCCGTTTCCGGCCGGGCGCGGCTGTGGTCATGGACGGTGGTTCATCCCCCCGTCCTGCCCGCTTTCGCCCCGTTCGCCCCTTATCCGGTGGCAATTGCCGAACTGGCGGAAGCCCCGGGCCTGCGCATGGTGGGGCCACTGGTGGAGCAGCCGGGCGATCCGCTCAACCATGTCGATCCGGCGCGGCTGCGCATCGGCATGCCGCTCGCGGCCTGCGTGATCGCCCTGGCCGATGGCGTGCGCTGGCCCGCCTGGAAAATCTGAATTCTACCGGAGACGATGCTGTGGCAGTGGATTACGATCCCTTTTCGACCGAAGCGATGCGCGACCCGCACCCGATCTACAAGGATCTGCGTGCCGAAGGGTGCCCGCATTTCGTCGAAGCGCGGCGTGCCTGGGCCCTGACCCTGTACGATGATCTCAAGAAAGCGAGCCTGCGCAACGCCTGGCTCGATTTCTCCGCCGGGCAGACCCCGGCGCAACTGATGCTGGGCGAGCCGGTGCCTCACACGTTCATGACGATGAACCTGCCCTACAACCGCAAGTGGCGCGGGCTGCTGGAACCGTTCTACGGCGCGGGTGCGATCCAGAAGGAAATCCCCCGCCTCAAGGCCGCCATCGCCAGAGAACTGGAACCTTTGCGCGGGCAGGACAGCTTCGATGTCTATCACGATTTCGCCAATCAGGTGATGTGCATCAACGCCGGATACAATCTCGGCCTGCCGCGCGATCAGGCCATCGCAGCGCGCAATCTGATCGACCGGATGATCCTCAACCGTGTCCCGGGTCAGGTCGGTTCCTCCACGCCCGACAGCCAGCAGGCGGCGGGCGAACTGATGCACCTGCTGATGGGCCACGTCGCCCATATGCGCGCCGATCCCGCGGCGGGCGGCCCCCAGGGAAAAGTGCTGCGCGATGCCGAAGTGGATGGCCAGCGCCTGTCGGATCAGGACCTGTTGTTCTATCTTTTCAGCCTGCTGGTCGTCGGGTCGGAAACCACGCCGATGGCGGTGGCGGGCACGATGTACTATCTCGCCCGCCATCCCGAACAGAAGGCGATGGTGCTGGCCGATCATGACCGGCTGGCCGATGCCTTTCGCGAAACGCTGCGTTACGATCAGCCGACCAACATGCTCGCCCGCCGCGCGGCGACCGATTTCGAACTGAACGGCGCGGAAATCAGGGCGGGCGACAATCTGCTGTTCATTTACGCTTCCGCCAATCGCGATGCGAACCGCTTTGCCGATCCCGATAGCTTCGACATCACCCGCGCGAACGAGGGCGATCTCAGCTTCGGCATCGGTGCGCATTTCTGCCTTGGCGCGGCGCTGGCCGTGGTTGCGGGCGACCTGATGCTGCGTGCGATCTTCGAACTGATCGAGGATTACGACGTGATCGAGCAGAAATGCGAGCGCGCCTTCGGCGAGCATCTCAACGGCTTTGTCCGGATGACGATCAGACCGCGCTGGAAGTAGCGCCGCAGACCTGTTTCAGCCCCGCCACGATGATCTTGGCCATCAGGCGGAAATCGTCGATTTCGAGATTGTCCGGATCGAAGAACGAGCGTTGCACCATCGGCCCGACGATCAACTCATGAGCGATGGAAGGGGGCGTGCCGGCGGGCAGTTCGCCCCGGTCGATCGCGCGCTGGATCATGGCGATGCCCGACGCGCGGCGGCGATCCACCGTTTCGTGCAGGCGCGCGGCCAATGCCTCGTTATGCATGGCCTCGCTCACCAGCGCGGGCAGCACGCTCGGCAGCGAAGTGGTGCGAAGAAACTCGTAATACTGGGTGATATAGGCGAGAATCTCGCTCTCCAGATCGCCGGTTTCCGGAACTTTGACGAGAGGCAGCAGATCGAAGGCCGCAATCGCCAGTTCCTCCTTCGTGGCCCAGCGGCGGTAGATCGTGGCCTTGCTCACTTTCGCGCGGGCGACCACCGCATCCACTGTCAGCCCCGAAAACCCCACATCGCCGAGCAGAGCCAGCGTCTCCACCAGAATGGTCTGTTCGCGGCTGGCGTCGCGCGGTCTTCCGGGTGAACGGCGCACGGCAATTTTCTTTTCCGTTGCCACTCTTATCCTCCCCAATGGACCCACACGAAACCGACAGTACTGTTGCAGCGATAGGCGGCTCCGGGCCGCTGTTCAACCCGCCGCAGGCCGTTTTCGCATACAGCCCGCCCAGTCTTCGCCACCCGGGCCAGTTCGGAAGCCAGAAGACCCTTTTCAGCCATACAGAACATATCAAGCCAGTAAGCGGTTTATTGCAGGCAGAGGGGTTGCGCATGGCGGCAACTTGCGGAAGCACCGGGGAGAGCGAGAAGCGGGGATGCGAAAAGCGGATCATGACGACAACCGAATTTGACTATGTGATCGTCGGCGCGGGGGTTGCCGGATGCGTTCTTGCCAACCGGCTGTCGGCCGATCCGGGCAATCGCGTGCTCCTGCTGGAAGCGGGCGGCAAGGACAACAGCCCCCTGATCGCGGCCCCGGGCGGCCTCTTGCCGATCATGATGTCGGGCAGCCATGCATGGCGCTATATGTCCGCACCGCAGAAGCATCTTAACGACCGGGTGCTCTATCTGCCGCGTGGCAAAGTGCTCGGCGGCGGTTCCTCGATCAACGGCATGACGTATGACCGGGGCATGCACAGCGATTACGATCGCTGGGCGCAGGCGGGCAATCCGGGCTGGTCCTTCGCGGAAGTGCTGCCCTATTTCCGCAAGCTCGAAACCTATCGCCCGCACGACGATATCTGGCATGGGCAGGACGGCCCCATCCAGGTAACGCGGGCGGATCAGAGCCACCCCTTTGCCGAAGCGTTCATCGCGGCCGGGCAGCAGGCCGGCTATCCCTACAACCCCGATCTCAACGGCGTGTCGCGCGAAGGGTTCGGCGCAGTCGATCTGACGGTGGGCAACGGCAAGCGCTCCAGCGCGTCGTCCGCTTATCTTCGCCCGGTCATGAACCGCCCCAATCTGACGGTGGTGACAGGCGCGCAGACCCGCAAGATCCTGTTCGAAGGCCGACGCGCCACCGGCATCGCCTATCGCCATCAAGGCGAAGATCGCGTGGCCCATGCCGCGCGCGAAGTGATCCTCAGCGCCGGAGCGATCAATTCGCCGCAACTGCTGATGCTTTCCGGTGTCGGTCCTGCGGCACATCTGGCCGAGCACGGCATCGCGCTGATCCACGATCTGCCCGGCGTGGGGCAGAATCTGCAGGATCACCTCGCCGTGCATGTGAAGTACAAGGCGACCAAGCCGCTTTCGATGCTGCGCTATATCAATCCTTTGCGCGGTGCGGTGGCGATGGCGCAATATCTGCTGCTGAAACGCGGGCCGCTGACGCAAACGGGGATGTCGGTGGCCTGCTTCGTCAAGTCCGATCCCGCACTCGACGAGCCCGATATCAAGATGCTGCTGGTCATGGCGCTGATGAGCCACAACGGCCAGAAAATGGTGCCGATCCACGGGTTTTACGCACACACCAATGTCGCCCGGCCCGAAGCGCGCGGCAGCGTCACGCTCGCCAGCGCCGATCCGGACATGCCGCCGGTGATCGATCAGAACTATCTCGCCACCGAAAACGACCGGCGGGTGGCCCGTGCCTCCGTGCGCGCCGCGCGGGCCATTTTCGAACAGCCCGCGTTCGACGCCTTCCGGGGCGAGGAACTGGCCCCCGGCCCCCATGTGCAGAGCGATGAGGACATCGACGCCTATATCCGCGCCAAGGCGGAAGCCGATTATCACTCCATCGGCACCGCCCGGATGGGCAACGACCCGATGGCCGTGGTCGATCCGCAGTTGCGCGTCCACGGCATCGCCGGGCTGCGGGTGGTCGATGCCTCGATCATGCCGCATTTGCCCGGCGCCAACACCGGCATTCCCGTGGCGATGATCGCGGAAAAGGCCGCCGATATGATCCTGGGCAATCCCCCTCTGCCCGCCGCGGAAATTCCCGCACAAAGCTGATCGCGCGGAAGATACGAAAAAGCCCCACCTTCTTTCGAAGGCGGGGCTTTTCAATGGGCCGGACCGGGACCTTGCCCCGGCGCCTGCCTTTATTCGTTGCCGCCCGTCATATCGCGCGCGGCGATATAGCCGAACGTCATCGCCGGGCCGATAGTCACGCCGGCGCCGGGATAGCTTTCGCCCATCGATGATGCGGCGTTGTTGCCGACGGCGTAGAGGCCCTTGATCGGCTGCCCTGCATCGTCGATCACCTGCGCCTTGGCATTGGTCATCAGGCCGCCGTTGGTCCCGATATCGCCGGGGTAGATCGGCATCGCATAGAACGGCGCTTCGGTCAGCGGGCGCAGGCACGGGTTGGGCGTGTTGCGCGGATCGCCGTACATTTTGTCGTACGCGGCCTGGCCGCGATGGAAGGCCGGGTCTTCCCCCTTCGCCGCATGTTCGTTGAATTCGGCGATCGTCCGGGAAAGCGCGGCCGGATCGACACCCATCTGCCCGGCCAGTTCCTCGATCGTCCTGGCCTTCTTGAGAATCTGCTTCACCGCGCCGTTCTGCGCCCAGTCGGGAATCAGCGGATAGAGCGGCCCCATCGGGAATTGATGGCGATAACGATAATCGAACACCATCCAGCTCGGGCTGGCATCGCCATGTTCAAGCTGGCGCTGGGCCATCAGTTGCCCGGTCACATGATAGGATGCGGCCTCGTTCAGATACCGCTCCCCCTTCTGGTTGACCATGATACAGCCGGGCAGGGCCCGCTCGATCGTGCACAGGCGGCCGCGATCCTCACCCGGAACGTAGAACACCGGGGCGGCCCATGCCGACTGCATGTTCATCGTTCCCGCGCCCACCGCTTCGCCCGCGCGAATGGAATCGCCGGTGTTGCTGGTGACGCCGCCGGAAATTTGCGCCGTAGGATAGAGCGGAGAATTGGCGTCGCGCATCTGCTGGTTCTTGTCGAACCCGCCAGCGGCCAGCACCACCCCCTTGCGCACGCCGATCCGCATCGGCTTGCCCTTATGGGTGATGACCGCGCCCACCACCCGGTCGCCTTCACGCACCAGTTCGGTGAGCGGGCTTTCCAGCCACAGCGGCACATTGCGTTCGTTGAGGGCAAGCCGCAGGCCACCCGTGAGCGCATTGCCCAGCGTGAGGCGGCGATCCTTGCGCGAAGTGAAGCGGAACGGCCAATCCAGCCAGTACTTGGCCATGTTGATCGTCAGATGGGTGAACCAGCCCTTGGTACGGTAAAGCAGCTCGGTGGTTTCCGCGAAGGTCCAGTTGAGCCATCCGAACAGGCTCGCCGCGGGGGACGGGAAACGCTGCGTGCGCAGATCGGCGCCAAGCTGCTTGCCATCGAATTCGAGCGGCAGGTGCGTGCGGAAACCGGTGACCGAGCCACCGGGATTTTCCGCATGATAATCGGGATAAGGCGCCGCGATATAGCGGATCTGGGTATTGTCCGTCACCCAGCGCAGCATCGGCGCGGCATTGTTCACATAGGCGCGGATGTTTTCGTCTGGAACGTTGTCTTTCGACAGGCCCCGCACGTAAGTGAAAGCGTCGTCGAGATTGTCCTCGAACCCCGATGCCCTGGCTTGATCGCTGCCCGGAATCCAGATTCCGCCGCCGGAGGTGGCGGACGTGCCGCCCCACAGCTTGTCCTTCTCGACGATCAGCACATCGGCTTTGTTCTTTGCCGCGACCAGCGCGCTGAGCAGACCGCCCGCACCCGAGCCAACGACGAGGACATCGACCTCTTTATCCCAATTCTGGCTCATATCATTTATTCCGCGGTGAAAAATTGAGGAGCCTTGCGCTCTACGATGGCCTGGTTCCGGTTGGAGAATGTCGGTTCCAGCGCTTCGGGCTGCGGGAAGATCCAGTATTCGCCGCGTTCCACCGCATCGAGCACCAGCGGCGCGAATTCATCGCCGCTCATGCCGTGCTGTTCGAGCATGCTCGTCATCGTGGTGTGGAAACCTTCCGCCTGTTCGGGCGGCGCTTCGCGGAAAATGCCGGACTTGACCGGCCCCGGCGCCAGCAGCGAGACGCCGATCTTCGATCCCAGAATCTGCAATTCGCCCGCAAGGCTTTCGGTCAGCGCCACAGTGGCGAACTTGGTGGCCGAATAGGGGGCCATCAACGGCGAAGGAAGGAACCCGCCGACAGACGCCGTGTTGATGATCCGCGCCGGACGGTCGGCGGCCAGCAGCCGGGGCACGAAAGCGCGCAGCCCGTTGAGGATGCCTTCGACGTTGACCGCCCAGGCCTGCTGCCACTTTTCCGCCGGGATTTCCCAGCTGTTGCCCGTCGCCAGAACCCCGGCGTTGTTGAACAGCAGGTCCACCTGCCCATGGGCCTTGTATGCCTTTTCCGCCAGCGCTTCGCAGGCGGCCAGATCGGTCACATCGGTCTGCACCGCATAGGCGGCATTGCCGATTCCGCGCGCCACCTCCTGCAGGGCCGCTTCATCGCGATCCGCCAGCACCACCTGCATCCCACGGCGTGCGGCTTCACGCGCCAGCCCGGCGCCAATCCCGCCGGCTGCGCCGGTAATTACGGCAACGGTCATCGTAAATCTCTCCTTCAAGGGGATGTAAACGGCAAGGTTTCGCCGCCGTCAATGACGCGTGAACGATCACCCCCCGCAGCCCGTGGTAACACAGGCATCTTCCCACCGAATTGGTAACGCAACTGTGGACACGCTTGCCAATAAGTCAACACCATGCGTAGAATGCCGGGCAATAATCTACGAATTAACCCAAGGTGAGGATGCATGACCGATCTTAGCGGCAAAGTAGCACTTATCACCGGCGCGGGTCAGGGTGTGGGGCAGGGAATCGCCTTCGCGCTCGCCGGCGCCGGCGCCAGCGTCGTCCTGGCCGGGCGGACACTGGAAAAGGTCCAGAAATCGGCCGATGACATCATCAAGCGCGGCGGCAAGGCAATGGCCCTGGCCTGCAACGTCAAAGCGGCTGACGATCTCGCCCAGGCGGTCGATGCCACGGTGAAGGAATTCGGCGGGCTCGATATCCTCGTCAACAACGCGCAGGAAGTGCCGCTCGGCACGCTCGACAAAGTCACCGACGCGGCGTTTACCGCAGGCTTCGAATCGGGCCCACTCGCCACAATGCGCCTGATGAAGCTGGCCCATCCGCACATGAAGGCACGCGGCGGCGGCACGATCTTCAATTTCGCTTCTTCCGCCGGCATCCGCTGGGATATGAGCGGTTACGGCGCGTATGGCGCGGTCAAGCAGGCGATCCGCAGCCTGACGCGCGCGGCCGCGGCCGAATGGGGCCCGGACAACATCCGCGTGCTGACGATTGCCCCGCATGCGGAATCGCCCGGCCTCAAAGGCTGGTTCGAAGCCAATCCCGAAGAAGCCGCCGCGTTCTTCCGCACTATTCCGCTAGGCCGCATCGGCAGGCTGGAAGAAGACATCGGCCGGGCCATCGTCGCCCTGTGCGGCACCGATCTGAGTTATCTCACCGGCGCCACCATCCCGCTCGACGGCGGTCAGGCAAACTTCGACTGAGGCGAACGGCATGGAAAAAGTCATTTACGCCCTTTGGAAAGCCGAAGGCGAAAACCGCGAAAGCTTCAACGCACGCTTGCTGGAAAGCCTGCCCGAAGCGCTTAAGAAAACGGGCGCGACCAAAGTCCGCATCAACGTGCGCGATGCCACGGTCGATCCGGCCGCGCCGCTGATCCAGCAATGGCAGCAGCCGATGCAGGATGCGGTGGTGCAGTTGTGGCTGCCTTCGGCCAATGCGATGTTCCGCGGCGATACCGATGCCGCGGTGGCAGCGCATTGCGATCGCTTCGCCGCGTGGCTGGTCGCCGAATCCGCCATCATCCCCAACACCGAACACCCGCCCGTCAAGCGGGGGGAACGGACCTGGGGCTGGTCGCAGGCGAGCTTCATTTCCTTCCGCAAGGACATGCGCTGGGAGGATTGCATCCGGCACTGGCATAGCCACCATGCCCGCGTGGCCATCGATACCCAGTCGAACTTCGAATATATCCAGAACCTGATCGTCCGCCCGCTGACGGAAAACGCGCCGACCTATGGCGCTTTCGTCGAAGAATGCTTCCCGCTGGAAGCGATGACGGACACTTACGTGTTCTTCGACGCGGTGGGCGACGAAGCCAAGTATCAGGCGAATCTCAAGGCGATGATGGATAGCTGCGGCGGCTTTATCGACGCCACGCAGATCGACATCGTACCCACCAGCCAATTCGACTTCGCGGAATGAGGTGGAACGGTCCCCGCCCAACCCGCTGACGTTTACCCCCACGGTCCTCAACCAGTTCGACGTCGGCCCCGGCCGTCTCGAACTGGTGGAGTGGCTGTGGCCGGATATGTTCGAATTCACGCGAACGGAATCCGAACTGATGCTGGAAATGTCGATCCCGCCGCTGGCGGCCGACGCTTCCGCCTGTTTCCCGGACATTGCGCCGGAAAAATACTGCTTCATGGGTACGCTGTTCGTCCGCTATCCCGGCATTGCCGTAAGCGGCCGGTCCGAAGGCGGGCGGATCCGGGTGATCCGCTGCGTTTTCGAAAAAGGCACGGCACACAAGATTCTGCGCCACAAGCCGCATCCCCCGCTCGATTTCCTGCAATCGCTGCTCAATGTCCGTAGCGATGCCCTGCGCACGCTGATGCGCCTCGCCCATCGTGAACTGATCAACCCAGTCGACCGTTCGCCCGAAGCGATCGAGGCGCTGATGCGGGTGATCGTGGTGGAGATGGAACGCCTGTTCGAACGCCAGCGCGACAGCCAGTCGAGCGGCCGCCTCGCCGCCTGGCAATACCGCCGTATCCGGGAACGGCTGATGGAAGGCGGCGGACAGCCTGCGGTGGCCGATCTGGCCCGCCTTTGCGGGATCAGCAGCCGCCACCTGCACCGCCAGTTCCTTGCTCTCACCGGCAAGACGATCTCCAAATATATCGAGAATTTCTGGGTCGAACAGGCGAAGGAACTGTTGCTGGCGCGGCATATTTCCATCAAGGAAATCGCCCAGCGCTGCGGCTTTTCGCATGCCAACAGCTTTTCGCGGGCTTTCCGCAGGGTAAGCGGGCTGTCGCCGCAGAAATTCAGGCAACGCGCCGGGGATGGCGCGGACCCATTCCAGCAGCCGCGCGAGGGCGCCACGCCCGATCCCGGCGGCTTCAAGCGAGAGGACGCGGAGACAGTATATGACTGACAGAAAAGTGGCGCTGGTTACCGGGGCGAGCCGCGGCGCGGGCGCGGGCATTGCGCGCGGCTTCGGCGAACTGGGCTACACCGTCTATGTCACCGGCCGCACCGTGGCCCCGGGGGACGCCAAGGGGTGGGATGGATCGGTCCTGCCCGGCACCGTCGCGGAAACCGCCGCCAGGATCACCGAACTGGGCGGCCAGGGCATTCCCGTGCTGTGCGACCATGCCGACGATGCCCAGGTCGCCCGGCTGTTCGAACAGATCGAGGCCGAACAGGGCCGTCTCGATATCCTCGTCAACAACGCGACCTATATCCATCACCAGCTCATCACCAAGATGCCGTTCTGGGAGAAGGAACTGGATGCTCAGAAAATTCTCGATGTCGGCCTGCGCTCGGCCTATGTCGCCAGCTGGCATGCGGCGAAGATCATGGTTCCGCAGGGCAGCGGGCTGATCGGTATGGTCTCCTCCTTCGGCGCGACCTGTTACATGCACGGCCCCGCCTATGGGGCGCAGAAAGCCGGGCTGGACAAGCTGGCGCACGATATGTGGCACGATCTGCGCGACACCGGCGTTGCTGCCGTTTCGATCTGGCTCGGCCCGCAAATGACCGAGCGGGCGAAGATTTCGGCCGAAGTCGAACCCGAACAGTACAAGGAACTGATCGCCACGGCGGAAAATCCCGAATTCACGGCCCATATCCTCGACGCTATCGACAAGGCACCCAATCGCGACGAACTTTCGGGCCAGACGCTTGTCGGCGCGGAAATCGCCAAGGCGCTGGGCGTCACCGATCGCGGGGTGGAGCGTCCGTCCTATCGCGAAATGCTGGGCACCCCGCGCGAACGCAATTTCGCCGCGATCTACTGACCCCTACCTGCCCCGTTACCGAGGAGAGAATGATGGCCATCAAAGTTGTCTATGACATGACCGCCGCCGCCGGAAAGGGCGATGAATTCGCACAGGCGCTGGCCGATCTCGCCGCTGTCGTCAGCCCGCTGGCAGGCTGCGACGGCATCGACATCCTGCGCAAGCAGGACAATGCGGACCAGTTCCTGTTCGTGGAAAGCTGGCAGTCCGGCGAAGCCTATGCCGAAGCCAGCAAGCTGGTGCCGCAAACGGCGTTTGCTCCGCTCAAGCCCCTGTTCGCCGCGCCGCCCGCGCGGTCGGTTTACGACGCGCAATGACCGGCGGCGGGCCGGCTTCGCCCCCGGCCCGTTTCCTATAGCGCTAGTTTTCCTGCCCGGTCGCCCGCGCCATCACCGCGCGCATCGCTTCCACGGCAATGCGCCCGCGCGCCAGTGCGGTGGTGCCCGCCGGGGCCGCGAAAGGCGCTTCCACGGCGATCCGGGCATGGCCGGGTAGAAGGGGAATCAGGTCCTCCAGCCGGAATTCCCCCTGCCCCGGGGGCAGGCGTTCCCGCGTCGCTTCCACCGCCAGATCGGCAGGGGCGGCAAGCGGCCCGTCGCTGACCTGCACATGGGCGATCCGTTCAGGCGGCAGCGCGGCAATATCCGCCCAGGTCCCACCGGTGCGGATGACGTGCAGCGTATCGATCGTAAGCCCGACATCATCCCCGCACGCCTCCGCCAAGGCCAGCGCATCGGCCGGAGTCCGCACGGGAGAGAGCGAAAACGCCTCGATCACCATGCGCGTGCCGGCATTGCGGGCCATTTCGGCCAGACGCGCCATGGAATCCACCCGGCGGCCGGCATCCGCATCCATCGACAGGGCGTTGATTTCTCCGTCCAGTTCGACCGCCAGGGCAATCGTGCGTTCCAGCATCGGCCAGTCCGGGCTGGCATCGAGCAGGAACGGCTCCACAATCCCGATGGAAAGGCCATGCGCCCGCAATGCGGCCATAACATCGCGCCGGGCGGCCTGATCGGTGACCAGATCGAGATAGGGCCCGATCGGCAGCGGCCGCGCAAACAGGCTCACACTGGAACAGGCAAGCTGGCCCGCGACCTCGATCATTTCGAGAGCGGGCAGATCGCAGAGCGAAAGGTGATCGAAGCACAGTCCTGTCATCCCGCAAGGTTCCAACGATCCGGTGGCGGCGTCAACCGTTCTCGTGCCGCTTGCCGCGTCTGAGAGAAGCAAGCGATTCGTGGGGACATGCAGCCTGTGCCGCCGCCATCCGGCCCGGTGCTGCAAGACCGCTCCCGCACCCCGGGCCCGCCATCCGAAAGGACCATGAAATGATCTCAGTGGGATCATAATACGATACGAATCCCATTTCGCGATTTTGCCGTTTGCACCATGCGGGGTTACTCTGGGAGTGCACAGGCATGAAGCGCGCAAGGCGCTCTGCCCGTCTTCAATCGGGAGAGATTCGAATGAACGGCATGTTGATCAAGAACGGTACCGTCGTGGACGGCACCGGCGCCCCGGCATTCCGGGCGGATGTCCGCATCCGCGACGGTGTCATCACCGAAGTCGGCGAAAGTCTGGAAGCAGCCGGCGAACGCGTTTTCGATGCGGATGGCTGCTATGTCACCCCCGGCTTCATCGAAAGCCATACCCATTACGACGCCAGCATGTGGTGGCAGCCCGATCTCGATCCGCTGCCCAGCTACGGCGCGACGACGATGATCCTCGGCAACTGCGGCTTCACCATGGCCCCCCTGCACCCGAGCCAGGAAGCCCGTGAAGAAGTCATGGGCATTTTCTCCTTCTTCGAAGACATTCCGCTGGAACCGTTCAAGCAGCATGTCAGCTGGGACTGGAACACCTGGTCGGAATATCGCGCCTCGTTCGAGAAGCGCCTGCAGGTGCCGCTGAACTATGCCAGCTTCGTCGGCCATATTCCGCTGCGCCTTGCCGCGATGGGCATGGATGCGTGGAACCGCGCCGCGACGCCCGAAGAAATCGCCAAGATGGCCGAACTGCTTGACGATGCGCTTGCCGCGGGCGCTCTCGGCCTGTCGGACAACCTGCACGATCATGACGGCGACAACCGCCCGGTCCCGACCCTGCTGGCCGACGATGCGGAATTCACCGCCCTGTTCGACGTGATGGATCGCTATCCGCACACTTGCTATCAGGTGATCGTCGACACGTTCATGCGCAAGACCGGCCCGGACAGCCTCAAGCGGCTCGAAAAGCTGCTCAAGGGCCGCAAGATCCGCGTGCAGATCGCAGGCGCGATCCCTTCGCTCGAATTCCAGAAGGATATCCTTCCCGCGATGCAGGCCAGCACGCAGTCCATGCGCGATGCGGGCATCGACGTGTGGCCGGGCTATGCCCACGTTTCGCCCACCAACGTGCTGGGCATCGTCAAGTCGCTGATCTACGCGCAGTCGAACGATTACGTCTGGCACGAAGTCGTGCTGGCCGAAGATCATGACGAAAAGCGCCGCCTGCTGGCCGATCCCGAATGGCGCGCCCGCGCCCGCGACAGCTGGGACAATCAGGCATGGCCGCATTCGCCGCTGCAAAATCCGCAGGATCTCTATCTGATCGACAGCGAAAACGGCACCGGCCCGATCAACATCACGCTGAAGGACTACGCCGAAAGCCGTGGCCTGCACCGCAGCGATGCGATGGCCGAATGGATTCTCGCCAACGGCACGCTTTCCACAGTCCACATGGCGCCGTTCCCCAAGGATGAGGAACTGACCATCGACCTGATGAACGACCCCAGGACCGTGGGCAACATTTCCGATGCCGGCGCGCACTTGCAGATGCTGTGCGGCGGGGGCGAAAACGCTCTCCTGCTCACCCAGTACGTCCGCGAGGAAAAGAAGCTCTCGCTCGAACAGGCCGTCCATGTGATGACCGGCAAGCTCGCCACGCACTTCTTCCTCAACGATCGCGGGGTGATCGCACCGGGCAAGCGCGCGGATATCTGCGTGTTCAATCTGGACGAGATCGAACGCCGCCAGATGATCAAGGCCTGGGACATGCCCGATGGCAAGGGCGGCACGAGCTGGCGCTTCACCCGCGAAGCCATGCCCGCCCGCCTCACGCTGGTGAACGGCGTGCCCACTTTTGAAAATGGCGCTTACACCGGCAACAAGCCGGGCAAGTTCCTTTCCCCTGCCAACGACAGCGCCGCTCTTGCGGTTGCAGCGGAGTAATTGACCATGGCTACTGAAGCACAAGTGGGCGAAGGCGAACGCGCCTATTTCAACGGCGCGATCCGCAAGATCGAAACCGACAGCTCGGTTCTCATCAGTTCGTCGAAGTATCTCAACAATCCTGAACTGCGCGCGCTGATCGCGCAGGAAATGCTCCGCCGCAACGGGGCCGACCTGCCGAACACCGCCTATATCCCCGAAGTGGTCCAGATTCTCCAGAATCTGGAGGACATGCCGCGGATCATGCAGCTTTTCGAAGAAGAAAAGGCTCGCCTGCCGGAATTCCGCGCATGGCTGGAAAATCGCAATCTGGCCAATTTCACCATCGAACAGGTGAAGGATTGCAAGCCCGGCACGCTGGGTGAAATGCTGCACAAGTTCATGGTCGAAAGCGGCTACGAACTCGATATCTTCTATCGCGAAGTGCAGGTGGTGAACGATTTCACCTTCTACCTGCGCCAGACCGCGCTGACCCACGATATCGAACACATGATCACCGGCTTCGGCCCGAACCATGGCGGCGAAGTCGCTCTGCTCAACGCCAATCTGCATGCGCGCGTGCGCTATTTCCACCCGGAACTGGCCGCATTCTTCAACCGCGTGCAGATCTATCTCAAAGCCAAGACGATCATGAAGGACGGGCTTCACTACCCCGAAGCCATGGCTCTCAATCTCGAAGCGGAATATCACGGCGCCGTGCAGGGCCGTAACTGGAAATACCCGCTGATGGTCGTCGACTGGCGCAAGTACGTCGATTGGCAGGTCGCAGACATCCGCAAGGAACTGAACATCACCCCGGTCATCGAAGAAGGCATCTGGGACGATACCAACAAGCTGGTTGACGAAGGCCATCCGCAATATCTGGAAGCGGCCGAATAATCCGGAATAGAACCGCACGAACGCGGCTTCAACTGGGGCGGGCCTTGGGCTCGCCCCTTCTTCTATCCGCCTGCCACACAAAAACAGCCCGCCAGGGCATGGCGCCCGGCAACAACTTTTGTTGACGAATTGGGGGATATCGCGCTTTTTTCGCTGTTCGCGAATGCGGGCTGCCCGTAGTCTGCCAGCCAGCACGGCGCGCTTTTGCCGTATCGGCCCTGGGCCTATCGATTTTCTGCCATGCGGAGGGGCATGACACAGACATTCAACTTCGACGCGACCGACCGGGCCATCGTGGAACTGCTGCGCCAGAACGGACGCACCACCAACCAGCAGATCGCCGAAAATCTGGGATTGACCGCCACCACCGTGTCATCGCGGATCAAGCGCATGGAAGACGCCAACCAGTTGCGCGTGGTGGCCGTGTCCGATTTCGCGGCGCACGGGTTCAATTTCCTGATGGAAGTGGCCATCGAAGTCGACGGCCGCCCCGCTTCCGAAGTGGGGGAAGAGCTGGCCCGCTTTCCCGAGGTGTTCGCCGTGCATCTCGTCACCGGCCGCTACGATCTCGACATGCTGGTGGCGCTGAAGGATTTTGACGACCTGTCGCACCTGCTGCTGGACAAGTTCTCGAAAATCCGGGGCATTCGTTCCATGACGCCCGCAATCGTGGTCGATATCATCAAATATCAGTTCGATATCGCCCCGATCGAGGAATGACGCGGGCCATGGCCGGAACCCAACAGCTCGACGATCTGGACCGCCAACTGGTCGCCATGCTCAGCCGCGATGCGCGCGTTTCCAACCGCAGGATCGCGGCCGAACTGGGTGTGACGGAAGGCACCGTGCGCGGCCGGATCAAGCGCTTGCAGCAGGACGGACTGATCACCTTCACCGCGATCACCGGGTTGGAAATGGCGGCGAAATCGCGGCTGGCCTTCATCAGCATCGATGCCAACGTCAACCATGTCCGCGCCATCGCCCGGCAGATCGCGGACATGCCGCTGATTAACGGGGTGATGATCACCATGGGCCAGTTCAATATCCTGGCCATCTGCCTGTTCGAAGATCTCGACAAGCTGGTGGATATCGCATCGGACACGATACTGGCCCTGCCCGGCGTGCATCACGTCGAAACCTCGATCGCGGTCAAGACTTACAAGTACAACACACGGGTCGCCCGCATCGCGGCCGACCCGCAGGGTGTGGCTCAATAAACGGTGGTGCCACCGTCCACCGCGATCGGCTGACCGGTCACGAAACCGGCCGCATCGGAACACAACCACAGCACCGCGGCAGCGATTTCTTCCGGCCGTCCCATCCGGCCCATCGGCGTCATCTGTTCGATCTTCGCGCGGATTTCCGGATTGGCGGCGGCCTGGGCCGTCATCGCGGTGTCGATCACGCCGGGGCACACCGCATTGACGCGAATACCCTGGTTGGCCCAGCGCAGCGCCCCATGCCGCGTCAGCCCGACAACGCCATGCTTCGACGCGGTGTAGGCAGGCTGCGCGCCGTTGCCGATCAGCCCGTTGATCGAAGCGGTGTTGACGATCGCCCCGCCGCCGTTCCGCAGCATCACTTCGGCTTCTTCGCGCATGCACAGCATCACGCCGGTGAGATTGATATCGATGCTGCGCGCCCAGGTGGCATCGTCATATTCGTTGGCGCCCACACTGTTGATGCCCGCGTTGTTGAAAGCGTAATCCAGCCGCCCGAACGTGGCCACGGCCGCGGCGACCATTGCCTTGACCTGCGCCGGATCGCTGACATCGCAATGCTGGAACACGGCCTTGCCGCCTTGCGCCGCGATCTGGGCCACGGTTTCCTCGCCCGCCGCGTCCTGCACATCGCAGACCAGCACCGCCGCGCCGGAATGGGCAAACGCCAACGCGGCCGCCCGGCCGATCCCACCACCCGCGCCGGTTACCAGGGCAACCTTGCCGTCCATTCCGTAATTGATCATGCGCGCTCCTTGCATTGCACCGGCCAGCTCTTAATCTGACCGGCAAATGGCGGTCAACGCCGCAATGGATCTTGGAAACACGCATGGACGATCTGATCTTTACGCCGACCCGGTTCGGCGCCCTGACTCTTGCCAACCGCATCGTGATGTCGCCGATGACCCGCAGCCGCGCGGGGGCGGGCGATGCGCCGACGACGATGAACGCCGCCTATTACCGCCAGCGGGCCAGCGCCGGGCTGCTGGTGACCGAAGGCGTGTTCCCCTGCCCCGAAGGGAAAGGCTACTGGCGCACGCCCGGCATCCATTCGCAGCAGCAGATCGACGGATGGGCCCAAGTGGCCGAGGCCGTCCATGCCGAAGGCGGGCTGATCTCCATGCAACTGATGCATTGCGGCCGGGCCGTCGTCACCGCCAATCGCGGGTATGAGGCCGATGTGGTGGCGCCTTCGGCCCTGCCCTGCCCCGATCCGATTCCGGGGCCCGACGGCGTGCCCGTTCCCGCTGCCATGCCGCGTGCGCTGGCCGCCGACGAACTGCCGCTGGTGGCCGAACAGCACGCGCAGGCCGCCCGCAATGCCCGAGCCGCTGGGATCGACGCGGTGGAACTGCACTGTTCCAGCGGTTATCTCATCAACAGCTTCCTCAATCCCGCCAGCAACAAGCGGGAGGATGCGTTCGGCGGCAGCCCGGAAAACCGCGCCCGTTTCCCGATCATGGTGGTCAAGGCGATGGCCGAAGCGGTGGGCGCGGACCGGGTCGGCGTGCGCATTTCCCCCGGCAACCCCTACAACGGCATGGACCCCACCGATCCGGGCCCGGTGTTCGCGGCTCTGCTGGATGGGATCGACGATCTCGGCCTGGCCTATCTCCATGTGCTCGACACCTATCGCCCCGGTTTCGACACCATCGCATTCGTGCGCCGGCACTGGTCCGGCCCGGTGGCGATCAACAACATGCTGACGCTGGACAAGGCGCGGGCGCTGCTCGCCGGCGGACAGGTCGAAGGCGTATCCTTCGGGCGCGCGTTCATCGGCAATCCCGATCTTGTCGCACGCTTCCGGGCCGGGGCCCCGCTTGCCGAGGCGCGACAGGAGCATTTCTACACCGGGGAGGAAGCGGGATACACCGACTACCCCCCTTTCACCGCCGCCTGAACGCCGCCGCCCACGAAACGGCGGAGCCGGCGCAAGCCAGCCCCGCCCCCCTTTCCCCCGCGTGACGAGACGGGCCGAGGCAGGCCAGCACTCCCGCCTCAAGCCCCGGGGGGCCGGCCATTGCGCGCCTTATCAGGCCACCGCCCGCACCGGCGGCGTATCGCCCGCTTTCGCGGTGATGTGCGTGCCATTCACCCGTTTGTGGAATTCCGCTGCCCGTTCGCGCGGGTTGTAGAACTGCTTGTACCAGATGCGTTCCTTATGGAACGGGCCATCATCGGGAATCTGCAGGATGTTGATCGCCGGCTCCTTGTACTTCCACAGTTCGAAATCCTGCGCGAAAGCGGCCAGCCCCGCTTCGTGATAGGCCCGTGCGATGGCCGCTTCTTCACGCGTCGGCTCGTGATTTTCAGCCGTTTTCGCCATCACCGCGAACCATACGCGCACTTCGCCATCTTCCACCGGCGTGTTGCAGATCATCATCAGCGAAGGATGCTTGCCTTCCATGCGCGACAGCAGAATGCCCGGCCCGGTGTACCAGGTGTCGGTTTCCAGCAGCGCATCGCCATCCACCAGCGTGCGGTGGCCCGAACCGAAGCGCTGGCGCATGATGTGTCCGGCGAATTCGTTCTCGAAATAGGCATGGCCCATGCTGCCGTGCACCGGCGTGAAATGGCCGAAATCGGTCATGTTATCGACGATTTCCTGCGGGTGGATGGGCAGTGTCCCCAGATGATCCACCTGCCAGCGGACCCAGCCCTGTTCGGTCTGGTCGTATTCGGCGAACGTGGGCAGATCGAAATCGGGGGCGCCGCCTTCCATGTCGTGCCACATCCAGATGCAGCCCGCCCGTTCGATCACCTTGTGCGATTTGATGCAGGCCGCCTTGGGAATGCCGTGAGTGGAATAAGGGATATCGTCGCACTGCCCCTCGGGCGTGAAGCGCCAGCCATGCGCCGGGCACCGGATCGAATCCCCTTCGATCCGCGTCCCGTCCTTCACCACGTAGGAGGTGGTGTTGCGGGCGATGTTGACTTTCATGTGCGGGCAATAGGCATCGAGCAGCACCACCCGCCCGCTCTTGCCGCGATAGAGCGCCATTTCCTTGCCGAAGAAATGCACCGGTTGCGGTTCCTGCGTCACTTCATCGGCAATCGCGATCATGAACCACCCACGGGGAAATGCCAGTTCGCCCAGGCCATATTCAGCAGTCGTTGCCATAGTACCTCTCCTTGAATGGCGGATCAGATGAAACTGTCGGTGTTGGGGCCGCCCAGCATCACGCCGCCGACATTGCGGCCCACGGTGTTGGGGTTGTTGGCTACATGCGTGCGCCCGGCATGGATATCGCAGAACGCCCGCGCGATCGGATTGCCGCGATAGATCGCTTCCGCGCCGCTCAGGAAGAACAGGCGGCTGATCAGCGTGCAGCAGCGGCTGGAAATCTGCGCCGACTGGAAGCGGAAGCGCAGCCGGGTTTCGAGATCGGCGGATTCGCCTGCCCGCGCATGGTCGTTCAGCACGCCGAAATTGCGGAACAGGATGGTCTTCATCTCATCGATCGCAGACTGGGTTTCGGCGATCAGTACCTGCACGTCGGGATCGCCGGTCGCGCTGGCGAAGCTGTTGTTGCTCCTGCGCCGCGCGCCCGTTTCGAGAAACACGTCGAGCGCGCCCTGCAACGCCCCAATGGACGAAGACGACACCGCGCGGACGAACACCTGCCCGAACGGCAGCTTGTAGAGCGGCGCGGGATTGGCCTTGGCGCCCGGGCTCGTCAGCGCGAACCCATCCTTGGAACGGTGTGTGCGATAGGCGGGGACGAACGCATCGGATACTGTCACGTCCTGGCTGCCCGTGCCGCCGAGACCGATCGTGTTCCAGATCGGCAGGACCTGGAAATCCGCCCGTGGGACGAGGAAAGTCAGGAAATCGGGCTGGCCGGTTTCCGGATCGGGCACCAGCCCGCCCAGAAACACCCATTCGCAATGATCGACGCCGCTGGAAAAGCCCCAGCGCCCTCTGATCCGGTATCCGCCTTCGACCGGAGTCACCTCCGCGCGCGGCATATAGGAGGAGGAGATCAGCGTCGTCGGGTCTTCGCCCCACACATCTTCCTGCGCCTGCGGGTCGAACAGCGCCAGTTGCCAGTTATGGACGGCCACCACGCCAAGCACCCAGGCCGAGGACATGCAGCCTTCAGCAAGCTTCATCTGGACTGCGTAGAAAACCTCCGGGTCCATTTCATAGCCGCCGTAGCGCCTGGGCTGGAGGATCTTGAAGAAATCGGCCGTCTGGAAATCGGCGATGGTCGCATCCGGCACCTTGTTTTCCGCTTCGCACTGATCGGCGCGGGCGCGCAAGGTGGGCACCAGCGCGGCGGCGCGGGCGACCAGATCGGCCGGACTGGGCGAGTCAATCTTCGGGGCAAGGCTCATGAGCCGTCTCCTTTTTTCGTTCAGGCCGCGCTGGCCATGGGCTGTTGCTGGTGTTCATCGGCGCCGAAGCCGATGCTGAAATCGTGGCCCCACAGGCTGACCGACGTGCTTTCGAACACGGTGTGGCGATCCCAATCGATCATCCGCCCGCCGAACCCGTATTCCAACGCAAAGCCGCCCGGCGTCGCCATATAGAAACTGGTCATGTGATCGTTGGTGTGTTTGCCCAGCGTCGCCATCATCCGGGTGCTGGCGGCGCGGGCGCGGTCCATCGCATGGCCGACTTCATCCATCGTCGGCACTTCGACCATCAGATGGACGCATCCCGCAGGCACTTCCCCTTCGAACAGGGCGAGCGAATGATGCCGGGCGTTGCCGCAATGCATGAATTCGATGCGCTGCTCCGGCCCTTCCACGCCTTGCGGGCGATGGATCATGAAATCGGCCATGCCGAAACCCAGTACATCGATCATGAAGGCCCGCGTTTCCGCGAAGTTCGGCGCGGGCAGCACGACATGGCCATAGCCCACGTTCCCGGTCACGAAACCGGGCACGCCCGCAGGCGACACGAAGCGATCGAAATGCGAGGTATAGCCCAGCACCAGTTCGTGCCGGTTGCCCGAAGGATCGAGGAACCACACCATATCGACCGCATGGCGCAAAGCGCGCTCCTCAGCCGTCGCCGGGTGGCAAGCCACACCTTTCCGCTTCAGTTCGGCCAGCCCGGCGGCAAATTGCGCCTCGGTCCGAATTTCCCAGCCGCTGGCGAAGTACCGGTCCTGCCTATCGTGCCGGATAAACAGCCGCCCCGCCCGTTCGTCCATGCGGAGCGCGAGACCGCCGGGCGCGGGGTGTGCGGAAAAGCCGGCCACATCCTCGCCGAAGCGTTCCCACGCGGCGAGATCGGTGGCGCTGATGACGCTATAAGCCAGTGCCGCAATTTCCATGACGCAACCTTCTGCGAAACCATGGAAGGCATCATGACCTGCGGGCGGCAACGTGAAATTGACTTACATCAAACCGATCCAGAGATCGCGAAAATCTGCGCCATCAATCAACGAATACGCGATACCATATCAACAAAACCCATGATATTGCGTACAATACCGCCTCAATTTCTACGCAAACAGCCCCTCACCGGCTCTACAGCGCAGCTGTAAATCCGCGCAGGAAGATCGCGGCCGCGCGCCGGGCTGCGCCAGCCATTTCAGAGGGGCCGAGCGCTTTGCCTGCCGCGACCACCCGCGTGCCCTTGAAAGCCAGCACCAGCGCCTGGCGCGCGTACCATGGCCGGTCGTGCACCCGCACTTTGCCCGCTTCCTCCAGGCTGTCGAGCCATGCCGTCAACGGCGCGAGCCATGGATTGCGCAGGATCGCATAGACATCGCGCGCCAGTTCGGGATCGCGCCGCATTTCGGCGATGACAGTGCGATGCAACAGGATCGAATCGGCACCGCCGAGCACCTGCAGGCTGGCCTGAAGGAAGCGGGCCAGGGCTTCCTCCGCCACTTCCCCCGCTGGCAGCGGCGGCGGCACGGCAGCGGTTAACCGACGTGCCATTGCCCGCATGGCCGCGCCGAACAGCCCCGCCTTGTTGCCGAAATGGCGATAGAGCGTGCCGCGCCCGACGGCAGCCTCCGCCCCGATCAGGTCGAGACTGGCCCCCTGATAGCCGTTTTGGAGAAAATGGGTGGCCGCCACGTCGAGCAGCTTCGCGATATGCGCGGGCGGCGCATCCCCGGCAGGCGGGGCGGCGGGCACGGGGAACCGCTGAGCCCCCATATCGTCCATGGCAAGGATGCCATGTCCGAACAACTTGGCCACCCGCCGCGCGGCAACATCGCGTTGTGCCGGGGGCGGGCTGGGAAAGCCCATCAGCAAAGCCGGGCTTTCGGACGACAGCGATCCGAACAGAACCGCAAAATCGAGCGGCACATGAGCGCTCTCGCCATGCGCCTCGGCGATTGCCTGCAACAAGGCGCGGATCGGCTCCAGCCTGTTCGACTGCACATCGTGCATGCTTTCCGCGAAATCGGGCATCAACCGCGCGATGCTGATCGTGATCCATGCCGCGCTGAGGAAACCGCCATCGACCGCTGCATCGAGAATGGCGCGGGAAAAGAACGCCAGCCCATCGTCCGCCGCGCGGGCATCCACCGGCTGCGCGTTCACCCGCGCGGTGAATTCGGTGCCCAGTTCCTCGGCAGCGGCACGGAACAGCGCCTCCTTGTCGGGGAAATAGCGATAGATCGTTTCCTTGCTGACGCCCGAGGCACGCGCGATCGCATCGATGCTCACCGCGTCGAAACCGCCCGCGACGAATTCGGCCCGGGCCACGGCAAGCAAATGGCGCACGCGGGCCGATTGCGGCCCCGATTGCGATGGGGCCTGCGCAGCGCGGGATTCAGGATCTTCCAAAGCGATGGTCGCCTCCATCACACGGGCTATAGCAGACCCGCACCCGGTTGCAGCCTGCCCGCACCGCTCCATCAACAGGCTATCCATAGCCAAGCATGGCGCGAATGTCTTGACAAAAATCGAACGGTGGGATACCGTTCGATTGCAGAACCAATGAAGTCAGGCGCCAAATGGGCGCGATAGCCAGGCCGAACCCCGATATCGCAAGTGGGAAACGGCGGCGTTATCGCATATCCTTGCCGCACGGCTGACCGCATCGTTCGACCGGCGCCCCGCGCACAGGCTTTCGGGCCAAACCGGGCAGCACCGCGATGGCGCAAGTTTCGGGAGAGTATTCGATGGCCGATGACGTACCTTACCTGTTTCGCGGCGTGATGCCGGTGGAGACACCCAGCAGCGTGCTGGTGTCATCCTCCAAATATCTCAACAATCCGCGCCTGCGCGAATGGCTGGCGATGATCCTCCTGCGCCGCAACGGGCCGGACATGCCCCCGCCAGCGGAAATGTACGAGTTCATGGGCATTCTCGACGAGCTGCGCGATTACGACCGGATCGAACAGATGATCACGGACGAACGCAAAGTGAACCCGGAATTCGACGCGTGGTTTGCCGAAGGATTCCATTCCACCTACACCATCGAGGATTTCCGGCATTACGATCCCGGCTCGCTCGGCGGCATTTTCTATACCTGGATCACCGAAGGCGATTACGAGATCCAGATCACTCCGTGGCAGGAGCCCAGGACGCAACTGGAATTCTACAATCTGCGCGCCGGGCAGACGCACGATTTCGAACATATCCTGACCGGCGGCGGCTTCAATTTCATGGGCGAACTGGTGCCCTACTGGTATCGCCTGACCAACATCTTCAAGCATATCAAAGACCCGGAACTGGCGGCCGAACTGTGCACGATCTACATTTTCGGATCGCTGCGCTACACCGTGCGCACTATCCTGCACTATCCTCAGGTCTGGATGACCGCGGTCAAATGCATCGAACAGGGGATGAAAGTCGGTCAGGCCAGCGATGCGCTGTTCATGAAGAAGCTCGAACCGGCTTTCCATCTGCCGCTGGAAGAAGCGCGCGCAGCGCTGGGCGTGCGGGAAGCGGTCTTCCTCGACACGCATAACGAAGGCATGTTCTGGGCAACGGACGGCAAGGAACAACTTCTGCGGGAGGCAGCCGAATAATGGCACGGTGCGATATTCTGATCCGCGGCGGCACGATCGTCGATGGCAGCGGCAACGAACCCTTCACCGGCGATCTCGCCATCACGGGCGACACCATCACCTGGATGGGCGACGCTTATCAGGGCGAAGCGGGTGAAGTGATCGATGCGGCGGGGCTGACGGTCACCCCCGGCTTCGTCGACATCCATACCCATTATGATGGGCAGGCGGCATGGTCCGACGAATTGTCCCCCTCCTCCTCTCATGGCGTGACGACAGTCGTCACCGGCAATTGCGGCGTCGGCTTCGCCCCCTGCCGCGCGGAAGATCATGAACGACTGATCCGCGTGATGGAAGGCGTGGAAGACATTCCCGGCGTCGTCATGGCCGAAGGGCTGGACTGGGCGTGGGAAACCTTCCCCGAATATCTCGATGCGCTGGCCGCCCGCCCGCGCGATATCGATGTGGCCGCGCTGCTGCCGCACAGCCCCTTGCGCGTCTATGCCATGGGCGAACGCGGCGCCAACCGCGAACCGGCAACACCGGACGATATGGACCGGATGTACGATCTGACGCGCGAAGCGCTGGATGCGGGCGCCATCGGCTTCGCCACATCGCGCCTCCTGATCCATCGCACCAAGGCGGGGGAGAACATTCCCAGCTTCGCGGCGGACGATGCCGAACTCAAGGCCATCGCAGCGGCGATGCGGGACACCGGCAAAGGCGTGTTGCAGATGGTGCTCGATTCCCCGTTCCAGAGCTGGAACGATGAACTGGCCCACCTGATCGCGATCACCGAAAGCTGCGGCCGCCCGGCGACATTCACTCTCGGCACGTCGAACCATGGGGAGCCGGTGTTCCGCGACGCCCTGCGCATTGTTGAGGAAGCCAATGCCCGCGGCCTGTCCATCGCGCCGCAGATTCTGCCGCGCCCGGTGGGAATGATTGGCGGTTTCGACCTGTCGACGCATCCGTTCTGCCTCTGCCCCAGCTACATCGCGATTGCGGGGTTGCCGCTGGACGAACAACTGCCCCATCTGCGCGATCCGGCATTCCGCGCGACGCTGATTGCCGAGCAACCGCAGGAAAACCATTCGCTGGCGATGATGACGCGCAACTGGGACTGGATCTTCCCGTTTGCGGGCGAACCCAATTACGAGCCCCCGGTGGAAACCAGCATGGGCGCGCAGGCCCGCGCGCAAGGCCGCACGCCGGAAGAAGTGGCTTACGATCTGCTGATGAACGGCGGCGATGGGCGCGGCATGCTCTACAACGCGCTGGGCAATTACTATCAAGGCAAGTTCGACGCGCTGTACGAACTGATGACGCATCCCGGCACGGTAATGGGCCTCGGCGATGGCGGCGCGCATTATGCCGCGATCTGCGATGCCAGCTATCCCACTTTCCTGCTGACCTACTGGGTCCGCGATCGGGACGGCCCGCGCCTCACACTGCCACAGGCGGTCCGTGCCTTGACCGCGCGCCCGGCCGCGACGGTGGGCCTTGAAGATCGCGGGCTGCTGGCGCCGGGTTACAAGGCGGATGTCAACGTGATCGATCCGGCAGGCATGAAACTGCACCTGCCGGTGATCCGCCGCGACCTGCCCACCGGTGGGCGCAGGCTCGATCAGGCGGCGACCGGTTATGTCGCGACGATCTGTTCCGGCACGGTCATTCGCCGCGACGACCAGCCGACCGGCGCCCGGCCGGGCCGCGTGGTCCGTGGCAATCAGGCCGCGCCGCAGCCCAGCGCCGCGCTGGAACCCGCCTGAGCCCTACTCCCTTGCGGGGCGGTTTCGCGCCGTTCCGCAAGGGTGTGCGTGCAGCAATCAGGCCGGTTCTGGAACGCCGGCCGGGACTTCGCCGAAAGCCACGTATTTCGGGCTGCCATCCTCGCCCACCACTTCGGTGAACATCGATGTCACGGTGCTGCGCGTTTCGGCGATATACCAGCGGCTATCCTGCTTGCGATAGACATCCTCGTACTCCACCGCCAGCCGGGTGACCGAACGCGTGGCGAGCAGGATCGTCCGGAAATTGAGCGACCACTTGCCGGTGGCTGTATCCGGGCTGGTCAGCGCGATTTCGCCGTTGCTGGCATGATGGATGTCGTACACGCCTTCCTGGCAGGCCATTTCCTGATAGACCTTGAGAAATGCATCGCGATCCGTGAAAACGGGGAAATTCTGATATTCGATACGGATCGGGCCGGGGAGGAACGTGTCGCGCAGTTCATCCACTTTCTTGAGATCGCAGCATCGCAGATAGCGGGCCTTGAGCTGGCGGATCGCGTCGATATCCTCAAGCACGGTCAGGCGGGCGGCAAGGTCTTCAAGACTGGTGGACATCATATTCTCCCATTCGCCGGAATCCATCCGGGACAACCGATTTGCACATGAATATCGCGCAATCGGCTACGCATATCCAAGTTCATACTGCATGGCAGTTACCAAATACGCCACAACCGGGAAACAGGAAACGCGATGAGCCAGTATAACACGATCCGCTACGAAACCGATGACGGCCTGCTCCGGCTGACGCTCAACCGCCCGGACAATCTCAACGCCTTCACGGTGGAAATGGCCGATGAATTGGAAGACGCCTATCGCCGGGCCAATGGCGACGATGCCGTGCGGGCGATTGTCGTCACCGGGGAAGGCAAGGCGTTTTGCGCGGGCATGGACCTGTCGACCGGCGGCAATGTCTTCGGGCTCGACGAAAGCCAGGCCCCCACGCTGGCCGACTTGCGGGAACGGCCGGTGCGCGAAGCGATCGAACGCGGCGTGCGCGATACCGGCGGGCGTGTGGCGTTGGCGATGTACGACTGCCTCAAGCCGATCGTCGGCGCGATCAACGGCGCGGCGGTGGGCATCGGCGCGACGATGACTCTGCCGATGGACTTCCGCCTTGCCTCCGACCGGGCACGGATCGGCTTCGTCTTCGGGCGGTTGGGGATCACTCCGGAAGCCTGCTCCACCTGGTTTCTGCCGCGCATCGTCGGCATGCAGCAGGCGCTCGAATGGCTTTACAAGGCCGATATCTTCGACGCGGCCGAAGCGTTGGACAAGGGGCTGGTCCGTTCGGTCCACGCACCGGAAGATCTGGTCGGTGCGGCCTGCGCTTTCGCCCGTTCGCTGGTGGCGGACCGTTCGCCCGTCAGCATCGGCCTGATCCGCCAGATGATGCTGCACAACTCCGCCCAGCCCCATCCGCGCGCCGCGCATGACGTGGAATCGCTGGCGATGTTCTATTCCAGCATCGGTGATGGGAAAGAAGGAGTGCAGGCCTTTCTGGAAAAGCGCGCACCCGCATTTTCAGGCAAGGCATCCGCCATGCCGCCGTTCTATCCGTGGCGCGAAGACTGAGCCTGATTGGCCGGACACACGGCGGCTAACCATCTCAAAGATATTTGGAATGCCGCCGATGTTCGGCAACCATGCTCCACACCGCCATGAACAGCGCGGCGATCATCGGGCCGACAATGAAGCCGTTGAGGCCGAAAATGCTGAGCCCCGCCAAAGTGGCGATCAGCACCACGAAATCGGGCATCCGGGTGTCCTTGCCGACAAGGATCGGGCGCAGGAGATTGTCGATCATGCCGATCACGAATATCCCGCAGCCGACCAGTATCAATCCTTCGGCAATCGATCCGGTCACCAGCAGGTAGATCGCCACCGGCACCCAGACGGCCCCCGTACCGACCGCCGGAACCAGCGAGAAGAACCCCATCATGACGCCCCAGAGCAGCGCCCCTTCGATACCCAGCGCCCAGAAGATCGTGCCGCCCAGCGCACCCTGCACCACCGCGACCACCACCGTGCCTTTCATCGTCGCCCGTACGACGACGACGAAATGGCGCAGCAGAGTATCCCGTTCGCCGCTGCGCAGCGGGATCGCGGGGAGAATTTTGCGCCCCAACGCATCGCCATCGCGCAGCAGGAAAAACGTGAGGTAGAGCATCACACCCAGCGAGGCGATGAACTTGAGCGCCCCCTGCCCGAGATTGAGCGCCCGCGTGGCCAGCGCCTGCACGCCGCTGGCGATGCCCCCACCGAACATGTCCCTGAGCGAATCGAGATCGCTGACATCGGCGGAAGCGATCGCCTGCTGTGCCCAGCCGGGAAGAGAAGCGACGAAACGCTCGCCAATCTGGGCCAAATCGATCTGCCCGGATTCGAACATCGCGTAGATCGACAGCATTTCCTGCACCAGCGCCACGCCCAGCAGAATCGCCGGCACGATCACCAGTGCGATAATCAGCAGCAGCGTCAGCGCGGCGGCGAGATTCTTGCGCCCGCCCAGCAGGAATTCCATCCGCCGGTTAAGCGGTTCGAACAGGATCGCTGCGACCAGCGCCCAGAGAATCGCCCCGAAATAGGGGGCGATCAACAGGGCAAAACCGATGGTTACCAGCACGACGAGGACGAGAAAGCCCCCGTCTTCCACCTCAAACTTACGCGGATCGCCTTCGCTCATGCCGGATGCTTCGCATTAAAGCAGCAAAGAATCCATACATCTAATCAGATGCCTGCGGCAAACAGGTGCGAAAATGGTTCGGTCAGCCGCGTCCACGGTAATTGGCCACGCCCTGATCGGGCACCCATAGCCCTTCCGGCGCGGCGCTCGATTGCCAGAACACGTCGATCGGAATCCCCCCGCGCGGATACCAGTAGCCGCCGATCCGCAGCCAGCGCGGCTGCATTTCCTCGAACAATCGCTGCCCGATGCCGACTGTCACATCTTCGTGGAATCCGTTGTGATTACGGAAACTTCCCAGGAACAGCTTGAGCGATTTCGATTCCACGATAGTCGCGCCCGGCGCATAATCGATTACCAGATGGGCGAAATCGGGCTGGCCCGTCACCGGGCAGAGCGAAGTGAATTCCGGCGCGGAAAAGCGAATGGTATAGAGCGCACCGGGCCGCGGATTGGGCACATAATCAAGCACCGCTTCCTTCGGCGAGGAAGGCAGGCTACTCTGTTGCCCTAGATGAAGGGGCATGTCGCGCGGTTCGTCGGTGTTCATGGGCCGCAAATGCCCTGATCGGAAGCAATGCACAAGGTGACGAATTGACGCACCGCATTCATCCGCTATTCAGCGCGCCCTGCGCTTGAGCGCACAAAGGTGGCAGGTCATGGTTTCTAAGGCGACACGCATTGTACTGGCGACAGCGGCTCTCGCAGCCGCATTGCCCGCGCACGCCCAAACCACGGGCGATAGCCTGGAAGGGTTCCGCCTGCCCCCCGCCGCACCGGACATCCAAGGCCCGACCACGCCCGACAACCCGATCATCCAACGTCAGGCGCCACGGCCGCAACCGCGGCCGCAGCCGCGGCCCACACCCAACGTCGATATTCCCAAGCCTGCCGACACGGCGAAGCGCGAGCCCGCGCCCACCCCGCCCCCGGCGCGCACCGCCAAGCCTGCCCCCGCAACGTCCTCGTCAGCCCCGGCCAGGCCCGCCAGCCGCCTGGAACCGGGCACGCAAGCGGCACGCCCCGGCCCCGCATCGCCCACGCCCATGCCGCCCGCCGAGGCACCCGCCCCGGCTCCGGTGGAGGCAGCGCCTGTCACGCCGCCCGTCAGCTCCGCCGCGCCTGCGCCCACCGCAAGCACGCCCGCCCCGACGCAGACAACCGCCCCGCCCCCTCTGCCCGCCTCGCCCGAGACAAGCACCGCCGATTCAGGCACGGCATGGTGGCGCTATCTGGTGGCCGCTCTGCTCGTAGCGATGATGGGCATCGCGGGCGTGCTGTTCTGGCGCCAGCGCCGCAGCAAGGCGCAGTTCGAAGAGATCATGGCGATCGAACGGCCGCACCTGCGCCCTGCACCGGCCCCGGCACAGATCGAAAGCGACGACACCGGCGAGGTGGAGAGCCCATTGCCGGAAGCGGGCGAAATTCCCGCCACCGCCGACACGCTGGCGGAACCGGATATAGCGGACGGGCCGCTGCGTACGGCGCTTGAAACCCTGAATCTCAGCGTTTCGCTGGTCAACGCAACGCTGTCCTATCAGATCACGGTGACCAACGCTTCGGACCGGCCGGTGCACAATGTCGCCGTTTTCGGCGATCTGGTGTCGGCCCATGCCTCGCTCTCGATCGAGGAACAACTCGCCGGGCCGGGAAGGACGGGCGCGCCGCTGCACAGCGCCGCCGGTCTGCTGCCGGGCCAGAGCGCGTCTTTCAGCGGGCAGTTGCGCCTGCCGATCAGCGCCATCCGCCCGGTACGCCGCGAACAGGCGGTGATGTTCATCCCTCTTGCCCGGATGCGGATCGAAGCCGAGGGGTTGGAAGCGGCGGTGGTGCAAACCTGCGTGGTGGGCCAGAAGCCTGCCGGGCCGGGCGCCGGTCTGCGCCCATTCCGGCTCGACACCGGCCCACGCGTCTATCCTGATATCGGACTGCGCGCGCTCGACCTGCCCACGCCGCAAGCTGCCTGAACTCCTGGGCTTCTTGCGGCTTCGGTGGAGCCGCATCTCTCTCGATTGTTTCTGGTTGCCGTGATTTCATGGCCAGCAGGTGTTTCACCTGCTGCGAAATCGCTCTAAGCCTGCGCAAGTGAAAAACGACGATCGAACAACGGACTCGGGAACCGGAACCCGCCTTGCGACTGCGGGGCGGCGGCCCGAATGGACCGGGACAGCGGGGCATCCCTCCAGCGTGGTCAATCCGCCGGTCTGGCGGGCCAGCACGCACCTCTATCCCGATGTCGCAGCGCTGAAGAGCGGGGCACAGGCTTCCGATGAAACCCGGTTCTATTACGGCAGGCGCGGCGCGCCGACGCAATGGGCACTGGCCGAAGCGCTGACCGAACTGGAACCGGGGGCCGCGGGCACGCTGCTCTATCCCAGCGGTGTCGCCGCCATCGCCGGGGCCCTGCTGGCGCTGGTCAAGCCCGGCGATCACCTGCTGATGGCCGACAATGTCTATGAACCCAGCCGCACGCTCGGCCGGGGGCTGCTCACCGGTTTCGGCATCGAAACCGAGTTTTTCGATCCGTTGGATAGCGAAAGCTTCGCCCGCCTGATCCGCCCCAACACCCGTGCCGTGCTGCTGGAAGCGCCCGGCAGCCTGACGATGGAAGTGCCGGATATTCCGGCATTCGCCGCCATAGCCCGGGAACGCGGCGTCATCAGCCTGATCGATAACACCTGGGCCAGCCTGCTGGGCTTCCCGGCGTTGGAGCGCGGATGCGATATCGCGATCATGTCGCTGACCAAGCATGTCGGCGGGCATTCGGACGTGATGATGGGCAGCGTGGCCACCGGGGCCGCACTCTATCCCAAGCTGCGGCGAACCTATCTTCAGCTTGGCCACGTGGTTTCGCCCGACGATGCGGCACTTGCGCTGCGGGGCCTGCGTACGTTGCAGGTCCGGCTCGAACGCTCCACCGCCAGCGCCTTGCAGATCGCCCGGTGGCTTGCCGGCCGCCCGGAAGTGGCGCAGGTATTGTGCCCCATGCTGCCCGGAGCCCCGGGGCATGAAACCTGGGCCCGCACGTTCACCGGCGGCTGCGGCCTGTTCAGCTTCCTGTTCCGCGATGGCGACGAGGCGGCGCGGGCGCGCTTTATCGATGCGCTGAGCCTGTTCGGTATCGGCTATAGCTGGGGCGGCTTCGAAAGCCTCGTCGTGCCGGTCGACCCTGCTGGCGCGCGCAGCGCGACCGCTTGGCCGCCACCGGGCGTTGCGCCCGCGGATCGCCTGGGTGTGCGGCTGTCGATCGGGCTGGAGGAACCGGCCGATCTGATCGCCGATCTCGATCGGGCCTTTGCCCGGATGGCCGGGCAATGAGCCAGACGGCGGGGAACCAGGTTTCGGGCGCGGAAGGCTTCACGGCAGCCGTTTCGTCGGAAAACATCACGATCGGCAAGGTGATCCGCACGCTCGACAGCTACAGCATCGATATCGGCAAATCCGACGTTTCGCTGTGGGACGGGATCGTGGTGATCTTCGTCATCATCAGCATGGCTCTACTGGCCTATTTCACCAGCAAGCTGTCGCACTATCTGCTCAAACGCATTTCCGGGCTGGACGAAGCGCAGAAATTGCTGACCGACAAGCTGGCCAGCATTGCGGTGTGGACCATCGCCATTCTCGTCGGCATCGATTTCCTCGGCATCGATCTGACGGCGCTGGCGGTGTTCTCGGGCGCTTTCGGCCTCGCCATCGGTTTCGGCCTGCAAAAGACGCTGGGCAATCTCATCGCCGGGATCATCCTGCTGATGGACCGTTCGATCAAGCCGGGCGACGTGATCGCGGTCAGCGACATGAGCGGGCGGGAAAGCTTCGGCCAGATCCGCAAGATCGGCATCCGCGCGATTTCGGTGACCACGCGCGACATGAAGGAATACCTGATTCCGAACGAGAACCTGATGGTCAATCAGGTGGAAAACTGGTCCTACAGCACACGCAATGTCCGGGTGAAAGTGCCCGTCCCGGTGGCGTTCGGCACCGATCTCGACCTGGCCGAGAAGCTGATGATGCAGGCAACGCAAAGCGCCGCGCGGGTGCTGGAAATCCCCGAACCCAAAGTCCTGTTGATGGGATTCGGCGAACACCGGATCAATTTCGAAATCCGCTTCTGGATCGTCGACCCCGAAGAGGGGATCGGCGCGGTCTGTTCGGACGTGCTGAAAGGCGTCTGGCGCCTGTTCGGCGAACACGGCATCAGCATCCCCTATCCCCAGCGCGACATCCACATCAAGGATTCCGCCCAGATGGACGAACTGATCGCCGCCATCGCCCGGCGGCAGGGCGAAAAACCGGACAGCTAAAACGGGGGCCCGCGACCGTGGTAAAGATCAGCTAATCACCGGCAAAACCATTCTCGCTGGAACTCTTGCGCGGGAAGGGTCATCTGGCCGTCATGACACATAGCCCTGCCATTGGAACAGTGCATCTGGTCGGCGCCGGTCCCGGCGATCCCGACCTGCTGACTCTGCGCGCCGCGCGGCTGATCATGCACGCCAAGCTGATCGTCCATGACGGGCTGATCGAACCCGCCGTTCTCGAACTGGCCGGTCCGGGCGCGCGGATGATCTCCGTCGCCAAGCGCCGCGCGCATCACACCATGCCGCAGGAAGATATCAACGCACTGCTGGTGCGCGAAGCGCTGGCGGGCAACGATGTCGTGCGGCTGAAAGGCGGCGACCCGTTCGTTTTCGGCCGGGGCGGCGAAGAAGCCGAAGCCTGCCATGCCGCCGGGGTGCCGGTGAAAATCGTTCCCGGCATCAGCGCGGCCATGGGCGCCGCCGCATCGGCCGGGATTCCGCTGACTCACCGTGAAGACGCCAGCATCGTCACTTTCGTGGCCGGGCAGTGCAAGGGCCTGACCGAGCAGGATTGGGCGGGCCTCGCCGGCAAGGGCCGCACGCTGGTGATCTACATGGGCGTGAAGACCGCGCCGCAGATCGCGGAAAAGCTGATGGCGGACGGGCTCGCCCCCGATGTGCCCGTCGCCGTGGTTGAAAACGCGGCGCGTTCGGATATGCGCGTGCTGCGTACCGCTCTGGCGGGGCTGCCCGATCTTGTGATTCGCGCGAAGGTCAAAAGCCCGGCCCTCATTATCATCGGCGATGTGACCGCGCGCGAAAATGCCGCGCTCGCCCGCGTCGCTCTGGAGGCAATGTCATGAAGATCCTGACCGGAAACGACCTCAAGACCGGGGCCGTCACCTGGTGGACCGGCCAAGACTGGTCGCTCCATGTGGAGGATGCGGCCGATGTCGGCGACGAAGCCGATGCCATCGCCGCCCGCGAGGAAGGCGCCCGCCGTGTCAACGCACCTTATGCGATCGACGCCGTGCGCGAAGAAACGGGCGGCGTTCGCCCCGCCCATATCAAGGACCGCATCCGCGCGCTCGGCCCGACCGTGCGCCCCGACCTAACTCTCAAGCCGGCTGATCCCGAAGTCGGCAACTGGGTGATCTGATGTATCGTTACGACCAATACGACCAGGCTATGGTCGATGCCCGCGTCGCGGAATTCCGCGACCAGACGCGCCGCCGCATCGAAGGCAAGCTGAGCGAGGATCAGTTCAAGCCGCTGCGTTTGCAGAACGGCCTCTACCTCCAGCTCCATGCCTACATGCTGCGCGTGGCCGTGCCCTATGGCACACTCAATTCCGCGCAGATGCATGTGCTGGCCGATATCGCGGACAAGTACGACCGCGGTTATGGCCACTTCACCACCCGCCAGAACATCCAGTACAACTGGATCAAGCTGGAAGACGCGCCCGACATCCTGGCCGATCTGGCCAAAGTCGAAATGCACGCCATCCAGACCAGCGGCAACTGCATCCGCAACATCAGTTCCGATCAGTTCGCAGGCGCCACGGCCGATGAAATCATCGATCCGCGCCCCTATGCGGAACTGCTGCGCCAATGGTCGAGCTTCCATCCGGAATTCCTCGCTCTGCCGCGCAAGTTCAAGATCGCGGTGATCGCCAGCGATACCGACCGCGCGGCCATGAAGCTGCACGATATCGGCATCCGTCTGGTGAAGAACGATGCCGGCGAACTGGGCGCCGCGTTCTATGTCGGTGGCGGCATGGGCCGCACGCCGATGGTCGCGCCGCTGATCCGCGACTTTGTGCCGCTGGACCAGCTCATCACTTATTCCGAGGCCTGCCTGCGGGTTTACAACCGCTATGGCCGCCGCGACAACAAGTACAAGGCGCGGATCAAGATTCTCGTCCATGAACTGGGCAAGGACGAATACGCCCGCCAGGTGGAGGAGGAATTCGCCCACCTGCTGACGCAGAACATCGAACCGCCGCTCGCGGAACTGGAACGGATTGCCGCGCATTTCACCGATCCGGCATTCGAAACCGGGCTGAGCGACGATCTCGATCTTTCCGATCCTGATTTCGCCCTGTGGGTGGAACGCAACTGCGCGGCGCACAAGCAGCCGGGCTATATCATCGCCAACATCAGCCTGAAGCCGGTTGGCGGCATTCCGGGCGATGCCTCGGCCGCACAGATCCACCTGATGGCCGATCTCGCCAAGGCATACAGCTTCGACGAACTGCGCGTGACGCATGCGCAGAACATCGTGCTGCCCCACGTGAAGAAGGCCGATCTCTACACGCTGTGGCAGAAGCTGGAAGCAGCGGACCTCGGCACGGCGAATATCGATACCATCGAGGATATCATCGCCTGCCCCGGCCTCGATTATTGCAGCCTCGCCAACGCGCGTTCGATCCCGGTGGCGCAGAAGATTTCCAAGCGCTTCGCCGAAACCGGCAAGAGCGACACACTGGGCGAACTGAAGCTGAAAATCAGCGGCTGCATCAACGCCTGCGGCCATCACCATGCGGGCCACATCGGCATCCTGGGGGTCGACCGCAAGGGCGTGGAGAACTACCAGCTCCTGCTCGGCGGCTGCGAGGGTGACGATACCTCGCTCGGCACGATCACCGGCCCGGGCTTCGATGAAAACGGCATTGTCGGCGCCGTCGAAAAGGCAACCGACGTCTATCTCGCCAACCGGCAGGACGGGGAACGCTTCCTCGACACCTATCGCCGGATCGGCATGGCACCCTTCAAGGAGGCGCTCTATGGTTGATGTGCTGCGCTTTCGCGATGACGAACCGGTGGGCGATCCCGCCGTCACCGTGGACGCCTTTTCCGAGCAGACCAACGCCTCGGCGGTCCGCGTCGAGCCGGGCGACGATGCCCGCGATCTGATCCCGTTCCTCGAACAGCTTCGCCTGATCGAAGTCGATTTCCCCTCCTTCATGGACGGGCGCGGCTATTCGGCTGCCCGTATCCTGCGCGAAGCAGGCTACAAGGGCGAACTGCGCGCGGTGGGCGATGTGCTGATCGATCAGCTTTCGCATCTGCGCCGCTGCGGTTTCGATGCCTTTGCACCTGAAAAGGGGCTCGATCCGGCCGATGTCGAGGCAGCCTTCAACCGCTGGCCCGAAGTCTATCAAGCCGCTGCCGACGACCGGCAGCCGATCTGGGCCAAGCGCCACGGGATCACCAATGGCTGAAACCGCACGCCGCATCGACCGCATCGATACCGGAGCACGCTTCACCGCTGAAGACGCGGCCGCGCTCAACGCGCGTTTCGCTGGCGCTTCGCCGGAGGACGTGTTGCGCGCGGTGCTGGTCGATGGGGTGGCGGGCCGCGTCGCGCTGGTCTCCAGCTTCGGCGCCGAAAGCTCCGTACTGCTGCACATGGCGTCGCATATCGATCCTGCGGTGGCGGTGCTGTTCCTCGAAACGGGCAAGCATTTCGAGGAAACGCTCGCCTATCGCGATCTTCTGGTGGCACGCCTCGGGCTGACCAATCTGATCAATCTCTATCCGGACCCGGTGGCTCTGGCCAACAAGGACGAAAGCGGGCTGCGCTGGTCCTACGATCCGGATGGCTGCTGCGAAATCCGCAAGGTTCTGCCGCTGGCCAAGGCGCTGACCGATTTCGATGCCTCGCTCACAGGGCGCAAGGCGTTCCAGTCGGCCACGCGCGCCGATCTGCCGGTCTTCGAACTCGACACCTCCGATTCGGCCGGGCGGCTCAAGGTCAATCCGCTGATCAGCATGACCAAGGCCGATCTCGATGCCTATATGGTGGCGCATGATCTGCCCCCGCATCCGCTGGTCGCCCAGGGTTATCCGTCCATCGGTTGCTCCCCCTGCACCAGCAAGGTCGCACCGGGCGAAGATCCGCGTTCGGGCCGCTGGAAAGGGTGGGACAAGACCGAATGCGGCATTCACGTGCCGACAAGCTCGCCCATCCCCGGCATCGACGAAGAATTGCCCCCGGGATACGAACCGGTCTTCTGATCCGCGATCCGGCGGGAATCGCCGCTGCATCGCGCATAGCTTTCCCCGATCAACGGGCACTGCTATGATGGGCACACCAAAGGAGTGTTCAAATGGGTTCGATGTCGCTTACGCACTGGATCATCGTTGCGATCGTGGTGCTGATCTTGTTCGGCCGCGGCCGGATTTCGGAAACCATGGGCGAATTTGGCAAGGGCCTGCGCAGCTTCAAGGATGGCATGTCCGAAAAGGACGATGCCGATGCGGCCAAGCGTACCGCGCCGCAGATCGGCCAAACCGCCCCGGATGCGGACAAGGCCACGCCGCTCGCCGCCGACAAGGCCAACACCGAACGCTGATCGCTGGTCTATCCCGCCGGTCGGCGGGCGACGCCGCCTATTTCCGAAAGAATGCCGCGGGTTCGGCATAGGTGGCCTGCGGGCTTGCCTGTTGTGCCCCCGGCACGGCGCCTTGCGCCATCTGCTGGCCATAGATCCACGCAAACGGACCGCTGTAGCCAAGCATCGGCATGTAATCGGTCACAACCGTATCGGCCAACACCCGATCGGTGCGGTTGTCGAGGATGTACATGGCCTTGTCCCGGCGAACGGCGAGAACGGCATGCTCCCCCCTGTTATAAGCTTCGCGCACCACCACCAGGAACATATCGTCCGCCGGAATGCCCAGGCGTTCGAGCAGGGCCATTTTCGCGATGGCGAAATCCTCGCAATCGCCCACGCGGTTGCGCAGCGTTTCCGCCGCCGGAGCCCACCGGTCCCCTCCGCGATCCTCCACATAGCGCACGCTGCCGTTCACCCAGCGGTTGACCAGGCCCAGAACCGCGCCGCGCGGCGCCTGGCCCGCCTGCACCAGGAACGCCTGCCATGCACCTTCTGCCCCATCGAGCGATGGACCGGCTAGATGCTCCCAATCGGCGGCAAGCGGCTTCGCACGCACCGGCAAGGCCACTTTACCGAACAGGTCGGGCGCGGGCGGGCGCACGATGCAGTCGGCGGCGGGGGTATCCTCGGTGGTTTGCAGGTCGAGCGAGGCGAACAGCGGCCCGAGCGGGGAGCCCGGCCCACCGGATGGCTCGGCCGCCGCTGGGGCAGAGCAGCTCGTCTCCACCGCAGGCTTGTCCGCATGGGCAGGCGCGAACGCGAAAGCAGCGGATGCAAGCACACCCCCGGCAATCCCAGCGCGCAATATCCTCATTGGCGAATAGCCCCCACCCTGTCGGCGCAATTCTACAAGAATTATGCCCACAAGCCGAGCGCACCGAGTCAGACCGTGGGGGATTTGCGCCGGAATGCCGCCCGAGGCCGCCGGATAGGCGTCAGAGCCAGCCCTGCTTGCGATACCAGTCAGCCGTGGCCCTGAGCCCGTCACGGGTGCGGATTTCCGGCTTCCAGCGGCGCTCAGGCACCGCATGGCCGGATGTCACCACCCAGTCGGGATGGACCATATAATTGACCCGGTCCGTGCTCAGTTTGACTTTGCCGGGCCGGACCCAGCCTTCGATGCGGGAAATCCAGTCCAGCGTACCGCGCGACATGTGCGGCACCCAGGGCTTGCGCCCCATTGCCGCGCCGATCGCTTCGGCCAGGTCCTTGTGACCCCAACCTTGCGGCTGCCCGTCGTCCGGTTCGAACAGGCGATGAGTCACATCTTCGCCGCCATCGACCAATGCCAGCAGCAGCCGGGCCAGATCATCGACATGGATCACCGACGTCCGCCCCGGCGGCGGCATCGGGACCACCCCCCATTTGGCGCCGCGAAACAGTTCGAACATTTCCGTATCGCGCGGGCCATAGACCGCGGGCGGGCGGATGATCGTCCAGTCCAGCCCGCTGGCGGCAACAATCTTTTCCCCGCGCCGCTTCGACGCGCCATAGGCCGACAAGTGCGGTTCCCGCGCCGCGAGCGACGAGACATGAACGAACCGCGGCACACCCGCCGCCAGCGCCGCTTCGACCACCGCCAGCGTGCCTTCGACATTGGCGGCTTCGAATTCGGCTTCATCGGGCGCGTTGACCACCCCGGCCACGTGGATCACCGCCTCCACGCCATCGACCAGCCGCATCAGCGACCGGCGATCGCCAAGATCGCCGCGAATCCAGTGCACGCCCCTGCGGTCCGGCTGGACACGCCGGGCCAGAGCCTGAACTGCCATCTTCTGCGCGGCCGCCGCATCCAGCACCGCCTGGCCCACAAAACCGGTCGCGCCGGTCAAAGCTATCGTCACAACAACACCAACTGATTGCGATGCACCACGGCGGACCGTGGGGCATAGCCGAGAATATCCGCATGTTCGGTGGAACTGTGCCCCAGCAGCCTGACACATTCCACCGCATCATATTCGACCAGCCCCTGCGCCAGCACGGTGCCCGCACTGTCGCGAATGGCCACCGGATCGCCCCGGTGGAAAGCACCTTCGACCGCCGTGATCCCCGCCGCCAACAGGCTCTTGCCCGCACCCAGAGCGGCCACCGCGCCCGCATCGATCGTCAGCGCGCCTTTCATCCGCAAACGCCCGCCCAGCCATGCCTTGCGCGCGGCATCCCTGCGCCGGGGCAGGAACAGCGTCCCGATCCCCTTCCCCAATGCCCGGGCGATGGGCCGTTCGTAAGTGCCGTTGAGGATCGCCAGCACGATCCCTGCCCGCTCCGCGATTTCGGCAGCCAGCAATTTCGCCGTCATCCCGCCCGAACCGAGGCCGGAACCCGATCCGCCCGTGGCCATGGCGTGGATTTCCGCTGTCACCCCGCGCACTTCGGGCAGCATGCGCGCCCCTTCCGCGCGCGGATCGCGATCATAGAGCCCATCGATATCGGACAGCAGCAGCACCGCCTGCGCCTGCGCCGCCTGCGCCACGCGGGACGCCAGCCGATCGTTATCGCCGAAGCGGATTTCCTGCGTGGCCACGCTGTCGTTCTCGTTGACCACCGGCACCGCGCCGGCCTTGATCAGGCGGCCCAGTGTCGCGCTGGCGTTGAGATAGCGGCGGCGATCTTCTAGGTCTTCCAGCGTCAACAGCAATTGCGCCGCCACGATCCCCTTGGCCGCCAGCAGTTCGGACCAGAGTTCGGCCAGCATAATCTGCCCCACGGCAGCCGCGGCCTGCGCATCGGCAAGATCGGCCCGGCCCCCTTTCGGCAGGCGCAGTTTCGCCGCCCCGAGCGCGATCGCCCCCGAACTGACGACGACCACTTCCTGCCCGCGCCCGCGCGCGGCGGCGATTTCATCCACCAGCCCTTCCAGCCACGCCCGGCGCGGTTCGCCTTTTTCGACGAGCAGCGCCGAACCGACCTTGATCACAAGGCGGCGGCAAAGGGAGGCATCGGCCAGATCCGAAAGGCGCGAAATCGACATGATGCGGGGGCCCTAGTCAGTAGAGCGCGATTTGCAAAGCACGCGGCGGCAGAATGATGTCATAAGGGCGACCAGGGCGCGGCCGTGTCCTCATCCTCGATCTCGCCATCGGGGCGTTCGGTCGATGTCGCGGCGGGAAGATAGGACAACACGGCATCCAGCAGCGGCTCGATCCCGGCGCCCGTGGCCCCCGAAATCGCGAAGACGGCATCAGCCCCGGCATCCTTCAATTCTTCCGCGAACGCCGCAGCCAGTTCGGCATCGGCCAGATCGATCTTGTTGAGCACGATCAGGCGCGGCTTGTCATCCAGCCCCCCGCCATAGGCGGCCAGTTCGTCTTCCACGATCCCCATCGCTTCGGCCGGATCTTCCCCGGCGATGTCGATCAGATGGATCAACACCCGGCACCGTTCGATATGGCCGAGGAAACGGTCACCGATCCCCGCGCCATCGGCCGCGCCTTCGATCAGGCCCGGAATATCGGCCAGCACGAACTCGCGCCCCTTGTGCCGCACCACGCCAAGCTTGGGGACAAGCGTGGTGAAAGCATAATCGCCCACTTTGGCCTGAGCGTTGGAAACCTGATTGATGAACGTGGATTTGCCCGCGTTGGGCAGCCCGACCAGCCCGACATCGGCCAGCAGCTTGAGCCGCAGCCACACCCACATCTCCTGTCCCGGAATGCCGGGCTGATGCTGGCGCGGCGCGCGGTTGGTGCTGGTCTTGTAGCTGGCGTTGCCACGCCCGCCCATGCCGCCTTCGAGCAGGATGACGCGCTGCCCCACTTCGACCAGATCGGCCAGCACGGTTTCGCCGTCCTCATCGGAAATGACCTGAGTGCCGACCGGGACCTTGATCACCAGATCGGGCGCGCTGGCGCCTGTGCGGTCCTTGCCCATGCCATGGCCGCCACGCTGGGCCTTGAAATGCTGGGTATAGCGAAAATCGATCAGCGTGTTCAGCGCCGGCACCGCTTCGAACACGATATCGCCGCCCTTGCCGCCATTTCCGCCATCGGGACCGCCATATTCGATGTATTTTTCGCGCCGGAAACTGACCGCGCCCGGCCCGCCCGAGCCGGAACGGAGGTAGATTTTGGCCTGGTCGAGAAAATGCATCGGATGTCCCGGATAATGGCATTGCATCGCGGCGACGAAACGGCAGCGCAACACGGACTGCGCCAACCACCCGCCGCGCGGCTGGATAACACGTCGCAAGAGGCTGGACAAAGAAAACGCCACTGGTGGAGCCGAGGGGGATCGAACCCCTGACCTCGTCATTGCGAACGACGCGCTCTCCCAGCTGAGCTACGGCCCCGTTCCAGTGTACTGACGCCAAGCCTGGTAACCCTAGGCTTGCGTGAGCGGGCCTCTTAGCGAAGCTCGCAAGGGCTTGGAAGAGCAAATTATCGGCTTCCGCGATAAATTCGCCCTTCCATACCCGAAGTCTTATTGCGGCGCCGGGGCCGCAGGAATGACCGGCGCGGTGTACGTGGCGTTGGTGTATTGCAACTGCGTGTAACCAAAGGCAGCGCCATATTGCGCGTCCCAGGCCGCCACATCCACGCGATACCGTTCGAACGCGCTATAGAATTCGTTGAACACCCCTTCGAGCTTGGCCATTCCGCTGTTGGCGAACGCATCGAGCGAGCCTGACGGCATCATGGTTTCCTGCTGGACGATCTGCGTCATCGCGTCGCAGAACTGCGGCAGCACCGGCGGCAGCGCCCAGTAGTTATAGACCTGCGTCGAATACGTATCACGCGCGCGGGCGAAGTCCTTGCCCTGCGACTGGCGCCATTCGTTTTCCACGGTGTTGTTGATCCGCGTCAGATCGCGCTTATGCCCGGTCAGGAACGCCTTGTAGCCTTCCAGAATATTGGCGTGCTGCGGTTGCAGGCAATTCAGCGCGGCCACATTGTAGGCCGAACGGAAATTCCAGATGCGCTGTGCTTCGCTGACATGGGAATTGACCGTCTGGCGCAGGCCATCGACCCCAACCGGCGGAATGAACATGTTGGCCGAAGCGCCCCCCGGCGGAACCGGCCGCGCAGGAGTTGCCACAGGCGGCGGGGGCGGCGGCGGCGGCGGCGGAGGTGTCGCGCAAGCCGCCAGAGCGGTCATGCCAACCGCAACGGCAAGGTTACGAGACTTGGTAAACGTAAAACTAATCATAACGGCGGAAGCCCCTCCATTTGCCGACACCACGCACAAATCCCTACCGCATGATGCCTTTCGCCAGAATGAAGCAGTCTACCGGCTGATAACCATAATGAAAATGCCCGGGACGCGAAATTCGCATCCCGGGCACGTTATTTCGACTCAAACTTGCGATCAGTCGCGCTGCCCAAGGAAGGACAGCAGGAACTGGAACATGTTGATGAAGTCGAGATAGAGGCTCAGCGCGCCAAGCACGATGGCCTTGCCGATGAAATCGGTCCCGGCGACCTGATGATACATCATTTTCAGGCGCTGCGTGTCATACGCGGTCAGGCCAGCGAAAATCAGCACGCCGATGGCGCTGATGCCGAGCTGAAGCAACGTCGAACCGACGAAGATGTTGATGACCATCGCCACCAGCAGGCCGATCACGCCCATGATCAGGAACGTGCCCATGCCGGACAGGTCCTTCTTGGTGGTGTAGCCGACCAGGCTAAGCCCCGCGAAAGCCGCCGCCGTCGCGAAGAAAGTCATCGCGATCGAGGCCTTGGTGAAGACCAGGAAAATGGTCGAGAGCGAAAGGCCCATCACCGCCGCGAAAGCCCAGAACATCGCCTGAAGCGTAAACGTGCTGAAGCGGTTCGCCCCGAAGCTCATTGCGAAGACGAAGCCGAGCGGCGCCAGCATGATGACCCATGCCAGCGGATTGCCGCCGGTCATCAGTTGCGCGGCAAAGCCGCTCTGCGCGAACAGCAGCGCGACAATGCCCGACAGCAGAACGCCGGAAGACATGTAATTGTAGATCGAAAGCATGTAGCGGCGCAGGCCGAGATCGTACGTCGCGCTGCCGACAGCTTCCCCATTCAGGCTCGGAGACGCGCCGAAGCCCGGCTGCCTGGGCTGGGGATCGTTCCAATTTGCCATTGTGTCCAAAACTCCTTTGCCAGCCTCAGGGATGGGCCGGTCAACGGAGAATATCGCGTTTGCGCCCACGTTTTTCAAGGAAAACCGAGGGAACCCCCGCGAAAATTACAATTGTTACAATTGCCCCTGAAGACCTCAGTTGCCGGGGCTTCCGCCCTGCTCTGCCCGGGCCGCGGCGGCCATTTCCGCCCCGCGATCGCGCGCCGCCTTCAACGTGGCTTCGATCAGATCGGCAAAGAGGCCGCCGGCATCCATCACCTGCAAACCGGCCGCCGTCGTTCCGCCGGGGCTGGTCACCCGCCGGGCGAGTTCCCCCGGCGACACATCGGAGCTGGCAGCCAGAGCCGATGCCCCTTCCACCATCGCGATGGCGAGACGCCCGGCTTCGGCGGATGGCATGCCCAACCGCTCGGCCCCGGCCGCCAGCGCATCGATGAAGCGATAGACGAATGCCGGGCCGGAGCCCGCCAGCGCCGTCACCAGATCGAACAGGCTCTCGTCGATCCACTCACTCGTGCCGAGCGGCGCCATGAAATCGGTGAGCGCGGCTTTTGCCGCATCGTCGGCCCCCACGGCGGCCAGCGCCACCGGGGATTTGCCCAGCGCAGCGGCGAGATTCGGCATCATCCGCACATGGGCGGCCGCGCGCGGAAACCGCGCGGCGAGACTGGCAAGTTCGACCCCGGCCATCATCGAAATGACCGTCACCCCTGCGCCGGCCAGCGGTTCCACCCCTTGCGCGACTTCGCCGAACACTTGCGGCTTCACCCCCAGCAGGATGGTGTCGAACCGGGCATCGGGCAGTTCGCGCAGCAAGGTCACGCCTTCCGGCGCTGCGGGCAGGACGGGATCGACAATAGTGAAATGGCCGGGCGGAACGCCGCCTGCCAGCCAGCCGGCCAGCAGGGCCCCGCTCATGTTACCGCAACCGACGAGGAGGATCGAATGGAAAGTAGTCATCACAGCATCGACTGATCCAGCGGCCCCGCGCAGTCAAGCCTTGCCTGTGCAAGGCCGCCCGCTTGCGGTCAGGCTTCGCCCGCCGGATCGACCAGCGCGCTGTCGAGCGCGTCGGCGGGGCTCTTGTCCCCCCACAGGACGAACTGGAACGCGGGGTAGAACCGGTCGCATTCGCTGACCGCCGCTTCGACGATGGCCTGCGCCTGTCCCAGACTGAGGAGTCCATCGTCCCCCAGCATCATACCATGCCGGTAAAGGAGCACACCGCCATTCGACCAGATATCGAAATGGCCGAGCCAGAGCTGTTCGTTCACCAGCGCCAGCAGTTCGAACATTTCCCGCCGCTTGGTCTGGGGCACGCGCACATCCGGCAGGCACAGCAATTGCAGCACCCGGTCTTCGGAACGCCAAATCCCACGCAGCTGATAATTGGCCCAGCTGCCCTGTATTTCGCCCGAAATCTCATCTTCGCCGACGAAATCGCACGGCCAGCCGCGCGCTTCGAACAGTTGCACGAGCATTTCAACGGGCGCCGCGTCCTCGTCCTCCCGGTCGAATGCTCGTCCGTCTGTCCTCATTGTCCGCACCTTGTTCTTCCGCCTTCCCTGCATCGATGCGCTGCGAGAGCCGCCAATCGCAATGGAATGGCATCATGGCGCTGGGCAAAACTCGATAAGCCTGTTCAAAAGCTGTGCACAAGCCGCACGGCGTGGCGGCTCAGCGCGCCGGCAACGCTTTCACTTCCTCGCCTTCGCTGCTGGTGAAGACGAAAGAATCCAGCCCGTCCTTCTTGAGCTTGTTGACGAAAACGCGCGCTTCCGCGGCATTGGGGAAAGGCCCGGTCAGCAGGCGGTTGCTCTGGCCCCACACCGCCACGTGAGGTTTCTGGCCCTTGAACAGGTCCGCATTGGCCCGGGTCATCCGCCGCCAATCGAAGCCGAGCGCGCCGACATCGCGCCCTGTCGCCACCTGGACCCATACACGGCTGGGCTGCGCGGGCGGCTTGGGCTTGGCGTCCTTCTTCGCATCCTTCTGGGCTTTGGCTGCGGTGGCGGATTTGGTGTCTTTCGCGCCTCTGGCTGGCGCTTCCCTCGCCGATGGTGTGGCGGTGGCAGGCGACTTCGCTTCCACCGCCGTTTCCCGCGCGGCAGGCACTTCGTCACGGCGGGGGGTGATCCGGGTAATGTCCACCGCCCCCGGTGCGCGCTGCACGGCTGTCGGCAGCGCGAAATCAGCGAAAGCATCCACCAGACTCACCGGCGCGGGCGGAGCGGCAGGCGGTGTGGAAGCAGGCGGCGATGCCGGAGCCGGTGGCGCGGCATACCCTTGCGCCGGTTCCGCCACACCGGCGGCGGGCGGATTTGTCGCGACAGCGGATGGCGGCGCGGCGGCAAGCGCCTGGGCCGTTCCCTCCTGCAACGTGGGACCATAGGGTTGCGCCGCGGACAGGGCCGTTGCCGCCGGCGCGGCTGCCGGAGCCGCCTGCTGTTGCAGCACCGCGCCATAGGCCGTGCGCGGGGCCGTGTTATCAGGCGCAGGGCCGTAACTGGCGATGGCCGCGTCACCCGCGCGCCCGCCCTCCGGTGAGGCTGCGCGGGAATCGGCCAGCGGTGCAGCAGCGGCTTGGCTGGGCACGGGATAGTCCGGGGCTGCGCGGCTGACAGGCTGGGCCGCCTGTGGGCTGGCCATGGCTGCTGCTCCGCCGGGAACAGGCTGCACAACCGGTTGCGACTGTGTCACACTTTGGGCGGCAAACGCGGTGGCCTGCCCTTGCGACACGGCAGGCAATTCGCCTGTCGGCCTCGCGGCGGCTGTTGGCGGGGGCGCGTAAGGCGCTGCCGCCTGCTGGGGCGCAGCCGCCGCTTGCGCCGATACGGGGGGCAATTCCCGTGCGCGCCGCCCATTTGCGGCTTGCGCCGGGGACACGGCGGCCACCTGCCGGGCGCGGCTGTTCACACGGGTGGTCTTCGCCGGCTTTTCCGCATCCGCTTTCCGGCCGAACGGTTCGCCCGCCGGAACCAGCGCGGATTGCGGCGCTGCTGCCGGAGCGACCGCCGCCGCGACTTGCGCAGGGCGCCTGGTGGTGTTGCTGGCATACTTCGCAGCGCGCGGATCCTGCTTGCCGATCTGGGCCACGGCCGGGAACTGCCCGAAATTGGCGGCCGCTGCCTGCTGTGCCGGAGTCAGGCGCGGCATATATCGCAGATAGGGGGCGATCTTGGATGCCATCGCGCGCGGCATCACCTGATCGGCAATCTTTTGCGCTTCCTTGGCATCGCCGCTGATCGCCAGCACGAAAGCCCGGGCGCGATAGGCGGCAAGGTCCTGCTTCTGCAACAGCGGCAGCAGGGCCGCCTCCGCTCCGCCCCGGTCGCCGGAGATTGCCAGGCTGACGGCAAGGCGGCGGGTGACTTCCGGATTCGGGCCCAGTGCCAGCGCCTTGCGGTAAAATGTCTGGGCGGAGCCCGTGTCGCCCACCAGATCGTAGGCCAGGCCGCGATCGCCTGCGAGAACGGCTGGCGCCGCCCCCGCCCGCTCCGCCTCTTCGAACATGAGCAGGGCATCGTAAGGGTTTTCGCTGCGTACATAGGCCGCGCCCAACCCGGCCTGCGCCCGCGCATTGCCCGGATCGACGGCATCGGCCCGGCTGAAGAAACCGACCGCCGCATCGACATCGCCTATTTCCAGCGCGGCAAACCCCGCATCGACCAGCGCCGTGGCATCGCGGGAATTGGAGGCCAGCCGCTGCAAAGCCGAATTGAGCGCGCTTGTCCCCCGCGATGACGGCACGGGCTGGACAACTTCACGGGATACCATCGGGCCAGCTTGCGCCACGGCCTGTTGCCCAGCGGCAAAGCCTGCCGCCGCAATGAGCAGAGCGGACGCGCTGCGGCAGAGGCGCGCGCGGAGATATGTATCAAAATTGCGCAATCGAACCTTCGCTTCCGCCCGAACTCTCCCTTCAGGCTGCGGCCCTGCCTATCCGCGCCCGGATGAACCGGGCGCGAACAGACATGGGAAAGCTACTGGTTGTTCTGGCGGCCGAGGAAACGCGGGATGTTGAGCGCCGAACCACCGGCATCGTCATCATCGTCCGCCCCGTTCCGTGCGTTGCGCGAAAGATTGGCCATCCGCTCGAACAGAGTGCTGCCACCGGCCTGTGCGGGCTTCGCAGCGGCAGGGGCCGCCGCCGGAGCCGGCACTGCTGCTGGCGGGCTGGCCGGCCGATCGCCTTGCGCCAGACGATCGGCATTGTTCAGCAGCCCGTCATTCACCAGATTGTCAAGGCCATTGGCATGCGGATCGGCCACCGGGGCCGAAGCGGGCGCTCCGGCAGGCTCATCCGCATCCAGTGCGAAAGTCAGTTCGAACGGCTCCGCATCAGGTTCGGGAGCAGCCTGCGGCTGGGGCTGTTGCCCGTGATTGCCGAAGGCCGCCACACGCGGGGCTTCGTAAGGCTGGGCCACGGGATTTTCCGGGGCGGCGGCAACCGGAGCGGGCGCTTCGAACGAAGGCTGCGGCGCCGGAGCGGGCTGCGCTTCCGCCGCGGCCGGAGCAGCATCGGAGGCCAGTTCGGCATCGACCGAAAGCGGCATGACCGGACGCTTGGGCGCACGGCCCGCGCCAAGGCTGAGCGGGCGCGGCTCCACCCGTGCGGGCGAAGCTTCCTGATCGATACCGGTCGCGACCACCGACACGCGGACCTTGCCCGCCAGATCGGGATTGAACGCCGAACCCCAGATGATGTTGGCATCCGGATCGACGAGTTCGCGAATGTGATTGGCCGCTTCGTCGACTTCGAGCAGCTTCATGTCGTCGCCGCCGATGATCGAGATGATCACGCCCTTGGCGCCGGTCATCGACACACCGTCGAGCAGCGGGTTGGCGATGGCGCGTTCGGCGGCTTCCAGCGCGCGATTTTCGCCTTCGCCTTCGCCGGTACCCATCATCGCCTTGCCCATCTCGCTCATCACCGAACGCACGTCGGCGAAATCGAGATTGATGAGACCCGGCATCACCATCAGGTCGGTGATCGAGCGGACGCCCTGCTGCAGCACTTCGTCGGCCAGCTCGAACGCTTCCTTGAAAGTCGTTTCCGCCTTGGCGACGAGGAACAGGTTCTGGTTCGGAATGACGATCAGCGTATCGACATGCTTCTGCAGTTCCTCGATCCCGGCGTCGGCCGAACGCATCCGGCGCGATCCTTCGAACAGGAACGGCTTCGTCACCACGCCCACCGTCAGCACGCCCTTGCGGCGCGCGACTTCCGCGATCACCGGCGCGGCGCCGGTGCCGGTGCCGCCGCCCATGCCAGCAGCGATGAAGCACATGTTCACGCCTTCGAGAGCGCGCTCAAGCTCCTCCACCGTTTCTTCGGCGGCCGCGCGGCCCACTTCGGGGCGCGAACCGGCGCCGAGGCCCTGCGTAATATCCGGCCCCAACTGGATGCGCGTTTCCGCGATCGAATTGTTGAGCGCCTGCGCATCGGTGTTGGCGACAACGAAGTCCACGCCTTCGATCTGCGCCTGGATCATGTTGGCGATGGCGTTGCCGCCCGCGCCACCAACGCCGATCACGGTGATCCGGGGGCGGAGTTCATCGACAGACGGCGGGCCGATATTAATGCTCATAATGCTCCCTCCAAGGAGACGAAAACGTATGAATCCACTTGATCGTGCTTGTGCCACAAAGCGAATCGCACGTGCAAAGCGTAATTACCCTTTTCCACAAGCCATAGCGGTGCAGACGGCACAAACCACCGATCAGAAGTACTCCTTCAAGGCCCCGAACACCCGGTCGACGAGTCCGAAACCCGAATAGGACCGCGCCGGCTGGTGTTTTGGGCCCACCGAACGGATATCGACCGGCGCGGCGGCCGCGTAAAGGACGAGGCCCGCCAAAGTGGCGAATCCAGGGACGGAATGTGCTTCGGGCAAGCCGCGCAGTGCAGGCGGCCGGCCGATCCGCACCGGCTTGCCCAGCGCGTTCTGCGCATAATCCGCAATCCCGGCCAGTTCCGCACCGCCGCCGGTCAGCACCACCTGATGCCCGCGCGGCCCGGCGAAGCCCATATCCTTAAGCGCCTTGCCCACTTCCTTCATCAGAAGGTCCAACTGCCCGGTGATCACCGAAATCAGTTCGGCCCGGGGAATCCGGTTCTTGTCGTCGGCGTGGCGGGCCAGCGGGATATCCTCCGCCTCCCCCGGTCCGGCGACGGGAATCATCTCGCGATGATCGGCCGGGCTGGCGATGGCCGAGCCGGAAACGCATTTGAGCCGTTCGGCCTGAAAGCGGCGGATACCGAAAGCCGAAGCGATCGCATCGGTGATATCGCCCGATCCCAGCGGGATCGCGGTCATCCCCAGCAGCATTCCGCCCGCATAGACCGAGACATTGGTTACTTCGCCACCGAATTCGACCAGCGCCACGCCGAGTTCGCGTTCTTCATGGCTGAGGCAGGCATAACCGGCGGAAACCGGCGAGCCGACCACCCCTTCCACTTCGAGGTGGGCGTTCTGCACCGCTTCGGTGATATTCCGGATCGGCGCGCCATCGGCCATCATGACATGGATATCGACCCCCAGCCGTTCGGCATGGAGCCCTTTGGGATTGGCGACACCGTGCGCCCCGTCCAGCGTATAATGGGCAGGCTGCGCGTGCAGCACCATCCGCCCGTCAGGCTGGATCGCTTCGCGCCCGGCAGCCAGCAGCCGCTCGATATCGTCTTCCTCGATCCGGCGGCCGCCGATATCGATTTCCACTTCGGCGATACGGCTGGAAAGCCCCGCGCCGGAACAGCCGATCCACACGTTCGACACGCTGGTGTTGGCGATCCGTTCCGCCCGTTCGAGCGCATCGCGCACGGCATAAGTGGCGGCGGCCATATCGGTGACATAGCCGCGCTTGATCCCCTGCGCGGCACGGTGGCCCGAACCGAGCACGATCATTTCGCCGGTTTCCGAAAGCCCGGCGATCATCGCCGAGACCCGGAACGAGCCGATGTTGATCGCGCCAAAAACGCGGGTGATGCGCGGCGTCGCGGCCATGCTTACTTGCGCTCCTTGGCGTTCGCCGCCAGTTCCTGCGAACGGCCCGGAATCCGCATGTAGATCCGCTCGGGCGCCCGCATATCGAAAATCGCCACCTTGCCCCCCAGCAGGCGATTGACGCCATCCAGCCGGGCGAAGGAGATCAGCGCCGTGGCCGAAGGCTTTTCCCCCTGCGGCAGAGCCAGCACCTGCCCGGTCTTGAACGTCAGGTTCCAGCGCCGGTTGCCGATCCATTCGGCCTCGGTGACCTGCGGTTTGAGCGCCGGCGCGGCGTCCAGCAGGCGTGTCAGATCGGGCACCTGATAAGCCGCGCCCGGCCCGGATACGATCAGCCGCCCCTTGGCCGCCGCGGCCGAGATCGGTTCCAGTTCGGCGCCGGTTCCATCGATCAGCACCAGCCTGTCGGACTTGCGCAGCACGGCATGGGGTTCGCGTTCGACGATGTCGACCACCAGCGTATCGGGCAACTGGCGTGAAACCCGCGCATCCTTGACCCAGCTCAGGCCCAGCAGATCGCTGCGCACGGCGGCCACATCGACCAGCGGCATGGCCCGGTCACGCTCGCCCAGAACGCGCTCGTAGACTTTGAGTTCGTTCATGTGTTCGACCCCGCGCACTTCGACGCGGCGCACTTCGAAACCGGCGTTGGCGGCAATACCGGCCATCTGCGCCTGCGCCAGCGCGGGCACGCCCGCCAGACTGGCCACGATCCAGACCAGCCCCGCCAATGCGGCGAAAATCAGGATCAGGAACACGCGATGAAGCTGTTCCTCGGTGAACGGCAGCCAGCGCATCGCGGCGTCCAGAGCGGTGCCGGTCTGCGCTTTCGCCTTGTCGACCTTACGCGCGGTGCCGCGCGCCGCCGCCGATCGGCGTACGCCCTTGCCACCACGCTTGATCGTCTGGGCCATCGGTTCCCCCTACCCGTTCCTGCCGGACCGTTCCCCATCGGCCCCGTCTGCCTTGCCGCCTGTTCTGGCCAGAGCATCGGCAATGATCGCTTCGACCAGTTCGCCATAGGCCATTCCGCAATACTTTGCCTGCTCGGGCACGAGGCTGAGCGGAGTCATCCCCGGCTGCGTGTTCACTTCCAACAGGAACAGCCCCTGTTCGCCCTGCTCGTCGTCCCAGCGGAAGTCCGAACGGCTGGTGCCCGCGCAGCCCAGCGCCTTGTGCGCCTGCACAGCATAACTCTTGCACAGGTCCGCAATGTGTTCGGGAATCTGCGCCGGGCAGACATGCTCGGTCATGCCGTCGGTATATTTGGCATCGAAATCGTAGAAGCCCGACTTGGGCACCAGTTCCGTCACCGTCAGCGCGCGCGGACCATCCGGCCCGGCAATCACCGCCACGGTCAGTTCGTGCCCCTTGATGTAGGGTTCGGCCAGCAGTTCTTCGAATTCCTGCCATGGGCCGCGCACGTCGCGGCTGATCGGATTGCCGTAATTGCTGTTCGCCGTGACGATAGCGACGCCGACCGAAGACCCTTCGTTGACCGGCTTCAGCACATAAGGCCGGGCCAGCGGATCGGCAGCGTGCAGTTCGTCCCGATGGACTACGCGTCCACCCGGCATCGGGATGCCATGCGGCACCAGCGCCTGTTTGGTCAGTTCCTTGTCGATCGCGATGACCGAAGTCGCCAGGCCCGAATGGGTATAGGGGATGCCCATCAGATCGAGCATGCCCTGCACTGTGCCGTCTTCCCCCGGCACGCCGTGCAACGCGTTGAACACCACATCGGGCGCCGCTTCAGCCAGCCGCGCGGCAACCGAACGATCCATATCGATCCGCGTCACTTTATGGCCGCGTTCTTCCAACGCCTCGGCCACGCCTTCGCCGCTCATCAGCGAGACCGGCCGTTCGTTCGACCAACCGCCCATCAGCACGGCGATATGGAGTTTGGCCAAAGGGGGTCTGGAAGCCGTCACGGTCTACCTACTCTCTGAATTTCCCATTCCAGGCTCACGCCCTGGGTTGCGTTCACCCGCTGGCGCACTTCTTCGCCCAGCGCTTCGATATCGGTACTGGTCGCAGTGCCGGTGTTGATGAGGAAATTGGTGTGTTTTTCGCTCACCTGCGCGCCGCCCACGGTAAGCCCGCGGCACCCCGCCGCATCGACCAGACGCCACGCCTTGTCACCCGGCGGGTTCTTGAACGTCGATCCGCCGGTCTTGGAACGCAGCGGCTGGCTTTCCTCGCGCGCGGCGGCGATCCGATCCATCTCGGCCGCGATGGCATCGCGCTCACCCGGCTGCCCGCGAAAGCGCGCGGCCACCACCACCGCCCCTTCGGGCAGGGCCGAATGGCGATAGGTGTATTGCAGGTCCTTCGCCGGCAGAGTGATCAGCGCGCCATCGGCCAGCACGACATCGCAATCGACCAGGATATCCGCCACTTCGCGGCCATAAGCGCCGCCGTTCATCCGCACGAAGCCGCCCACCGTGCCCGGGATGCCGCGCAGGAATTCCAGCCCGGCGATACCCGCGTCGCGCGCGGTCGAGGCCACCAGAATACCGCTCGCCCCGCCCCCGCATTCGAGCACACAATCGCCCAGATCGCGCACTTGCGCGAACGCCTTGCCCAAGCGGACGACGATACCGGGCACACCGCCATCGCGCACGATAAGATTGGACCCCAGCCCCAGCGCCATCAGCGGCATAGTGCCGTTCACAAGGCCGAGAAATTCGGTGAGATCGGCCAGATCGGCCGGTTCGAACAGCCAGTCGGCCGCCCCGCCCGCCTTGAACCAGACAAGCGGCGCCAGCGGCGCGTTGGCCGTCAGCTTGCCGCGCACCATATCGGGCGCGATGCGGGGCGCCGCCATCGCACCGCTGTCCATCAGCCAGTCGTTTGGCTGCATGCTCATCCCCGGCGCTCTGCAATCGCGGGGGCGAGACCCGCCGCCCATTTGGTAATGTCGCCCGCGCCGAGGCAGACGACAAGATCGCCCGGTTCCAGCAACGGGGCCAGCGCATCGGCCAGTGCATCGGGCCCGCCGATACCCGCCGCGCTGCGATGCCCCTGTGCCTTGAGCCCTCCGATCAGAGCGCTGCTGTCGACCCCTTCGATCGGCTGCTCGCCCGCCGGATAGACCGGAGCGGCAAAGACCATATCGGCATCGTTGAAGCAGTTCTGGAATTCCTGCATCAGATCGCGCAGCCGGGTGAAACGATGCGGCTGCACCACCGCGATGACCCGGTTGCCCGCAGCTTCGCGCGCGGCGGACAACACCGCGCGGATTTCCACCGGATGATGGGCGTAATCGTCGATCACGGTGGCCACACCGGTATCGAGCGCTATTTCGCCCACGCGGGTGAAGCGGCGGCGCACCCCGCCGAATTTGGCGAAACCGCCGCGGATCACCTCGTCGGGGCAGCCCATTTCCACGGCGACAGCCACAGCCGCCAGCGCGTTCTGCACATTGTGCCGCCCGGGCATCGGCAGCTCGATCCCTTCGATCCGCCGCTCCGCCCCGTCGCGATCGCGGATCGACACGTCGAACCTGTTGCCGCCGACATGAGGAGTGACGTTTTCGCCGCGCACGTCCGCCTGCAGCGAGAAACCGTATGTCACCACACGCCGGTCGCGCACGCGGCCGACCACGGCCTGCACTTCGGGGTGGTCGATGCATAGGATCGCCGCGCCATAGAACGGCACGTTCTCGATAAATTCGACAAAGGCCTTCTTGACCACTTCGAACGAACCATAGTGGTCGAGATGTTCGGGATCGATATTGGTCACCACCGCAATCGTTCCGTCCAGCCGCAGGAAACTGCCGTCGCTTTCGTCGGCTTCCACCACCATCCAGTCGCTCGCCCCCAGGCGCGCATTCGAACCGTAGCTTTCGATCACCCCGCCGTTGATGACGGTGGGATCGATGCCGCCCGCGTCGAGCAAAGTGGCGATCATGCTGGTGGTCGTGGTCTTGCCGTGCGTCCCGGCGACGGCCACGGTGTTTTTCAACCGCATCAGTTCGGCCAGCATTTCCGCACGCCGGACAACGGGAATGCGCTGCTCCAGCGCGGCGGCGACTTCGGGATTGTCGCGCTTCACCGCTGTCGAGGTGACGACGACCGCCACCCCTTCCACATTGCTGCGTTCATGACCGATGTGAACCACGATCCCCCGCGCGCGCAGCCGTTCGACCGAGGCGCTCACCGCGATATCGGAGCCTTGCACCTTGTAGCCGAGATTATGCATCACCTCGGCGATCCCGGACATACCGATCCCGCCGATCCCGACGAAATGAATCGTTCCGATATCGGTGGCCACGCCCTTCATTGCATTTTGTCCCTTGCCAGCGCTTCGCGCCCGGAAGCCGCCGCTTCCCCGCCGCGCACGCGGATCACATCCATCAGCGGCGCACCGCCGAAACTTTCCACCAGATCCGCCAAGTCTCGCACGGCATTGGGCCGGCCGCAATTCCACGCCGCATGGGCCGCGTTGGCTAGCGCCTGCGGATGCTGGGCCATGACCTGAATCTGCTTGGCCAGTTCCTTCGCGGTGAACCGGTCCTGCCGGATCGCTCGCGCGCCACCCGCTTTCACCATTTCACGCGTGTTGGCCGCCTGATGATCGTCGGTAGCGATCGGCAGCGGAACGAGGATCGCCGGCCGGCCCACCGCCGTCAGTTCGGCAATGGTCGAAGCGCCCGCACGGCCGATGAAGAGATGCGCATCGGCGAGGCGCGAGGCCATATCCTCGAAATACGTGCCCAGTTCAGCCGGGATATCGTGCCCGGCATAGCGTGCGCGGACCGCTTCAAGATCTTCCGCGCGGCATTGCTGAGTCACTTGCAGCCGTGTGCGCAAGGCGGGCGGCAGCATGGCCAGCCCATCAGGCACCACTTCGGACAGGACCCGCGCGCCCTGGCTGCCACCGGTGACGAGCACGCGCAGCAGACCATCCTCGGTCAGGGGCGGGAATGGCCGGTCGCGCAGCGCCAGAACTTCGCCCCGCACCGGATTGCCGACGATATGCACCTTGTCCTGGTACTTGTCGGCCAGACGTTCCACTTCGGGATAAGCGGTGGCAACGGCATCCACCCGCCCGGCGAGCAGCCGGTTCACCCGGCCGAGCACGGCGTTCTGTTCGTGAATGACGCTGGGAATGCGCGCCGAAGTCGCCGCCAGCAGGGCAGGCAATGCGGGATAGCCCCCGAAGCCGACCACGGCGCTGGGCTCGAAGCTTTCAAACAGGCGCAGCGCCATGCGCCGCCCTTCCGTGATCGCCCGCGTGCCTTTGAGCCACGTCAGCGGGCTTTTGGTGATCCGGCCGGCAGGCAGGACATGAGCCGTCAACGTATCGGGCTTGCCGGGGATCGCGGCCCCGCGCTCATCGGTGATGAGAGCCACATGGTGGCCGCGCGCCGTCAGCTCCTGCGCCAGAGCGAACGCCGGGATCAGATGCCCGCCGGTGCCCCCGGCCGCCAGCACGAAATGCCGCGTCACTCCGCCGCTCATGCCCCGTCTCCGTTGCTCAGCGCGTGGCGCCAGTCGAATTTTTCCCGGGTGAGAAACGGATTGCGCCGGGTGATCGCCAGCAGGAAGCCGACGGTGAGACACAGGGCGACAGTCGAGGAACCACCATAGCTGATAAGCGGCAAAGTCATGCCCTTCGAAGGAAACAGCTGCAGATTGACCAGAATATTGATGAAGGCTTGCCCGCCCATTTGCGCGGTAAGACCGGCGGCGGCAAGGATCGCGAACAGATCCTCCTCGTCCACCAGCCGGACCAGCACCCGGACGGTGAAAGCCAGATAGAGCAGAACCACCAGCGCGCAAGCCACGAGGCCGAATTCTTCCCCGATGACCGAGAAAATATAGTCGGTATGCGCTTCGGGCAGCGACATCTTGCGAATGCCCAGCCACATCCCGCTGCCCGTCCAGCCGCCGGCGAGCAGCGTCCGGCTGGCGAGATCGACCTGATCGTAGGCCGTGCCGCCGCCAAGGAAGGCATCGATACGATGGCGGGCGTTGTCATAGAGGAAATAGGTTGCGGTCAGCGCCGCCACCCCCGCGCCGATCAGCCAGCCCACACGCTTGACCGGAATGCCCGACAACAGCACGAGCACGAACCACACACCGGCGAACAGGATCGTCGAACCGAAATCCGGCTGCAACATCAGCAGCGCGGCCACCAGCCCCATCAGCGCCGCGCTGATCGCGATCACCGGCAGTTTCGGATCGCGCACCCGCCACGACAAAATCCATGCCAGCCCGATCGCGAAAGCAGGCTTGAGAAATTCCGAAGGCTGAATCGTCAAACCGAGCTTGAGCCAGCGTTTCGCGCCGTTCACTTCGGACCCGACAAGCAGCACCAGAAACAGCAGAAACAGCATGATCCCGCCGAGAAGAATGCCCGCGCGCCGGGCGGTTTCGCGCGGCAGCATCGATGCGCCGATCATCGCCAGCAATCCCAGGAATTGCCAGCGCAGATGCATCCAGAAAAAGTACAGATCAGGCAGCTTGACCGAAGAGGTGGACAGGCGATGCGCACTGGCAGGGGATGCCACCGCCACCGCCAGCGAACCGAACGTCATCAACAGAAGCACGATCAACAGCAGCACGCGATCGATTTCGCGCCACCAGATTCTCAGTTCGGTGCGTCTGTCGCGGCGCATGCCGACCGGCTTGATCGCTCGGTCGCCCGGCCCCGGAATATAGGGGCGGCTCCCGAGGTTCATGGCACCTGTCGCCCGAACTCTGCGCAAGCATCCTCATCCAGCCCGGCGCCGGTGACGGCTGCGACAAACTGGCGGAAAGCATCGCCGCGCGCTTCATAGTCGCGAAACTGGTCGAAACTGGCGCAGGCGGGGGAAAACAGGACGACATCGCCGGGCTTCGCCATCTCAAACGCCCGCCGCACCGCTTCGCACAGCATTTCTGAACGCTCCACCGGCATGACCGGTTCGAGTATCGAAGCGAACAAAGGTCCGGCTTCGCCGATCGTATAGGCGCGCGCGACATTGCCGAAATGCGCCGCGCATTCGCCAAGGTCGCCGCTCTTGGGCAGGCCGCCGAGTATCCAGTGCACTCTGGGCGCGGGATCGGGCGGATACGCGGCCAGCGCGGGCGCGGTGGATGCCGGATTGGTGGCCTTGCTGTCGTTGACGAACAATATGCCGCCGATTTCGGCGATCCGTTCCATGCGGTGCGTGAGCCCGTTGAAACTGGCGAGCGCCGCGGACCATTGCTCACGCGCGATTCCCACGGCTTCGGCCAGAGCCACGGCAATGGCCGCATTCTGGAGATTGTGCGGCCCCTGCAACGATGACCATCCGGGCTGCAGCGCGGCCAATGCCGCAAGATCGGCCTTGAGTGCACATCCCGCCGGGCGGCGGGCCCGTTCCGCTTCGTAGATCGCGCAAGTGGGTTCGTCGTCACAGCCGAAAACGGCGGTGTGGCCGGGCGACTGCATCGCGAACAGCCGCGCTTTCGAAGCCGCGTAGGCATCGAACCCGGCATAACGGTCGAGGTGATCGGGCGTGATATTGGTCAGCGCGGCGGCATCGCAATCGAGCGAATACGTGAGATCGATCTGATAGCTCGACAGTTCCAGCACATAGACGCCGCCATCAGCCAGCGGTGCCTGCCCCATGATCGGCAGACCGATATTGCCGCCCATCAGCACCGGCCGGCCCGCGCTTTCCACGATATGGCGCAGCAATGCCGTGGTCGTCGATTTGCCGTTGGTGCCGGTAATTCCGACGACCTTGTGCGCAGGCAAGGCCGGCCGGGCGAGCGCGAACAGTTCGATATCGCCGATGACCGGCACCCCGGCGGCAGCCGCCTTTTCCGCGATCGGATGCGTGTTGAGCGGCACGCCGGGCGATACCACCACCCCATCGAAGCCCGCCAGATCGATCATCAGCGGGTCCGCCAGTTCGGCCCGGCCTTCCAGCACGGCGCGCGGCTCTTCCTGACGGTCCCATGCGGTGACATGGGCGCCACTGGCGAGCAACGCCTCCACCGTCGCCATCCCCGACCTTGCAAGGCCGAGAACGGCATAGCGTTTGCCTGCAAAGATAGGGGAGGTGATCACCTGAGCTTCAACGTTGCCAGACCAGCCAGCGCCAGAACGATCGAAATGATCCAGAAGCGGATCACCACGGTCGATTCAGCCCAGCCGAGCTGTTCGAAATGATGGTGGATCGGGGCCATACGGAACACCCGTTTGCCCGTGCGCTTGAAGAAGAACACCTGAATGATGACTGAAGCAGCTTCCAGCACGAACAGGCCGCCGACAATAGCGAGAACGATTTCATGGTGCGATGCCACAGCAATCGCGCCCAGCGCCCCGCCCAGCGCCAGACTGCCGGTGTCCCCCATGAACACGGCTGCGGGCGGCGCGTTGAACCACAGGAAGGCAAGCCCCGCGCCCATCACGGCGGCGCAGAAAATCGCCAGCTCCCCCGCGCCGGGAACATGCGGAATGCCGAGATAAGCCGAATAGTCGACCCGCCCGACGAGATAGCAGATCAGGGCGAATGTGCCCGCCGCGATCACCACCGGCATGGTCGCCAGACCATCGAGCCCATCCGTCAGATTTACCGCGTTGCCCGCGCCCACGATCACGAAAGCGGCGAAGACATAGTAGAACGGCCCCAGCGGGATCGAGAAGCCGGAGATGAACGGCACGTAGAGATTGGTGTTGATCTGGCCGACGATGATCCATGCCGCAATCCCCGCGACGATGAATTCGGCCAGAAGGCGCACCCGGCCCGGCACACCCTTGTGATCCGATTTGCGGACCTTGTCATAATCGTCGAGAAAACCGATCAGCCCGAAGCCGACTGTCACCGCGATGCAGGCCCAGACGAACGGGCTGGTGAGATCCATCCACAGGGCCATGGCCAACAGCAGCGAAATCAGGATCATCAACCCGCCCATGGTGGGCGTGCCGCGCTTCGCCAGATGCGTTTTCGGCCCATCCTCGCGGATCGGCTGGCCCTTGCCCTGGCGGATTCGCAGCATGTTGATGAAGCGCGGGCCGATCACCAGGCCGATAATCAGCGCCGTGATGAGCGTGGCGCCCGCGCGAAAGGTCTGGTACCGCACAAGATTGGCCGGCCCTTCAAATTCAAGCCATTGCGCGATCAGATAGAGCATCAGCCCCCCTTGCCGGAGAAATGTGCGACGAGCCCGGCGAGCCCGACCGAATTGGATCCCTTGACGAGCACGGCATCCCCGCCTTCCAGCCCGAAAGCGGACAGGGCAGTGATGGCCTCGTCAGTATTGGCGCAATGGGCGAAGCGGATCGGCTTGCCAAGCGTGTTTCCCGCGGCTTTCCCCAGTTCCCGCGCGAGAGCGTCCATCTCCGCCCCCACCAGCACGGCGAACTCTGCCCCGGATGCGGCCAGTGGTTCGACAAGGGCGGCATGGAATGCCGGGGTGAAATCGCCTAGTTCCTTCATCGCGCCGAGAACGGCGATCCGCCTGCGGGCGGGCGTCGCCCCCAATTGCGCCAGCGTGGCCCGCATCGAGGCCGGATTGGCGTTGTAGCTCTCATCGATCAGCAACGCGGTGCCGCCATCGTCCAGCGCGATCTGATGGCGCGCGCCGCGCCCTGCGAGACCAGCCATTTCGGCAAGCGAAAGGCCCGCCGCGCCGAGATCGCCGCCCACCGCCCGCACCGTGGCCATCACCGCCAGGGAATTGGCGATCCAGTGATCGCCCCCGGCCGAAACGGTATAGCAGATCCGCGCGTCGCCCATGTCGGCGGTCACCAGCGAGCCGCCGTTGCTGGCCGGGACGCTGTCCAGCAGGCGCACATCGGCATGAGCCGCTTTGCCGAAGGAAACGACGTTCGCCCCCAGTGCCACGGCGGCATCGCGCAACCGCTCGAAATAGGGGGTGTCCGCCGGTATCACTGCGGTGCCGCCGGGCAGCAGCCCCTGGAAAATCTCTGCCTTGGCGTCGGCGATCGCTTCCTCGCTGCCGAGGTTTTCGATATGCGCCGGGGCGATCGTGGTGATAACCGCGACATGCGGCCGCACCTGGCGGGTCAGCGCGGCGATTTCACCCGCGTGGTTCATTCCCATTTCGAAAATGCCGAACCCGCAATGCATCGGCATCCGGGTCAGACTGAGCGGAACGCCGACATGGTTATTGTAGCTTTTGACCGAACGGTGCGCCCCGCCCCGGCTGGAGCGGTCGAGCGCGGCGAAAATCGCTTCCTTGACCCCGGTTTTCCCGACCGAGCCCGTCACGCCGACAATCCGGGCCCGCGTCCGCTCCCGTGCGGCATGAGCCAGCGCTTCGAGCGCCGCCATGGTGTCGGCAACCAGGACATGCGGTTGCGGGATCGGGCGATCGACCACCGCGGCAATGGCTCCCTTGGCGAAAGCGGCATCGAGAAAGCGGTGGCCGTCGGTCGTCTCCCCCTTGAGAGCAAAGAACAGATCGCCTTCGCGCACATCGCGGGAATCGATTTCAACGCCGGAACAGAGGAAGTCCTCGCTGGCGGTGCCGCCTGTCGCCGCCGCGATCGCTGCGGCATCCCACAGCCCCAGAGGGATCGCCTCGCCCTCGGTGTGAGGCCAGGCCAGCATAGCGGGGTGGGCATTCATCACTTTTCTCCCAGGGGAATGCCCGCGCATTCCCGCGCCACTTTCACATCGTCGAATGGCAGGACGCGGGCATTTTCCCCCCGCCCAACGATCTGCCCCTGTTCATGCCCCTTGCCTGCGACCAGCACGATATCGCCTTCGCCCGCTTCGGCCACGGCGGCGGCGATCGCCTCCCGCCGGTCGGCCACTTCGCGGGCGCCTGCCGCCCCTTCCAGCACCATGGCGCGGATCGTGGCCGGATCTTCGCCGCGCGGATTGTCATCCGTCACGATCACGACATCCGAACCGGCCATCGCCGCCGCACCCATCGGCGCACGTTTGCCCTGATCCCGGTCGCCCCCGGCCCCGAACACGGTAATCAGCCGCCCCCGGGCATGCGGGCGCAGTGCAGCAATCGCGGCTTCCAGCGCATCGGGCGTGTGCGCATAGTCGATATAGACCGGCGCGCCGCTGGCCGTGATCGCCGCGCGTTCCAGCCGCCCGCGCACCGGCTGCAAGCGCGCCAGCGCATCGAAAGTGCGCCCGGCATCGCCGCCCGTCGCCAGCACAAGCCCGGCGGACACCAGCGCATTGGCCACCTGGTAGGCACCGATCAGCGGCAGCATCACGGCAATCCGCTGCCCATCATAGGACAGTTCGAGCCGCTGCCCCAGTTGTCCGGGCTCGCGGGCGAGCAGGCCGATCCCAGAGGCCCGCTCGCCCACGGTGAACACGCGCAACCCTCTTTTTCGCGCATGCTCACTTGCCTGTTCGGCCCAGCGCGCCTCCGTTTCCGAAGGCGTGCCCCAGGCGATGACAGCGGTTCCTCCCTCAACAACCACTTCGTCGAACAGGCGCATCTTGGCGGCGAAATACGCGTCCATCGTCCCATGATAATCGAGATGGTCGCGGCTTAGATTGGTGAAGGCCCCGGCGGATACGCGCGGGCCTTCGTTGCGGAACTGGGCAAGGCCGTGGCTCGACGCCTCGTAGGCCACATGAGTCACACCTTCGCGGGACAGCCCGCTGAGATTGGCAAGGAACGTGACGATATCCGGTGTCGTCAGCCCGGTGGCGACGGAACCATCGGGCGTGGTTACACCCAGCGTCCCGATGGAAGCCGCGCGATGGCCCGCCATGTGCCAGAGCTGGCGTGTCATCTCCACGGTGGAGGTCTTGCCATTCGTCCCCGTGACCGCCACGACATGGGCCGGAAACGGTGCGAAGAACGGGGCGGCCAGCGCGGCGAAAGCACGGCGCGGTTGAGCATCGGCGATATGGGCCGCGTTGCCCACCGCGGCTTCGGGCCGGGCAACAACAGCAATCGCCCCGGCCGCGATGGCCGCCGGGATGAAATCTTCCCCGTTGACCGTAGCCCCCTGAAAAGCACCGAAAATCGTGCCGGGCGCAACCTTGCGATGATCGATGGCAAACCCGGTAACCACCGCATCGGCGTTGCACGAAACGCCATAGCCGCACGCGGTCGCCAGTTCGCCCAGCTTCATTCGCTGCCGCCCCTGTGCACCAGCGGCTTGAGATCGGTGAGATCGATATCGCGCGTGTCATCGGGCATGATGCCCAGCAGCGGCCCCACCCGCGGTACGACTTTGCCCACGATTGGCGCGGCGTTCCAAGCAGCCGTACGCTGATAGGAACTGGCGGCGGTGCCCTGCGGTTCGTCAAGCATCGCCACGATGACATAGCGCGGGCGATCCATCGGGAAGGCGGCTGCGAACGTGGAGATCAGCGAGTGACGGCGGTATCCGCCCGCGCCCGGCTTTTCCGCCGAACCGGTCTTGCCGCCCAAGCGGAAGCCCGGCGCCTCGGCCTTGCGGCCGGTGCCGTCGGACACGATCATCCGCAGCATCTGGTTCATCCGCGCGCTGGTGGAAGCCTTGAACACCCGGCGGCCGCGCGGTGCATGCCCCGGTTCGATCTTGTGCAGTGTCGTCGGACGCCAGATTCCGCCGTTGACCATCGCCGCATAGGCGGAGGCGAGATGCAGCGGGGTGACGGCGATCCCGTGGCCGTAGCTCACCGTCATCGTCCGCAGGCGCGGCCATTCGCCCTTCGGCCAGATGGGGAAGCCGCGCGCGGGCAATTCGATATAGGGGCGCTCGTTCATCCCGAGGTCCGCCATCGTCCGCTTGAGCTGCTTGCCGCCAAGCTGGTCGGCGATCTGCGCCGTCACGATATTGGACGAATGCATCAGCGCTTCGGGCACGTTGAGACTGGCGCCCAGAGGATGGCTGTCGCGGATGCGGAAGCCCCCGATGTGGATCGGCTGGGAGGATTGATACCGCTTGGCCAGATCGTTCACCACACCGGCATCCATGGCCGCCGCGATGCTGAGCGGCTTGAACGTCGAGCCGAGTTCATAGACCTGGTTGGTCACACGGTTGAACATGTGCCCTGCGCCGGTGGCGTCGATCTTGTTGGGATCGAAAGACGGCAGTGACGCCAAGGCCAGAACTTCGCCCGTGTCGACATCCAGAATGATGCCCGCCGCGCCCACCGCGTTGGTGGCCAGCATGCCTTTTTTCAGTTCGTCTTCCAGCGCGCCCTGCACCCGCGTGTCGATCGACAGAATGGCGGGCTGGCCGCGGCGGGCGGGATCGCTCAACTGCTTGTCGAGCACTTCTTCCATGCCGACTTTGCCGTGCCCATCCGCGCTGACATAGCCCAGCACGTGCGCCGCCATCGCCCCCTGGGGATAGAAGCGTTCGGTTTCCTGCGGAATTTCCAGCGCGATTTCGCCGATTCCCTGCACCCGATTGGCCTCTTCGGGCAGCAGGCGCCGGCGCAGATAGCCCGGACGGCCGCTGGCGAGGCGCCGGGTCAGCTGCTGAACATCCATATCGGGGAAAATGCGATGGAGCGCGCGCGCCACTTCGGCGGGCGCTTTCACCAGCGGTGCCCCACCGTCGTTCAGCGCTTCGGGGTTGTACCACAGCGCGTAAGCGGGAAACGCACGAGCCAGAGGAACGCCGTTGCGATCCCTGATCTCGCCGCGGGGCGGCAACAGCGCTTCGCTCAGCGAGCGGCTGGCCGGGGCATCCTGGAACAGGCCGAGGTAGCCGATCCGCAACAGGGCGGCGGCAGCGACGAGCACGAAGCCCAGCACCACCCACAAAACGCGCAGACGCGCGGTGAACAGCGAACGCTGCCGGACATTGACGAGCGCCACGCGGCCGGATGAAATCGCGGTGCTGACGCTCAGGGCTGTCATTCAACAGCCTCCGCCCGGGCGGTGAGGACGATCCGGGCGGCGCCACGGGTCAAGCGGCCCGACAGCGTTTCGCCGCCGCTTTCGCGGTGTTCCATGTGGCGGCGGGGCTGATCGTCGACTTCGGCGGCGAAGGCCTTGCCGGTCAATGGCGAGACCATCGCCGGGAAACCCTGATCGGACTGTTCGGGAATATCGGCGGTGGCGACGCGGATCGGCGCCGGGGCGCCGACGGCGCGCGGCGTGCCGAGCGCGGCAAGCTGGCGTTCGTTCTCCAGGAACTGATCGGCGCGCGGGGCGCGATAGCCGAATTCCACCGCATTCCAGTTGGCCAGTTGCTGCTGGCTTGCGCGGGTTTCGAACTCGGTTTCGAGCAGCAGCTTCTCACGCTCCAGCGACACGATCCGGCGTTCGGCAAGGCGCACCTGGCTTTTCACCGAATTGACCTGAAACGTCAGGCCAACGAACAATGTCACGCAGACGGCGAGCATGACAGCCCAGCCGATCGAGCGCAGACGGGCGGAGGGAAGCGTCACGCGGCCTCCTTTCTGGCAGGGGCGGAAGTACGGATCGCGGCGCGCAACGTGGCAGAGCGCGCGCGGGGATTGCGGGCAGTTTCCGCATCCGAAGGACGAACGGCCTTGCCCACTGTCGAGAACACGGGCGCGGCGCCATCGTTGGCGGCCGGGAGGTGACGCGAACCGCGCGCCTGCCCGCCCGATGCCTCGCGCAGGTAGCGCTTCACGATGCGATCTTCGAGGCTGTGGAAGCTGACCACGGCCAGCCGCCCGCCTTCGCCCAGCAGATGCTCGGCGGCATCGAGCGCCGCTTCCAGTTCGTCCAGTTCCGCGTTCACATGAATGCGAATGGCCTGGAAGCTGCGAGTGGCCGGATCCTTCGGCGCGCCGGGGCGGTGATTCAACGCCTTGCGCACCACGCGTGCCAGTTCGCCGGTGGTCGTCAACGGACGCGCGGCAACGATCGCGCGGGCGACCCGGCGCGACTGGCGTTCTTCACCCAGTTGAAACAGAACGTCGGCAATCGCTTCTTCCGAAGCCGTGTTGAGGAAATCGGCGGCACTTTCACCTTCCTGGCTCATCCGCATGTCGAGCGGGCCATCCATGGAAAAAGCGAAGCCGCGCTCCGCCTGATCAAGCTGCATTGAAGAAACACCGATATCCATCACAATCCCGTCGACTCGGGTGATTCCCGCGTCTGCGAGGGAAGCAACCATTTCGGAGAAACGACGCGGATGGAGAATGAGCCGCGGCGGATTTTCCACTGTTTCGGGCCATTTTCGCCCTGCGGCGATCGCATCCGGATCACGATCGAACGCATGGACCGTCGCCCCGGCGTCGAGCAGCGCCCGGGTGTACCCCCCGGCACCGAATGTCGCATCCACGATCACATCGCCCGGACGCGGGGCAAGCGCAGCGAGCACTTCATCGAGCAGGACGGGGATATGCGGGGCGTTCATGCCTTCTTCCCCTTGGCCGCGGTGTCCGCTTCGAGCATCTTGCAGGCAGCCTGCGCGCCTTCCCATCCTTCGCCCATGGCGTAGAGTTCGTGCGGGTTCCACAGCGTGAAGAAACTGCCCGCCCCCTGAAAATAGACTCCGCTGTCGAGCCGGCCGAGTTCTGCAAGGAAATCGGGCATGATGAAGCGGCCGCTTTCGTCGAACGGGACTTCGATGAAGCCATAGAGTTGGGAAGCCCGCAGATCGCGGTCGAAATCGCGATTAAGGCGGATCGCGCGTTCTTCTTCACGATCGATCTGGGCTTCGAGTTCGGCGCGGCGGGACAGGCCGAAACCAGTCAGGCAATTCCAGCGTTCATGCTTGGCGAGGCACAGGACGCGACCTTCGCTCGATTCCTTGACGGCTTTGCGGAAGGAAGGCGGCAGGACAAAGCGGCCCTTCTCGCCACGCAGCGAGAAGCCTTGACCACTGTATCCAAATGGCTGCGCAGCCGCCACGTCGTCGATTCCCCCCGCCTTGGGTCAATCCCTGAACCGCACAAGGCCTCCCCCGCCTGGCCGCGCAGCAGCACGACCAGATCATTCCGCAACACGGAATGCGGCTGGGAACCATGTCCGATATGCCACTCTCATAACCCGGACTTCCAAGGGAAAAAAGGGAAAAACACGGGAAATATGGGGATTTCAAATTAATTGCCTGTTTTACAAGGGATTCATACGAAATCCATCGTGGGCAGAAAACCCTGTGTTTACATTATGTTCTCCTGAAAAAGGGCGGGTTTTCCGCGAATCTCGACCAGCGCCCTATCCGGGCCTGCGACTGTCCCGTGATTTCCCCGATAATGGCGATCGCACGGATCGTCCCGGAATTTCCCCGGTTGGGCTCAGCCCCCGCCGAAAGCGCTGTTCAGCAAGGTCGACAGCGCGGTCTCACGCGCGGCCTGCGCGTTTCCGGTGTTTTCCAGCAGCGCGGCATCGGCGATCACCACCGCCGTCCCCCGCCCGATGGCGCAGCGCGCCACAAGACCTTCGCCCAGCAGCGCGCATGCCGCATCCCCGCCGCCCGCATTTTCCCGCAAGGCGAAACGCCCGGGCAGATTGACGGGCACAGCGGTGCCCAGAACGTCGACCCGCCGTTCGCCTTCAGGTAGCGTCTCGTCGAATTGCAGATCGAGCCCCCAATGGTTCAGCAGAGGCGAAAGCAGAATCACCTCCTGGGGTCGCCGCCGGTCGCCAAGGGGGAAAGCGGAATGGGCAGTCAGCATGGGATCGGCGAACAGCAGCACACGCCCGCCTTCGCGCACCCACGCATCCAGCGCCACGTTCTCCGCCGGCGACAGCGCACGCGGCTGCGCCAGCACGAGATCGCGCGCACCGGCAAGGCCCTGTTCCTGCCCGGCGGCACTCAGCACATCGAGCGGGCGCAGGCGATAATTCCGCTCCAGCGCACGTCGCACCCAATGCGGCCCGCCCTCATCCGCCAGCATCGCGCCGAGATCCGCGGTTTCGCCCCAATAGATCGGCAACGTGGTGAACAGGCCCAGCACCGGCTTTTCGTGTGGCGCGCGCCATGCCACGGCGGCCGCACCGGCGGCCATGGCCAGAAGCGCAACGATCAGGAGATTACGGATTGGGCGCGCCATTCCCGTCGGTTTTGGCGGAGGTATCGTCACCCTTGGACGAGGGAATCACCCCGGCATCGGCCAGCGGATCGCTGGCGGGCACGGGCGGAATCTTGACTGGCGCCAAAGTGGAGGCCGCTTCCGGCACGGTCGTCGCCTCGGTCTGCTTGGCCCGATCCATCACGATATTGGCAAGGCCGATCATCATCAGGATCGCGACCAGCCCGGCAATGCCGATCTGCAAGCGGAAGATCGCCTGCGCCCGCGTACCGCCGAGCGGCACAGGCAGCGCTTCCGGCTCACCCCGGCCTTCAGGCTGCGATTGGGAAATGAGGTCCGGCATAATGCGCGGAAGCTACCGCAAGGGCGCTACCAGTCAATCCTTCAGCCACTCGAACACCGGAAGCCCTTTGGCTTCCAGCCATTCGCGGTTGTAAAGCGAAGACAGATAACGGAAGCCCGTGTCGCACAGGATGGTGGCCACGCGCGGGTTCTTGCGGCCTTGCGCCACCAGTTGCCGCCCCAGCGCCACCGCGCCCGCCACATTGATCCCGGAAGACAGCCCGAGGCACAGCCCTTCGTCCTTGAGCAGGCGGCCGACCCATTCCAGCCCTTCCTCATCCGAAATGCGAAATTGCGTGTCGACCGGCGCCCCTTCGAGATTGGCGGTGATGCGGCCCTGCCCGATCCCTTCGGCAACCGAACTGCCTTCGGCCTTGAGTTCGCCGCAGGCGAAATAGTTATAGAGCGCCGCGCCGTGCGGATCGGTCAGCGCGATCACGATGTTCTCGTCGAACGCCTTGAGCCCCAGCCCGACCCCGGCGATCGTCCCGCCGGTGCCCGCCGCACAGGTGAAGCCGTCGATCCGGCCTTCCATCTGCTCCCACAGTTCGGGCGCGGTGGATTCGATATGCGCCTTGCGATTGGCGGTGTTGTCGAACTGGTTGGCCCAGATCGCGCCTTCCGTCTCTTCCGCCAGGCGGCGCGAAGTGTGCACGAAATGCCCCGGATTGGCATAAGGCGCCGCGGGCACCAGCACCAGTTCCGCCCGCAAGGCGCGCAAGGTGTCCATTTTCTCGCGCGATTGGGTTTCGGGCATGACGATGATCGTCTTGTAACCCAGCGCATTGGCGACCAGCGCCAGACCGATCCCGGTGTTGCCCGCCGTCCCTTCGACGATCGTGCCGCCCGGCCGGAGATCACCCCGGCGTTCGGCATCGCGCACGATCCACAGTGCCGCCCGATCCTTTACCGATGCACCGGGATTGGCAAATTCGCATTTGCCGTAAATCTCGCACCCGGCGGCCTCGCTGGGCCCTTTGAGCAGAACAAGCGGCGTGTTGCCGATCAGATCCAGAGTCGTCTGGCGAATGGGCGGTGCAATCATGGCAGCAGGGTTAGGCCTTCATGCTGCCTTCCGCAATGATTTGCGCAGGCAGCACGATATCGGCTCAATCTTCGGGTGCGATGGTGACGCGCAGGCCGTCCAGTTCGTCGGTGAGCGGCAACTGGCACGACAGGCGCGAGCTTTCGTTGCGGTGATCCGAACTGTCGAGCAGATCGTTCTCGTCTTCGCTCATTTCCGGCAGGCGATCGGCGAAGGCCGGATCGATGAAGACGTGGCAGGTCGCACAACTGCAGCAGCCGCCGCACAGTGCCAGCAGTTCGTCGAACCCGTTGTCGCGGATCGCTTCCATCACGGAAACGCCGCTGGCGGTTTCAACAGTCCGTTCTTCACCTTCACGATTTACCACTGTCAGCTTCGGCATCGTATTCCAGTTCCCTCGAATTAGGTTCGGCCTGTTGGCCCGTACGCGCGCGTGCTAGGGCCTGCACGCCCATTTGACAAGCGGGAGGAGCTATGGGGCTGGATGCACATCAGTTGCGCAGCGGGATCGATTTCGCCGCAGCCACGGAGCCGACCATCGCCGCGGCACTGGCGAAGGCGGGCTATCCGGAGCCGCGCCAGCGCCCCACCGGCTATCGCACGCTGCTGCGCACCATCGTCGGCCAGCAGGTCAGCGTGGCCGCCGCCGCTTCCATCTGGAACCGTCTGGAGGCCGGACTCGGCGCGGATATTCCGCCGGAATCCTTGCTGGCCGCCGATTTCGACATGCTGCGCGCCCTGGGCCTGTCACGCCAGAAACAGTCCTATGCCCGCTCGCTCTGCGAACTGATCGTCAGCGGCGCTCTGGATCTCAGCCAGTTGCCGCAAGACGATGAAACCGCGATCGCCGAACTGACCCGGATCAAGGGTATCGGCCGCTGGTCGGCGGAAATCTATCTGCTGTTCGCCGAAGGACGCGCCGATATCTGGCCCGCGGGCGATCTCGGCGTTCAGGCCGGACTGCACAAGATCATGGGCCTCGGCGCCCGGCCCGACGAGAAAGCGACGCGAATCATCGGCGAAGCCTGGCGCCCGCATCGGGGCGCTGTCGCGGTGTTCACCTGGCACTGCTACGACAATCCGGCGCTCTGACCGGACTGACCGGAGCGACTCCGCCCCGGGCAAGCCGCGTGCTTATTTCAGCAGCGCATCCATCGCCGTGGCCATTTTCACATCGCGCTGCGACAGGCCGCCCGCGTCGTGCGTGGTCAGCGTCACCTCCACGCGGTTATAGACGTTGAACCATTCGGGGTGATGATCCTGCACTTCGGCCAGCAGCGCCGCGCGCGTCATGAAACCGAAAGCCTGGCTGAAGTCCTTGAAAAGAAACGTCCGTTCAATCGCCAGCCCATCGGCCCGCAGGCTCCATTCCGGCAGGGCGGCCAGCGCGTCGGTGCGTTCTTGATCCGTCAATTGCGTAACCGGCATCGTGCTCTCCTTGGCAGGGTGCTGCCTTTCCCCTATCCCGCGCATCTATGCAAGCCTCCGCCCCCGCACGGTCCGCCGATCCGGTTCTCGCCGCCTCGGCGCTCGCTTGCCGCAGGGGCGACAGAGTGCTGTTCCGTAACGTAAGTTTTAGTCTCACTGCGGGCGAAGCGTTGCATCTGGCCGGGCCCAACGGGATCGGCAAATCGAGCCTGATCCGCATTCTCGCAGGGCTGATGCCGCCCTTCGCAGGCACGGTCGAACGCCAGGGCACCATGGCCCTGCTCGACGAACGCACCGCCCTCGATCCGCAACTGCCGCTCGGCGCGGCGCTGTCCTTCTGGCAGGCGATCGACCGCACCGGAGACAGCGCGTTTGCCGCCGCCATCGCCCGCCTCGGCCTTGCCGATCTGCTCGACGTGCCGGTGCGCTACCTGTCCACGGGGCAGAAGAAACGCGCCGCGCTTGTCCGGGTAATCGGACAGAACGCGCCGGTGTGGCTGCTGGACGAACCGCTCAACGGACTGGACAGGAGCGCGGTCGCGCTGTTCGAAGCGCTGGTGGCCGAACACTGCGCGGCTGGCGGCATCGCGGTGATCGCATCGCACCAGCCGGTCACCGTCGCCGCGATGGCCCGGTTCGAACTGGAAGGCTTCGCCTTGTGAGCGGCGGGTTGATGCGCATTTTCCTGCGCGATTGCGCCATGCTGGTGCCGGGCGGGCAGCGTGGGGGCAGCTTGCTGCCGCTGCTGTTCTTCCTTGCCGTGGCCATGCTCTACCCCTTCGCGGTCGGCCCCGATGCGCCGTTGCTGGCGCGCACGGGCGGCGGCGTGATCTGGGTGGCCGCGCTGCTGGCCGCGATCCTGCCGCTCGACCGGCTGGTTGCGCCCGATCTGGAACGCGGCTTCTTCGACCAGTGGGCTCTGCGCGGGATTGCGGAAGAAGCGGTGATGGCGGTGCGCATGCTGGCCCACTGGCTGAGCTTCGGCCCACCGCTGATGCTGG